>Ga0126306_10000011_pt1 | contig 48570 bp, 41 predicted proteins | sample Plot27_FD_92592 | JGI IMG/M metagenome (GOLD analysis project Ga0126306, IMG submission 92592) | Serpentine soil microbial communities from UC McLaughlin Reserve, CA, USA - Plot27 | ecosystem: Environmental > Terrestrial > Soil > Grasslands | place: USA: UC McLaughlin Reserve, Lake County... | reverse complement strand
TGCAGCTCCGTCGCAAGATCCGCGAGGACGTGCGCGACGGCGCCGAGCAGCAGCAGCGCGAGTACTTCCTGCGCAAGCAGATGGAGTCGATCCAGCGCGAGCTGGGCGAGGACTCCGCCTCGATCGTCGAGGAGTACCGCGCGAAGATCGCCGAGGCCGGCATGCCCGAGGACGTCAAGGAGCAGGCCGACAAGGAGCTCGGCCGGCTCGAGCGCATGGGCGAGCAGTCGGCGGAAGCCGGCATGATCCGGTCCTACCTGGACTGGCTGATCGCCGTGCCGTGGTCCGGCAAGAGCGACGAGAACCTCGAGCCCGTCCACGCGCGCGAGGTGCTCGACGCCGACCACGCGGGCCTGGAGGACGTCAAGGACCGGATCGTCGAGTACCTGGCGGTCAAGAAGCTGCGCGTAGAGCGCGGCATCGAGGAGGACCGCCGCTCCGGCGCCATCCTCACCCTTATCGGCCCGCCCGGCACCGGCAAGACGTCGATCGGCGAGTCGATCGCCCGCGCGACCGGGCGCGAGTTCGTCCGCATGTCGCTCGGCGGCGTCCGCGACGAGGCCGAGATCCGCGGCCACCGGCGCACGTACATCGGCGCGCTCCCGGGCCGCCTGGTACGCGCGCTGCGCGACGCCGGGACGATGAACCCGGTGATCATGCTCGACGAGGTGGACAAGGTCGGCGCCGACTGGCGCGGCGACCCCAGCGCGGCACTGCTCGAGGTGCTGGACCCGGCCCAGAACCACTCGTTCCGCGACCACTACCTCGACGTCGAGCTCGACCTGTCGCAGGTCCTGTTCATCGCGACGGCCAATGTGGCGGAGACGATCCCGGGCCCGCTGCTGGACCGCATGGAGGTCATCCGGTTCGACGGGTACACGGTCGCCGAGAAGACCGCGATCGCGCGCGACTACCTGTGGCCGCGCCAGCGCGAGCGCAACGGCCTGCGCGAGGACGAGGTCACGATCTCCGACGAGCTGCTCACCACGGTGGTGAGCGAGTACACCCGCGAGGCGGGCGTGCGCCAGCTCGAGCGCGAGCTCGGGACGGTGCTGCGCAAGACCGCCACGAGGATCGCGAGCGGCCGCGCCGTCGCGCCGGTCGCCCTCGACCTCGAGGCGATCCGCGATGCGCTCGGGCGCCAGAAGGTGTTCCACGAGGCGGCGCTGCGCACGGCGGTGCCGGGAGTGGCGACCGGCCTGAGCGTGACCGGCACGGGCGGCGACGTGCTGTTCATCGAGGCGACCTCGATGAAGGGCAAGGACGGCCTCGTGCTGACCGGACAGCTCGGCGACGTGATGAAGGAGTCCGCGCGGATCGCGCTGAGCTACGTGCGCGGCCACGCGGAGGAGCTCGGCATCGACGAGGACGCCTTCGACGAGCGCGAGTTCCACGTCCACGTCCCGGCAGGCGCGATCCCCAAGGACGGCCCGAGCGCGGGCATCACGATGACGACCGCGCTGGCCTCGCTGCTGAGCGGCCGCCCGATCAAGCACACGGTCGGCATGACCGGTGAGATCACGCTGCAGGGTCGCGTGCTCCCGATCGGCGGGCTCAAGCAGAAGGTGCTGGCCGCGCACGCGGCGGGCCTGACCGAGGTGATCCTGCCCGAGCGCAACCGCGGCGACCTGGACGACGTCCCGGCCGACGTGCGCGAAACGATGACGTTCCACCCGGTGATGGGCATCGACGAGGTGCTTGAGCAGGCGCTCGAGCCGGTCCCGGCGAAGTTGGCGGCATGAGCAAGTTCGCCGAGAAGATCGAGGAGGAGGTGACCTCGTGGGAGGGGGTCACCAAGCGCCGCGGCAAGTTCGGGACGATCGAGTTCCGGCTCGGCCGCTACGTGCTCGGGAAGCTCCCGCTCGCCGGCCTGGTCGACGAGCGCACGATAATCCAACGCATGCGGGACGCATACGAGCGCGCGCAGGACCGGCTCGACCGCGGGGCGGGAGTCACCGTTTGACGGGGACACGGGCTTGACGCGCCGTGTGACGGCGCTCTTCAGGCCCTACCGGGGCCGGCTCGCGACGGTCATGGGACTGATCGTCGTCTCGGCCGGCCTCGGCGTCGTCTCGCCGTTCCTGCTGCGCGACGTGCTCGACGTCGCGATCCCGCAGGACGACGACGGTCTGCTGATCCTGCTGGTCGCCGGGATGATCGGGATCGCGATCGCGACTGGGGTGCTCGCGGTCGTCCAGACCTGGCTCTCCAACGTCGTCGGCCAGCGCGTGATGCACGACCTGCGCGCGCAGGTCTACCGCCACCTGCAGCGTCTCTCGCTCGCCTTCTTCACGCGCACCCGCACCGGCGAGATCCAGTCGCGCATCGCGAATGACATCGGCGGCGTGCAGACGGTCGTCACGACGACAGCCACGTCGATCGTCTCCAACGTCACCACGGTGGTGGCGACGGTCGTCGCGATGTTCCTGCTCGACTGGCGCCTCGCGGTCTTCTCGCTCGCGCTCACCCCGGTGTTCGTGGCGATCGCGCGCCGGGTCGGCAACCAGCGCAAGAAGATCACCGCGACCAAGCAGGGCGTGATGGCCGACATCTCCTCGCTCGTGCAGGAGTCGCTCAGCGTCTCGGGCATCCTGCTCGGCAAGTCGATGGGCCGCAGCGCGGAGCTGGCCGACCGCTTCGAGCGCGAGTCCGCCGGCCTCGCCGACCTCGAGGTGCGCTCGCGCATGGCCGGACGCTGGATGATGGCGACGATCCAGACGTCGTTCGCGGTGATGCCGGCGCTCGTCTACCTGTTCGCAGGACTCGACGGCGGCGCGGTGTCGATCGGCACGGTCGTGGCGTTCACGACGCTGCAGACGCGCATCTTCTGGCCGATCCAGTCGCTGCTGAACGTGGGCGTCGACATTCAGAGCTCGACGGCGCTGTTCGAGCGCGTGTTCGAGTACCTCGACATGCCGGTCGACATCCACGCCGGTGAGCGGCGGCTCGAGGAGCCGCGCGGCGACGTCGCGCTCGAGGACGTCTGGTTCCGCTACTCCGATACCCAGACGACTTCGTCGGCGGGCACAGGCGACCAGTGGACGCTCGCCGGCGTCGACGTCGAGGTCCCGGCCGGAACGCGCACCGCGATCGTCGGCGAGACCGGCTCGGGCAAGACCACGCTCGGCTACCTCGTCGCCCGGCTCTACGACGCCGAACGCGGCGCGATCCGGATCGACGGCGTCGACGTGCGCGAGCTCGGCTTCGACTCGCTTGCCGCCACGGTCGGCGTGGTCTCGCAGGAGACCTACCTGTTCCACGCCTCCGTGCGCGAGAACCTGCGCTTCGCGCGGCCGGACGCCACCGACGAGGAGATCGAGGAGGCCGCTCGCGCGGCGCAGGTGCACGAGGTCGTCGCGGCGCTGCCGGACGGCTACGACACGATCGTCGGCGAGCGCGGCTTCCGGTTCTCCGGCGGTGAGAAGCAGCGCATCGCGATCGCCCGCACGGTCCTGCGCAACCCGCCGGTGCTGGTGCTCGACGAGGCCACCAGCGCGCTCGACGTGCAGACCGAGCGCGCCGTCGAAGAGGCGCTCGAGCGGCTCGCCGAGGGCCGCACGACGATCGTCATCGCCCATCGCCTCTCGACGGTGCGCGAGGCCGACCAGATCGTCGTGCTCGACGACGGACGGGTCGCCGAGCGCGGCAGCCACGACGAGCTGCTCGCGGCCGGCGGGCGGTACGCCGCGATGGTCGCGCGCGACGCGGCGCCGGTCGCCGCCTAGCCGATCGCGACCTCGCCCGAGACGCGCAGGTCGGCGGCGGAGCGCCCGGCCGCGACGCGGAACATGCCCCGCTCCACGCTCCAGCCGGCACTCGCGTCCCAGTGCTGGAAGGCGCGGGCGGCGAGCGCCACCTCGACGCGCGCAGGCTCGCCCGCGCCGGCCTCGACGACCGCGAACCCGGCCAGCCAGCGGGCCGGCCGCTCGATCGAGCTCCCCGGCCGCGACGCGTAGACCTGGACCACTTCGCGGCCGCCGTGCCGGCCGCTGTTGCGCAGCTCGACGGTCACCGTGACGTCCCGCCCGGGCTCCGCCGAAGCCGGCGCCGACAGCGCCTCGTAGTCCCACTCGGCGTAGCCGAGCCCGTGGCCGAAGGGGTAGCGCGGGGCGCGCCCGTCGCGCTGGTAGGCTCGATAGCCCACGAACAGGCCCTCGTCGTAGACGAGCCTGCCGCCGGCCGGGGTGACCGGCGGGTGGGCCGTGTCGGCGAGCGGCCAGGTCGTGGGCAGGCGCCCGCCCGGCTCGGCCGCGCCGAGCAGCACGTCGGCGAGGGCGTTGCCGAACTCCTGGCCGGGGAACCACGCGAGCAGCACGGCGGCGACCTCGTCGGCCCACGGCAGCAGCACCGGCGCGCCCGCGTTGACGACGACGACGGTGCGCCGGTTGACGGCCGCGACGCGGCGCACGAGCTCGTCCTGTCGGCCCGGGAGGTCCAGGCTGGTGCGGTCGAAGCCCTCGCTCTCGACCTCCTCGGTCGTACCGACGACGACGACGGCGACGTCGGAGTCGGCGGCGATCGCGATGGCCCGCTCGAGCTCGGCCTCGTCGTCGACGTCGAGCCCGGCGTTGAGCTGGAGCATGAGCGTGGCGACGTCGGCGCCGCCGAAGGCGTCCGCGGCTGCGAGCGGCTCGTGGCGCAGCACGAGCGCGACCTCCTGGCCGGCGGCCAGCTCCACCGCCGCGTGCGCCTGCGGCGGCCTCATCATGCCCTCGACGACGTCGGAGCCGGGGGGCAGTGCGAGCGTCGTCTCGACCAGCGTGCGCCCTTCGACCGCCAGCCTGAACGCGCCGAGCCCGGAGGCGCCGATCAGGTGGCGGCCCGCCTCCGCAGCGCGCAGCCTGGCGTGCAGCTCGACGGCGGCCACGTCGCGGACGGGAACCCCGTCGAGCACGGTCCCGAGCCAGGTGAGCGTGGCGGACCGGCGCCGCTCCCGCCCGAGCAGCGTCCCGTCGGCGGCGACGAAGCGGGCCTCGAGGCCGGCGCCGCTCCCGTCCGGAAGCACGAGCAGGTCGAGCGGCGCGACCGGCACCCGGTCGCCCGCGCGGCAGCCTGTCGCGTGCGCGACCTCCGCCGCCCCCGCGAGCGCGGCACGCAGTCCGTCCAGTGGCGCGACGGCGTAAGGAGGGAAGACGGTGGCGCTGCCGCCGCCGAGCGTGCGCGCGGCCGCCGCATTGGGTCCGAGCACCGCCACCCGGTTCGGGCCGGCGCGGTCCAGCGGCAGCAGCGGGCCGCTGTTGCGCGCGAGCACGAAGCCGGCCGCCGCTGCCGACCGCAGCTCGGCGGACAGCTCGGCGTCGGTCAACGGCTCGGCCGCGGGAGCCGCCGGCGCGATCCCCTCCAGCGCGCCGACGCGCGCCGCCAGGCGCAGTATCCGCAACACCTTGTCGTCGAGCGCCGTCTCCGGCACCGCGCCGGCCCGTACTGCGTCGACCAGCGCGTCGCCCCACGGGCCCACGGGGCCGGGCATGACGAGGTCGAGCAAGCCGGGCCCGGCCGCAGCCAGCGACCGCGCCGCGTACCAGTCGGACATCACGACGCCGTCGAAGCCCCACTCGGCCTTCAGCACGTCGCGCTGCAGCGCGCTCTCGGTCATGGTGGTGCCGTTGACGGAGTTGTAGGCCACCATCACGGCCCAGGCACCGGCCTCGCGCACGATCGTCTCGAACGGGGCGAGGTAGAGCTCGCGCAGTGTCCGCTCGTCGAGCACCGCGTCGAGCGTGAAGCGGTCGGTCTCCGAGTCGTTGGCGACGTAGTGCTTCACGGTCGCGCCGACGCCGCCGGCCTGCAGCCCGCGCACGTAGGCCGCGCCGATGCGGGCCGTGAGCAGCGGGTCCTCCGAGAGGTGCTCGAAGTGGCGGCCGCCGTACGGCGTGCGGTGCAGGTTCACCGTCGGCGCGAGCAGCACGTCGACCCCCTTGCGGCGCGCCTCGCCGGCCAGCAGCCGGCCGATCCGCTCGAGCCGCGCCTCGTCCCAGGTGGCCGCCAGGGCGGTCGGCGAGGGCACGTTGGCGGACGGCTCGCGCTCGTCCCAGCGCTCCCCGCGCACCCCGGCGGGCCCGTCGGACGTGACCACCCGGCGCAGGCCGATCGCGGGCTCGGGGTGCAGGGCCCAGAAGTCGGCTCCGGTGAGCAGCCGCACCTTCTGCTCGACGGAGAGTGCGTCAAGCCGCGCGGTGAGGTGGGTCTCGTCGTGGACGGTCATCGGATCCCGTTCGCGACAGGATGGCGATGTCGGGCAGCGACCCCGGCGTGGAGCGGTGCTCGAACGTCCGCCGAGTACCGCCCATCGTGCTGCCGCGGCTGCTTATGGTTGCGGTGACATGTCCTCTTCTCCCCGCATGCGGCGTCCTTCGGCGCCGCTGGTGCTCGCCCTGGCGGCGCTGTTCGTCGCGCTAGGCGGCCCGGCCCAGGCGGCCCGGTTGATCGACGGCGACGACATCAGGCGCGGGACGGTCGGTTCCAAGCAGGTCAAGGACCGCTCGCTCAAGGCGCGGGACCTGTCCAAGCGCGCCGTCCGCTCGCTGACCGCGACCGCGGACCGCTCGATCACGGCGGCGAAGCTCGCGCCGGGGGCGGTCACGACCCCCGCGCTCGCGCCTGGGAGCGTGATGACCGGCAGCGTCGCCGACAACAGCCTGACCGCCGCCGACCTGGCGGCGAGCTCGGTCGGCGTCGACGAGGTGGCGGACAACGCAGTCGGGCAGGCGGAGATCCGCAACAACGGCGTCGGGGCGTCGGAGATCGCCGACAACACGATCGACGGCGGCGAGATCATCGACGGCGGCCTCTCGATCCGAGACCTGGCGGCGGGCGTCGGCACCTTCCAGTGGCCGGTCGGGTCGCTCGCCGCGGGCGGTTGCGAGATCAGGTGGGTGCAGCTCGACGGGAGCCGGATCGCGGGCGACTTCGTGCTCGTCTCGCCGGTCTCGGCTTGGCCGGCGGGCCTCGTCTACACGGCGAACGGGACGAGCTCGGAGACCGAGTTCAAGGTGCAGGTGTGCAACCGCGGCGCCCAGGCGGTCACGGGGGCGAGCTACCTGTTCAACTACGCGATCCTCGGCTCCTAGAGCATCGACTGCCAGGTGCCGCCGTCGGCCGACCAGGCCGCGCCGGTCACCCAGGAGGCGCGCTCGGAGCAGAGGAAGACGACGACGGCCGCGATCTCCTCGGCCTCGCCGAAGCGGCCCAGCGGGACCTTCCCTGATTGGCGCTCGATCGCCTCCTCGGGGCTGATGCCGGCGCGCTCGGCCAGCTGCTCGGCGAGCCCGCCCGGGCCGCGCCAGAGCGGAGTGCCCGTCGGCCCGGGCGCGACGGCGTTGACGTGGACGCCCTGCGGCGCCCAGAAGTCCGCGTAGAGGCGCGAGAGCGCGTGCTCGCCGGCCTTGGCGACCGAGTACGCCGGCCATGTCTGCGACGGCCGCTTGCCTGCGGTGGACGTCACGTTGACGATCCGGCCCCAGCCGCGGTCCGCCATCAGCGGCGCGAAGTGGCGCATCAGCCGCAGCGGAGCCATCACGTTGAGCTCGAACGCGTCGTAGTAGTCGGCGTCGGTCAACTCGTCGAGCGGCTTGATCTGCGACGTGCCCGCGTTGTTGACGAGGATGTCGACCGGGCCGGCCGCGCGCTCTGCGATCCGCTCGGCGGCGTCGCGCGCGGTCACGTCGATGCCCTCGGAGCGGGAGACCCGGACGACGCGCGCGCCCTCCTGTTCGAGTTGCTCCGCGACCGCCGCGCCGATCCCGCGCGTCGCGCCCGTGACGACGGCGACGCGTCCCGCGATGCCCAGGTGCATGCCCGCCATCATGGCGCAGCCTGCCGCGCGGCCCGCACCGCGGACGCGCCGTAGGAGCCGCCGAACAGCACCGCATGGACGAGCAGCGGGAACAGCTGCCACAGCGGCACGCGCCGCTCGTGGCCGGCCGCCAGCGGGCTGACCTCTTCGTAGGCGGCCAGCGTGCGCGGCGACGGCGCGCCGAACAGCCGCAGCATCGCGAGGTCGACCTCGCGGTGGCCGCCGTAGGCGGCGGGGTCGATCAGGTAGGGCCGCCCGTCTGCGCTCGCGAGCACGTTGCCGCCCCAGAGGTCGCCGTGGAGCCGGGCCGGCGGCTCGGCCGGCCCCGCCAGCTCCGGGAGCCGCTCGATCGCGGCCTCGATCGCGCCGGCGCCGCCCGATGGCAGCGCGCCGCGATCGACGGCGGCGCGCAGCAGCGGCGCGAGCCGGTGCTCGGCGTAGAAGGCGGGCCAGTCGGCGGACGTGGCGGCTCGCAGCTCGACGGCGCCGAGCCGCAGCCCTCCGAGCGGCGCGCCCGGCGGCGGGGCGCCGAACGCCGGAGCGCCGGCCGCGTGCACATGCGCGAGCCCGCGACCGAGCTGCTCCTCGCCGCCTGCGTCGAGCCGCCCCTCTTCGATCCACGCCAGCGCGAGGAAACGAGGCGCGTCGGCGTCGGACGAGCCCGCGTCGGACGAGCCCGCAGCGCAGGAGCCTCCCGCGGACGCGTCGGCGACGGCCAGCACCGCCGGCACCGGGAGACCGTTCTCGACCGCGCCGAGCCAGCGCACGCCCGCCGCCTCGGTCGCGTACTCGCCCGCGGTCGCCCCGGGGCGCGACTTCACGAACGCGCGCGTGCCGTCGTCGAACTCGACCAGCCACGCGTCGTTGATGTCACCGCCCGCGACACGGCGCGCCGCCGCAAGCGGTCGGCCGATCGCCCGGGCGGCGGCCTGAGGGATCACAGGCGGCCGTCGGCGCGCAGCTCGTCGATCAGCCCGCGGCAGGCCGCGTCGACGAGGTCGAGCACGTGCTCGAAGCCGTCGTCGCCGCCGTAGTACGGGTCCGGGACGTCGAGGTCCGGGGCGCCGTCCGACGCCGGGTCGAACTCGCGCAGCAGTTGGATCCGCGCGCGCGACCCGGCCGGCGCCGCCGCGCGCAGCTCGCGCAGGTTGCGCCGGTCCGCGGCGAGGATCAGGTCGAAGTCGTCGAAGTCGCCGCGCCGGACGACGCGCGCCGCACCGTCCAGCGTGATCCCGCGCGAGCGCGCGGCCGCCGTTGCGCGCGCATCCGGCGGATCGCCGACGTGCCAGCCGCCGGTGCCGGCGCTGTCGACCTCGACCGCCCCCTCCAGCCCCTGCTCGCGCAGGAGCCCGCGCATCACGCCCTCCGCCGTCGGCGAGCGGCAGATGTTGCCCATGCAGACGAACAGGAGCCGGACCACGGGTGCAAGGATGGCGCATGAGGGGAACCCTTCAACCTCGATGAACCCGCTCGACGCGCTCCTCGTCCCGTCCGCGCTGCTCAAGCGCGCGCTCGACGACCTGCACGACATCGCGACGCTGGCGCGCCGCTACGCGCTGCTCGAGGAGGACATCCGCGATCGGGTCGGGCGCGCGGAGGACGAGCTCGTGCGGACGCGCACGGCGGTCGAGGGGCTGCACGGGGAGATCGGCGGCGTGCGCGCGGGCGTGGAGCTGCTCGACGAGCTGCTCGCCGGTACGCGGGCGGCCGTCGCGCCGCTCTCCGCCCAGATCGGCCACATGGAGGAGCAGCTCGACGGCGTGGCGCGCGAGCTCGTCCCGATCGGCCACCTCGAGCCGATCCGGCGCGGGATCGAGCCGCTCGAGCGCAGCATGCTCGCCGTACGCGAATCGGTCGACGAGCTCGAGCCGATGATCACGGATCTCGATCAGAAGATCCGCGAGATCGATCCGAAGCTGGACGAGCTGCAGGACTCGATCGAGCCGATCGGCGACCTCGCCGAGAAGATCCCCGGTAACCGCCGGCGGCGCTCGGAGTGAGCGACGGCGGCGGAAGCGTCCGTCAGTTCAGCCGCTCCACGATCATCGCCTGACCCATCCCGCCGGCGACGCACATCGTCTCCAGCCCGATCGTGCCCTCGAGCGCGTCGAGGTCGTTGAGCAGAGTCGTCATGATGCGCGCCCCCGTCATCCCGAACGGGTGCCCGAGCGCGATCGCGCCGCCGAACGGGTTGAGCTTCTCCGGATCGACGCCCCACTCGTCGCGGCACGGCACGACCTGGGCGGCGAACGCCTCGTTGAGTTCGATCACGTCGACGTCGGCGATCGTCATCCCGGCCTGCGCGAGCACCTTCTCGACCGCCGGGAGCGGGCCGAGCCCCATGATCTCCGGCCGCACCGCGGCCACGGAGGACGCGACGATCCGCGCGCGCGGCTTCAAGCCGAGCGACGACGCCTTCCCGGCCGACATCACGAGCACCGCCGCGGCGCCGTCGTTGAGCGGGCAGGCGTTGCCGGCCGTGACGGTGCCCTGCGGGTCGAACGCCGGCTTGAGCTGCGCGAGCACCTCGACCGTCGTGCCGGGCCGCGGGCCGTCATCCCGCGTCACCCGCGCGCCGTCCGCGAGCGTGACCGGCACGATCTCGGCGTCGAAGTGCCCGTTCTCCACAGCCGCGACGGCGCGCTGCTGCGAGATCGCGGCCCATTCGTCCTGCGCCTCGCGCGACACGTTGCAGCGCCTCGCGACGTTCTCGGCCGTGATGCCCATCGGGATGTAGACGTTGAACGGCGCGCCGTCGGAGCCGTCGAGCCGTGGGTGCGGGTCGAACGGCGGGTGAGCCGGGAAGCGGGAGACCGCCTCGGTGCCGGCGGCGACGTACTGGTCGCCCTCGCCGGCCTCGATCGCATGGAACGCCATCCGCAGCGTCTGCAGCGACGACGAGCAGAAGCGGCTCACGGTGACCGCCGGCACGTGATGGTCGATGCCCGCGAGCAGCTGCGCGTTGCGCCCGACGTTGTAGCCCTGCTCGCCGAGCGGGAAGCCGCAGCCCATCAGGATGTCGTCGGTCTGCGCGAAGTCGACCTCGGGGTTGCGATCGACGAGCGCCTTCAAGGGCACCGCGGCGAGGTCGTCGGCGCGCATGTCCTTCAACGAGCCCTTGGCCGCGCGGCCGATCGGTGTGCGGATCGCGTCGACGATCACGGCGTCGGGCATGTGTCAGCCTCCTCTTTCGACCATCGGGCGCCGGATGCTAGGCGAGCGCGCGGCCACCGAGCGCCGCATGCGCCGCGACACGGTCCGCGAAGCCCTGGAAGTCGCGCGCGTAGAGCGCCTGCGGGCCGTCGCACAGCGCGAGCTCGGGGTCCTCGTGCACTTCGACGATGATCCCGTCCGCTCCGACGGCCGCCGCCGCGCGCCCGAGCGGCTCGACCAGCCGCCGGTCGCCGGAGGCGTGGCTCGGATCGACGATCACCGGCAGGTGCGAGTGCAGCTTGAGCCACGGCACCGCGCTGAGGTCGAGCGTGAAGCGCGTGGCGGTCTCGAACGTGCGGATGCCCCGCTCGCACAGGATCACCCGCTCGTTGCCCTCCTTGAGCACGTAGTCCGCCGCCATCAGCAGCTCGTCGAGCGAGGAGGAGAGGCCGCGCTTGAGCAGCACCGGCTTGCCGAGCTTGCCGACGACCTCGAGCAGCGCGTAGTTCTGCATGTTGCGGGCGCCGATCTGGATCACGTCGGCGTGCTCCGCAACGACGTCGACGTGCGCCGCGTCGAGCAGCTCGGTGACGATCGGCAGCCCGGTCTCCGCGCGGGCCTCGGCGAGGATCTCGAGCCCGGGCGCCCCCAGGCCCTTGAACGCGAACGGCGACGTGCGCGGCTTGAACGCCCCGCCGCGCAGCATGCAGGCCCCGGCGGCGGCCACGACGCGCGCGACGCAGAGCGTCTGCTCGCGCGACTCGACGGTGCACGGCCCGGCGATCAGCGCGAAGGTCGCGGTCCCCCCGATCGCGTGGCCGTCGACGGCGAAGACGGTCGGCTCGTGATGCGCCAGCTCAGAGGACGCGAGCTTGTACGGACGCGAGATCGGGACCACGCGGTCGACTCCCGCCATCCCCTCCAGCCCCAGCTCGCGCACGCCCTCGGGGTCGCCGATCGCGCCGATCGCGGTGACCAGCTCGCCCGGCAGGACGAGCACGTGCACGCCCGTCGTCTCCAGCCGCGCCCGGACCGCCGCGATCTCGGCCTTCGTGGCCTCGGGTGTCATGACGATCATCACAAGCCGAGCTCGCGGACGCCGAGCTCGTCGGCCCCCAGGTGGTGCGCCAGCTCATGGCGCACCGTCCGCGTGACCTGAGCGCGCAGCTCGTCCGGGTCGTCGCCGAAGTCGCGCAGCAGCGTGTCGCGGAAGATGATGATGCGGTCGGCGACGTCGTCGCGCGCCACGGTGTCGCCCTGGTAGAGGCCGTAGGCGCGGTTGCGGCGGCCCTTGTCGGAGATCACCACCGCGACGTGCTCGAGCGCGCGCAGCAGCAGGTCGGGCAGGTCGTCGAGCGCCTCGCGCACCAGCTCCTCGAAGTCCGCCGGGTTGCGCGGGTCGAGCTCGAGGAACTCCTCCTCGCCGGGCTCGGCCGCGACGTTCTCCCGCGCGAGCCGCTCCGAGCGGCGCACGAGCTCCTCGAACTCGTCGTCGTCGGCCGGCGCCGTGTAGTCGGCCATGCGGCCGGTGAGCAAGGCGATCACGACGCCGATCAGGCCGACTGCTGCGACCGCGATCGCCAGCGTCTGCGCCGCGCGCACGACGAACGTGTCCGACATCCCGCGGAACGCCGTGACGATCAGAACCGCGACACATGCGCAGAAGGCCGCCGAGGCGAGGATCCGGCGTCCCTGGGGCCATTTCGCGAGCATCGAGCAGAGCGTAGTCGACCCGGCTTGCGGGCTGGTCGTGTTTGTGACCGCGACGCCCGGGGGAGGCTGCCCGCATGGGCATCGGAACCTCAATCTTCCTGATCGCGGTCGGCGCGATCCTCTACTTCGCCGTCAACGCCGACGTCTCCGGACTCGAGATCTCCACGGTCGGCCTGATCCTGATGATCTGCGGCGCACTCGGGCTCCTGATCTCGCTGTTCTTCCTCGGCTCGATGCGCCGCGGGGCGACGGAGCGCACCGTGGTGCGCGACCGCGACCCGTACTAGGCCGAGTCCTCCGGCGCGTTCTCGGATCCCGCGGAGCCGGGCCCCGTTGCCTGCGGCAGCTCGCGCCACTCGGCGATCTTGCGCCTGCGCAGCGCGAACGCGACCCGCAACAGCTCTCCGCGCGCGCTGCACTCGTGCTCCGGCCTGCGCGTCAGCTCGAACGTGCCCACGAGGAACCGCCCGTCCTGCTGCACGTGCAGCAGCCGCGCGCCGCAGGGGAAGCGCTTGTTGAACATCCTCACCTGTGCCGCCGTCGTGAGCGTCAGCACGTCGCCCTGCGCAACGATCGTGGGCAGTGCGAAATAGCGCGCGGCGCGCCGATTGCGATCGCGCCGCAGCGCCTCGCCCCAGCCGCGCAGCACCGGGCGCAGCCGCTCGGCGACGCTGCGCGCCGGCCGCGCACGCGCGGCGTGGTCGGCCTGCCCGCCGGCGCGCGCGACCTCTGCCAGCGGCTCGGCGGACGAGCGCTCCTGCGGCGTCCTCAGTGCCAGGCGCTCCTCCGGGTCCTCGCCGCAGCCGGGCGCGGCGGCGATGGCCGCGACGACCAGCAGGACGGAGGGACGCCGCATCGCGTCCCCTTCTACCCCGAACGGTCGGCGGCGCCACCCGCGGAGGGCGGGCGGGTGGCGCCGAGCCGTCGTGCTACAGGCCTGCCGGGTGCCGGACCGTGTAGCCGGAAGAGGACCGCATCTCGGTGTCCCAGCGCGAACCGTCGTCGGACCGGCCGCTGGTGTCGAAGCGCAAGCCGGCGATCACCATGTAGGAGTGGCTGGGATTGGCGTAGTTGGTGACCCACTCTCCCTTGCCCGGCTCGCCCCAGCGCATGAAGCCCGTGGAGTCCAGCGCCGTGTCGAGCAGGCCGGCCGCGTGTAGCACGTAGGACATCGAGCCCGAGCAGTCATAGCCGGTGTCGTTCCAGCGGCTGTGTCCGCCGCCGTACTTGTACGGCTTGTCATGGATCCGGTTGCCGGCGGCGATCATCGCCTTGACCGCCGCGGGCGCCGAGGCGGGCGCGATCGCGAGGCCGTCCGGGCCGATCGTGGCCGTTTGCCCCGGGCCTTCGGGCGCGGCGACCATCGTCTGGGTCTCCTCGTAGCCCGCGTAGCGCTCGCCGCGCTCGACGGCCAGCTGGAGCGCACGCGCCTCGCGGCGGCTGACGCGCGCGTTCGCGCGGCGCTGGTTGGCGCGCTCCCATGTGCGCACTCCGCCCTGCGTCTGGCGCCCGAACTGACCGTCCACCGCGACCGGCACACCCCAGGCGGTCAGGAGGTGCTGCAGGGTGCGGACGTCGGTGCCCCGCATCGGCCGCTGGAGCGCGCGCGAGCCGAAGCTGCGCTTCGCCGAGGCCTCGGAGATCGGTGCTGCGACGCACATGGCTGAGACGGCCACGGCGAGCAATCGACAGCGTGACAAGCGGTGCTCCCCCTGTTCTTTTCGGAACGCCTACGGGGTTAGCTGTCGGGCTCGCGCGGAAAAGATCGCGCTACGCAGTCGGACTCGACGGCGATTCGCCCCCGGGCCATCCCTTCAATGGCCCCATGGGTCCCCCGCTCCCCGGCGCTGACCGCAGGGGACTCGGCTATGTCACTTGCGGCCCGGCAGCTTACAACGCCTGGCCGACGCCTGTAGCGTGACGCGCATGACGCACCCATTCCGCGCTGACGACGTCGACGTCGACGCGGATCGCGCACGGGATCTGATCGAGGCGGGCGAGGTCCAACTCGTCGACGTGCGCGAGCCGCATGAGTGGGAGGCCGGCCGGATCGCCGGCGCGCGCCACATCGAGCTCGAGCGGCTCGCGTCGGAGGCCGGATCGCTGGACCGCGACCGGCCGGTGCTCTTCTACTGCCGCGTCGGCGCCCGCTCGGGGATGGCGGCCAACGCATTCCGTCGCGCCGGCTTCGACGCCCACTCGGTCGACGGCGGCCTGACCGAGTGGGACCGCCGTGGATACCCGCTCGAACCCGAGGACGGTACGGTCGCCGAGCACTGACCCCGCGGCCTCAGCGGCCGGTCACCGATCGGTGCTGAGGCGCTTGAGAGCTTCGTCGACCTCCGCACGCGTCGAGGCGCCCGCGGCTGCGTTCTTCTGCTGGATCTCGAGATAGACCTCTTTGCGGAAGACAGGGATCTCCCGGGGCGCTTGAATGCCGATCCTGACCTTTTCGCCCGAGGTCGAGAGCACGGAGATCTCTATGTCGTCGCCGATCATGATCGACTGGTGGGACTTTCTGGTCAGGACGAGCATCGGCTGGACTCCGTGTCGGTGCCGGCGCGGGCGGCGATGCCGGCCATCCCCAGGCGGCGAGCGGCCTCGCCGGCCTCGCGCAGAAGCCGGCGCGCGCGCAGACGCTCGGCGTGCGCGCCCTGCAGCAGGAACTCGCCATAGTCACAACGCGTCCGGGCCAGCAGCGGTTCGGCGCCCAGCGCTGCATGCCGCCGCACGGCCGCCTCGAAGTGGGCGCGCGCGCGGTCGCGCCGGCCGGCGACGGCCGCCGTGCGGGCAAGCAGGCGGTACACGGAGCCGGCGTTGCCCGTGAAGCTCCACTGGACGAGGCGGTCTGCGTAGGGCTCGAGCTCGGCGTACAGCTGCGCGCCGCCGTCGGAGTCGCCGAGTTCGGCGGCTGCCTCGGCGAGCGAGCCGATGGCGGTCAGCCAGAGCATCGTCCGAGGTATCGTCGCGATCCCGCCGCCGATTGCCCTGTCGTATGCGCCCTGGGCTTGCGTCCGATCGCCGGCGTCGAGATACGCCAGCGGGAGGATGCTGCGCCAGGCGGACGCGGCGGGCTCCGCGCCGGCGAGGTGCTCGAGCTCCGGCAAGAGCTCGTGCAGCCGGCCCTGCTCGCGCCGCACGGCGACCAGCTGGGCCGTGAAGTGCGCGTGCGCGTCGGGGGCTCCGGCGTTTTCGGCCAAGCGGACGGACTCGCGGGCGATCCGCTCGGCCTCCTCGAAGCGCCCGGCAAGCGCATCCCACACGCAGCGCCAGGCCAGCGATGAGTGACGGTAGAGCGGCTGTTGGAGCTCCTCGGCGAGGAGGTCGAGCTCGGCGTGCCTGCGCCGCGCCTCCTCCAGCTCGCCCGCTTCGGCGAGGTCGTAGAGCAGCCAGTGGCGTCCCAGCGCACTCAGCTCGCGCGCTCCCAGCTCACCGGCCACGGCCAGCGCCTGCTCGCCGACCCGGCGGCGCTCCTGCGTGTGCCCGGCGTGCAGAAGTGCCGCGTGGCGCCCCATAAGCGCCGCGGCCAGCGCGCCCGCCTCGCCCAGCCGTCGCGCCATGCGGACCGCCTCGGCGGCCAGCTCATCGGCCCGCTCCGGCGGGCGTGCGAAGACGAGCTTCTCCGCCAAGCGCGCAAGGATCCGCACGCGCAGCACGCTGTCTCCCGGCTCGAGCGCTGCAAGCGCCTCCTCGAGCAGTTCGATGTAGGCGTGATCGGTGGCTCCGGGGGCATAGAACCGTCCGCCTGCGCCCAACGCCGCGCGTGCCAGCCGGTCGGGGGATGCGAGCCGGCGGGCAAGCTCGACAGCCTCCACGAATGTCGAGCGGGGATCGGGCTCGCTGGCTTGCCAGCGAGCCGCCCCGAGCGCCAGCAGCACGTCGCACCGTGCGGCGGCATCGTCGCGGTTGACGATCTCCAGTGCGGCGAGCGCGCGCTGGTAGTGTGCGGCCGCGTCCTCGTAGGCGTGGGTCGCCTGCCTCGCCTCGGCCGCCTGGAGGCTGTACACGACAGCCTTCGCCGCTCCGCCCACCTCTCGCGCCTGGAAGTAGTGATGCGCGAGCTCGGCCGGATGCACCGGCAGCGGCGCCGCCTCCAGCGCAACCGCCACGCGCCGGTGCAGCCGCAACCGGCGGCTCGCGATCGGCCGTTCGTAGAGAGTCTGGCGCACGAGCGCGTGGGTGAACGAGAAGCGGTCGACCTCGTCGGGATCCTCGAGAATCAGCCGCGCCGCCACCGCGGCCTCGAGCGACGCGAGCAGGTCGTCCTGCCTCTGGTCGACGGCGACCGCCTGCAGCGTCGCGAGACGAAAATCGCTGCCCAGCACGGCAGCGAGCGTCAACGTTTCGAGCGTCGCAGGCGGTAGTCGATCCAGGCGCCGGCCGATGACGTCCTTGACGCCCTCCGGCACGGCCACGGCAGCGGCGGGCGCCGCGGCCGGAGTGTGCAGAAGCTCCTCGATGAAGAACGGGTTGCCGCCGGTCTGGTCGAACAGCCGCTGTGCCGATGCACTGTCGACGGACCCACGGCCGAGATGGGCGACCACGAGCTCGGCGGTTTCCGAGGGCCGTAAGCCACCGAGGTGGATCGTCTCCGTGCCGGCCTCCCGTCGGAGGTCGGCGAGCACGCGGCCCGGTGGACCGGCAGCGTCGGCCTCCAGGTCGCTGTAGGTCGCGATGACCAGCAAAGGCGATTCTGCGCCGCGGCGCAGGAGCTGCCGAAGCAGCAGCAACGTCGGGACATCAGCCCAGTGGAGGTCCTCCAGTATGAGCAGCAGGCGCTGAGACTCGGCGGCGTGCAGCAGCAGCCGGACGACGGCGTCGAAAAGCTCGTGGCGCGAGCGCTCGCGCTGTTCCCGACCGCGCACGAAGGTTGCAGCGGTGGACAGGCCGAGCTCGGGGACCAGCCGCGCCAGCTCCTGAGCGGCGGCGGCCGGAAGCCCGGTCTCGTCGGCCAGCCGGGGACGGTGCGCCGCGTAGTGCCGCAGCGCCTCCACGAAGGGCTGGTAGGGGGAGATGCTCTCGTCGTCGGCGCGCCCGCAGAGCACGACACCGCCCTCGGTATGCACCGCCGCGGCGACGCGCGCCGCCAAGCGGGTCTTGCCGGTACCCGGCTCGCCGGCCAAGACCGCCAGGCGGCCCTGGTGGCGCGCGGCCTCTTCCCAGAGCGCACGCACACGCTGCAGCGGTCGCGCGCGGCCGACGAACGGCCCTCGCTCGACCCGCGCCAGCATCGCGGGCAACGGCACGGGAGGCCGCCCCCGGCTCGAGGACCCTGGAACCGAGTCTCGGCCGCGAAGCAGTACGCCGCCTGGTGCGACACCGAGCTCCGCCTCGGCCTCCGCCGCTGGATCGTGCTCGAGCTCGGGAAGACCGCGCGCCTCGTCGATCCTGCCGTGTCGGATCCGACCGCTCATCGCCATTCGACATCCGAGTACCCCCCGAGTCGGCCGACGACTCGCTCGGCAACGCGGCTCCTTCCAAGATTCGGAGTAGCGGCTGCGGGCGCGGCCTGCTGCGCTGGCGCTGGCGCAGGGGAAACGTGTGCGCCACGTCCTCTCGGGTACCAGGTCGTCAGTCGTCCTGAATTCGGCGAAACGACCTGAAGGAAGGCAGATGCCTCGTTTGCTCGCAGTCGTCCCGCTGGTTGCCGCCGCGCTGCTGCTCGGCCCCGGCGCTGCGCGCGCCGACGACCCGCCCTACCTCGGCTGGAGCGAGCTGCTGCCCGGCCTGACCGAGGAATTCGTGCCCTCGAGCGAGAACGACTGCACAGCCGGGCGCACGCGCTGCGTAGACGCCGTCATCCGCGAGATGCGGCGCCGCTTCGACCCGCTGGCGGCGTCTTGCGACCACGACAGCATCTTCGCGCTGGCCTACCTGCGCACCACCGAGGAGTATCGGCGCACGATCGAGGACCCGAACTTCTTCGACGACACCGCGTTCGTCAATCACGAGGACGCCGTCTTCGCCCGCTACTACTTCGACGCCTTCGACGCCTGGCGCGCCGGCCGGCACGCGGCCGTCCCGCCCGCCTGGGCCAGCGCGTTCCGAGCCGCCGCCGACCACGCCATGCCGGCGAGCGGCAACCTCTCACTCGGCATCAACGCGCACGTCCAGCGCGACCTGCCGTTCGCGCTGGCGGGCATCGGACTCGTGAAGCCCGACGGCTCGAGCCGCAAGCCGGACCACGATCGCGTCAACAGGTTCCTCAACCGCGTGACCGACGATCTCTATGCCGAGATCGCCCGCCGGTTCGACCCGACCATCGACGACTCCGACCTTCCCGGCACGGGCGACGACGCCGCCCTGTTCCAGATCATCCCCACTTGGCGTGAGATCGCATGGCGCAACGCCGAGCGACTGGTCAGTGCCGGCAGCGCCCAGGCGCGCGCCGAAGTCGCCGCCAGCATCGAGGCCTACGCCGCCTCACAAGCGGAGGCGATCCGGTGGACGACGGCGTACGGCCCACTGCGGAACAGCGCGGCCCGTGACGCCTACTGCAGCACCCATCACGATTCCTGAGCCACGGCTTAAGGGCGGAAGGACGGCGTCGCGACCTGCGTCGGTCGCGCCGCCGTCCCTCCTGCGAATCCTTCGCGTCTCTTCCGTGAGTCGGGGCCTGGCCCGTTCCTAGCGCCCTCCAGACGAGAGACAGCGTCGCACCGGAGCGGTCGCGCGGCTATCGGACAAATGTCCACAAGGACGGAATCCAGACCTTCAGGTCTGCTACGCCGGCTCCGCGGGAACGAGCGGCTCGCGCATCGCCTTCGTGTCGGGTGCCCGCCGGTACGGCTGCTCGGGCTGCACGTCGGTCTCGTGATAGACCGACTCGGCGTTGACCGCCCAGAGGTCGTGGCGGGCTCCGTTGACGACGTTGTCGACCGCCCGGATCGCCGTCAGCATCGAGTGATCGGAGTTGTTGTAGCGGTGCAGGCCGTTGCGGCCGACCTGCTGGAGGTTGCGCAGCGTCTCGAGCCAGCCGCGGATCGCGTCGACGCGCTCGGAGTAGTCGGCGTCGTACATCGGGTAGGCCAGCGGCACCCGCGTCACGAAGCCGCGCTCGACCTTGTCGCGCGCGACGAGGTCGAGCTGCGCGAGCTCGTCCTTGGCCAGCTCGACGAGCTGCTCGTCCGGCATGTCCCACAGGTCGTCGCCCTGGAAGCAGAAGTACTCCAGCCCGACGCACGCCTTTGACTGGTCCGGGACCATCCACGGGCTCCAGGAGCGGTAGTTCTGGATCCGGCCGACGCGCACGCCGGGCTCGTGGATGTAGATCCAGTTGTCGGGGAACAGGTCCTCCCCGTCGATCACGAGCGCGACGGTCAGGAAGTCGCGGTAGCGCAGGCCCTGCGCGGCGGCCTGGACGGCGCCGTCGGCGGCGGCACCGGCGAGCCCGACCGTCGCGCGCAGCGGCAGCGACGAGATGACCTCGCCGGGCTCGATCCGCTCGCCGCCCGCCTCGATCGCGACGATCCGGCCGTCACGCACCTCGAGCTTGTCGACCGGCGCGTTGAGCCGCACCTCGCCGCCGGCGGCGATGATCTCGTCGGCCATCGTCTCCCACATCTGGCCCGGGCCGAAGCGCGGGTAGTGGAACTCGGAGATCAGCGACTTGATCTTGTTGCCGCGGTTGCCGAAGAAGGCGGCCTTGGCGGCCGAGAAGAAGGACAGGCCCTTGATGCGCTGCGCCGCCCACTCCGCGCGCAGCTCGGTCGTGGGGACGCCCCAGACCTTCTCGGTGTAGGTCTTGAAGAAGTGGTTGTAGAGCCGCTTGCCGAAGCGGTTGGAGACCCATTGCTCGAAGTTGTCCTCGCGGCCCTTGGGCTTGATCGCGGCCCACAGGTAGGACATGCCGGACAGGAACAGCTCGAGCGGGCCGAGCTTGCGGATCACGTCCATGCCCTGCAGCGGGTAGTCGAGGAACTTGCCGTTCCAGAAGATCCGCGACATGCGCGGGCGCTTGAGGAACTCCTCCCTCATCACCTCGTGCCAGAGGTCGTCGACCTCCTTGGACTTGGTGAAGAAGCGATGACCGCCGAGGTCGAAGCGGTAACCGTCGCGCACCTCCGTCTTGGCCAGGCCGCCGACCTGGTCCTCGGCCTCGAACACGATCACCGGTCGCCCCTGCCGCGCGAGCAGGTAGCCCGCCGTCAGCCCCGCCGGGCCTCCACCGAGCACGGCGACCGGCTTGCGGCGCTCGCGCTCGTCGCGGCGGGCGTGGCGGGGAGGATCGAATTCAACAGTCGACATGGCATTCACCATGCCCCGCCCGTTGCGCGCTCGGACGGTCGCCTAAAGACTGCTAACAGGCCTTAACCGGGCGGCCGGTACCCTCCGCCGCAGTGCTCACAACGGCGGCGCTCGACATCCTGCTCGTCGACGACGACGACCCGCTGCGCGAGATGCTCTCGCGCTCGTTCGAGCGCGAGGGCCACCGCGTTACCGCCGTCGCCGACGGGCAGTCCGCGCTCGAGGCGGCAGCCGAGCGGCCGTACGACATCGTCCTGCTCGACGTCGCCCTCGGAGCCGGGCCGACAGGGCACGACGTCGCGCGCATGCTGCGCTCGCGCCGCGACGTCGTGCCGATCATCATGCTCACGGCGCTGGACTCCGAGGCCGACGCCGTCCAGGGGCTGGAGTCGGGCGCCGACGACTACGTCACCAAGCCGTTCGGGCTGGCCGAGCTGCGCAGCCGCATCCGCGCCGTGCTGCGGCGCGCGCACGGCCGAGTCGTGGAGGGCAGCCTGCAGGTCGGGCCCGTCGCGCTGGACCGCGACCTGCGGCGGGTGACGGTCGAGGGCGCGCAGGTCAAGCTGACGTTCTCGGAGTTCGAGCTGCTCGTCTGCCTGATGAGCCGGCCCGGCTACGCGTTCAACCGCCAGGAGCTGCTGCGCGCGATCTGGGGCGACAGCGCGTATCGCGACCCGCGCGCGATCGACGTCCACATCCGCCACCTGCGCGAGAAGCTCGAGCCGCGGCCCGAGGAGCCGAACCTGATCCTCACGGTCCCCGGCACCGGCTACCGCTTCCGCGAGTCATGAGGGGTCGCCTGCCGGCGGGCCTGCGCTGGCGTTTGCTGCTCGCCCTGGTCGCGACGAGCGCCGTGACGCTCGGGGTGACCGCGCTGGTCGTGCTGCCGCCGATGCAGGAGCGCCTGCACGATCAGAGCGCCGACAGCCTGGAGCAGTCGGTGAGCACCGCGCTGCCGAACTTCCAGGCCGTCTTCGACCGGCTCGACGCGAAGAAGCAGCCGACGCAGTACGACGACACGTTCCGCGAGTGGCAGGACACGTATCAGAACGCGCTGATCGCGCCGTCGAACGAGCTGAGCCTCCAGAGCGATGCGCGCGTGATGGTGCTCGACGACAACACGATTCCCGGCGACCCGGCCGAGTCCCCACCCGGATTCCTCTACGACAGCGAGTTCACGCCGCTGCCGCGGCGGGCGCTACCGGTCGCGTACGCGGGCATGGATGGACCGGTCACCGAGCTGGACGGCGACATCGTGCTCGTCGCCACCCCGCTCTACACGCGCGACAGCCTGACCGCCGTCCTTGTCGCCGAGCGTGAGCTGAGCGAGGCTGCGGCGCTCGTCGACCAGGTGCGCGACAGGTTCCTGATCGCCGCCGCCCTCGGCCTGCTGATCGCCGCACTGCTCGCGATCGCGCTCTCCTCCACGCTGCTGCGCCGGCTCGGCCGCCTGCGCGCCGCCGCGCTGCGCATCACCAAGGAGGGACCCGAGGCGCAGACCCCGCACGACGACCGCCGCGACGAGGTCGGCGACCTCGCCCGTGCGCTCGCGCGCATGCAGGAGGAGCTGCGCCGCCAGGAGACCGCGCGGCGCGCGTTCGTGTCGACCGCCTCGCACGAGCTGCGCACGCCGCTGACGATGCTGCAGGGCACGATGGAGCTGCTCGAGGAGGACATCCGCTCGGGCCGGCTGGACGAGCTCGAGGCCCTGCGTCAGGTTTCGGAGGCGCGCACCCAGCTGAATCGGCTCGGGGCGCTGTCGGGCGAGCTGCTGGACCTCTCGCGCCTCGACGCCGCCGTGCCGCTGCGCTCCGAGCCCGTCGAGCTGGGCGAGATCGTCCGCGCGGTGGCGGCCGAGTTCGAGCTGCGCGCGCGCGAGGGTCTGACGTCGGTGGCGGCGATCCTGCCCGACGGTCCCTGCTGGGGCCGCGGCGATCCCGACGCCGTCGCGCGCGTCGTGCGGATCCTGCTCGACAACGCGCTCCGCTACGGCCCGCGCGGAGCGCCGGTGCGGGTAGAGGCCCACTCCGGCGCGGGCCGCGCCGTGATCACGGTGGCCGATGAGGGCGGCGGCATCCCGCCGGAGGAGCGCGACCGCATCTTCGAGCGCTTCCATCGCGGGGCCGCGGCCGGCTCCTCGGGCGGCTTCGGCCTCGGGCTTGCGATCGGGCGCGAGCTCGCGCGCCGCATGGGCGGCGAGCTCGACGTCGACGCCGACGGCACGCAGGGGACGCGCTTCGCGCTGACGCTCCGCACCGCGCACGCGCCGGCCGATCCTCCGCGCGGGGAGCGCGACCGGGTCAGCGCCTGAGGTAGACCTGAGCGCGCACCGGGTTCGGGCTCGCCGGGAACGGGTCGGCGGGCTCGACGGCCGTGAGCCCCAGTCGCGGGTCGTTGGAGACGTGCTGGAGCCATTCCTCCGAGCGCAACCGCACCAGCTCGGTCCACGGCGCGCTCCAGCGGCCGAGCGCGTAGACCTGCGGCACGACGAGCGCCACCCGCCGGCCCGGCTCGAGCGAGTCCAGCAGCGGCGCGAGGTCGCGCTCGGCCGAGGTCGCGCGCAGCCGCTCGACCCCGTCGCGCCAGTCCGCCACGCCGGTGTCGGGGACCGGTCCCGTCAGCGTCGCGTAGCGGAGCCCGTCGGGCAGGTAGTAGTCGAGCACCGGCACCTGCTCGGGCTGCGTCGCGACGACGAGGTCGCCGGGCTGCAGCGAGGGGGCGATCGACTCGGCGACCGCGCGCACGTTGCTCTTCTCGGTCGGCGCGCCGTCGAGCGCCCACAGCACGGCCACGAGCGCGAGCCCGACGAGCCCGAGCCGGCCGGCGCGCGCGAAGCCGGCCGCGGCGAGGAAGAGGAACGGCGCGGCGCCGGCCGCGAGGTAGCGGTTGGCCCACGCCGGCGACAGCTGCGAGCCGACCCAGGCCAGCACGATCGTCAGCACCGCGATCAGCAGCAGCGCGACGACGGCGCGCCCGCGCGCCCCGCCCTGCTTCAGCAGCGCGACGACGCCGCTGCCCGCGGCAAGGAAGACGGCCACCTCGGCGACCTCGCCGAGGATCCGCGCGGGCACCGACGCGAGCGCCGCGAGCGACGGCGCCTTCGACCAGGGCGCGCCCGTGTGGGCGGCCTGATAGAGCGCGTTCGGGAGCCACGGCGCGTAGAGCAGGACCGCGCCGCCGTACGCGAGCAGGCCCGTCTGAAGCAGCCGGCGCCGCTGCGCTCCGCGCGCGCGCCAGAGCAGGTACAGCCATGCGACGCCGCTCGCCGCACCGAAGAAGAGCGCCCAGTTGTGCGTGTAGAGCATCGAAGCGAACGCGACGGCGAAGCCGATCGCGGGCGCCGTCCGGAGCCCGTCGGCATCGGTCGTGAAGGCTTGCAGCCAGCAGGTCATGCTGACCATTCCCAGCAGCGCCACGAGCGCGTACATGCGCCCCTCCTGCGCGTACTGGGTGATGAACGGGTTGACGGCGGTCAGCAGCGCCGCGATCCAGGCGGTACGGCGGCCGAACAGCGTCCAGCCGGCCCAGAACGCGACCGGCACGCACAGCGACGCGAACAGCACCGACAGGCCGTGCACGCTCTCCTCCGAGCGCCCCGCGAGCGCGAGCCAGAAGTGCAGCAGCACGTAGTACAGCGGCGGCGAGCCGTCCTGGCGCAGGACGCCGGGGATGTCGCCGAGCGCCCGGTCCGCGATCCCCACCGACAGCCCCTCGTCGATCCAGAAGCCCGCGCCGAGCTCGCGCGTGCGCAGCAGGACGGAGACGGCGAGCAGCGCGCCGATTCCCAGCGGCGCGGCGATGCGCGCGCTGCTGACCGCCCGTGCCCGCAGCTCCCACGCCGGCCGGGAGGCGTACGTGGCCATGGGCATCAGGTTAGAGCCGCCCACGGCAGTTGCGACCGACGAACCAGCGCCGGTTCTTGTTGACCTCCGGGAAGCGAGGGTCGTGGCCGAGCGCGGAGAAGTGCCCGGCGAGGACCGTGCCAGGCGGGTTGGCGAAGATGCCGACCTGGGAGGAGTGCACGTGCATCGCCCATGCGACCGCCTGGACCTCGAACGGCGGCGCGTAGACCGGGCCGCAGCTCAGCAGCGCGCCCGCGCCGCCAGCCTTGGCGACGATCGGGGGCAGCCGGTCATAGAGCTCGGACTCCGCGCGCACGACGTCGAGGTCGAAGCGCAGCTTGTCGACGTCGGCGAGCACGAACGGCGCCGCGGCGGCGGCGAGCACGGCGGCGAGCGCGACGGCCGCCGCGCGGCCGAAGCGGCCGCCCGCGTCGCGCACCAGCTCGACCCAGCCGGCGCCGGCGAGCACGCAGACCAGTGCGGCCGGCAGCGCGACGTAGCGCAGGTTGCCGGCGAAGCCGGCCTGCGTCATCGCCGCGACCGCGACCATCAGCGCGGCCGCGACGGCGCCCAGCATCAGCCGTACGCGATCGCGCGCGATCCATCCGCGCACGAGCCCGATCGTGGCGCCGAGCAGCAGCGGCGCCATCAGCACCGAGGCCGAGCGCCGGAACGTCTCGGCGAACGGGAAGTCGGCGAACGCGGCCGAGTCGGGGTTCGGGTCGCGGGCGCGCGAGGCGGCGCGCATGAAGTCGCCGGAGCCGAGGTATTCCGGGACGATCCAGGCCACGACAGTCAGCGCACCGCACGCCACGACCAGCGGGCGCGTGCGCGGCTCGCTCCACATCAGCCAGAGCCCATAGAGCAGCAGGAACGGCCACAGCTCCGGCCGCAGCAGGCCCGCCGCGAATCCGAGCAGGAACGCGTCGCGGCGGCGCCCGTCGAGGTGGCGCTCGATCGCCCACAGGCAGAGACCGACGAGCAGGCCCTCGGAGTTGCCGCGCGCGAAGTTGCGGATGAACTCGTCGGCGAGCACCAGCCCGCCGGCGGCGATGATCCCTGCCGGCCAGCCCGCGAGCCGGGCGGCGAGCCGGTAGGTGAACGCGAACGCCAGCAGCCCGCCGGCCTGGGCGATGACGAGCCACAGCTCCGGCGCCGCCTCGTCGCCGGCCAGCGCGAACGGCGTCGTGAACAGCACCGGCAGCGGCTTCCACGAGGGGCCCGTGCGCGTGTCGAGGTCCCACTCGGTGATCTCCCGCCCCCAGCTGATCCACGCCCACGGGTCGTACGTGGGGCCGGCGGGCAGGAAGTGCGCCAGCACGGCCAGCACGAGGCAGCCCAGCAGGAGCAGCCGCCAGGGGCGCGGATGCCCGCCGGGCACCGGGGCGGCGGGCTGCGCCCGGCGCGATCGGAGGCTCGGAAGTGCGCTCGTGGCCATGGTCGCGCCGCGAGGCTAGCGCTCAGCCTCGCGGCGGCCTATCGCGTGCGGCCGGCGCGGCTCAGCGCAGCGCGAGCGCGGAGCGCAGCGCCGCCGGCGGCTCGTCGGCGAGCGCGACCTCCGCGCCGGGGTCGTCCCATAGCGCGAACCCGCGATCGAGCGCGGCGAGCGGCAGATCGCAGGCGGCCGCGAGCTCGCGTGAGCGGCGTTCGAGCAGCATCTTGTCGCCCGACAGCAGTGCGCGCTTGGCGGCCTGCGTGGTCGCGTCGTCCTCGACGCTCAGCTGCAGCATGTCGGGCTCGAGCTCGTAGAGCCCGGCGGCGCCGAGCGTCGCCAGCAGCTCGAAGCGCGGCGCGCGGCCGAGCCCCGGCAGGGCGAGGCGCTCGAACACGCGTGCGAAGCGGCGCTGCGGCGACCAGTCGAGCTCGCCCGTGAAGGCGGCGGCCTGGGAGCCGGCGCGCTCCACCCACTGCCGGTAGGCGGCGACGGGGCGGGCGTGCTCCGCGAGCGGCTCGGGCAGCTCGCCGTCCTCGAAGCGCGGCGCGGCGGCCATGACGGCGTCCTGGCGCTCGGAATCGCCGGGGCCCGCGAGCGCGAGCAGGAAGGCGAGCCACGTCGCCTGCTCGCGGTCCGGTTCGGCGGCGACCGCCTCGTAGGGTCCCGGCGGCTCCAGCCGCTCGGCCGCGACGACGAGCGCCGCGGCGAGGCGCTCGGCATCGGCTGTCGCGCGCAGGCCCGGCACGAGCGGGTTGCGGTAGCCGTCGTCCTCGGCGCGGGCGATGCGGCGCGTGACGACGCCTCCGGAGCGCGGGGTCGCGGCGCGGCGCGGACGCGGCGCGGCAGCCGCGCGGCGAATGCCGGGTGGCCGCGGCGGGGCCTTGGCGCGCAGCTCGGCCTCCAGCTCCCTCGAGCAGATCGGGCACCTGGCGGTCATGCGGTTGTGGCGGCAGAACAGCGACGTCATGGCACCTCGTTCACGCTAGCGGGACCACGCGGCCGCCGCGCGACGGCGCCAGCGTCACGCCGCGGCGGCGCATCCGCTCCCCCTCCGGGCGGTCGGGCGCGAGCTCGAAGCGGCGCACGACGGCGCGCAGCACCTCGTGCAGCTCCATCGTGGCAAACGCGGCCCCGGCGCAGCGGCGCACTCCGCCGCCGAACGGGAGCCAGGAGTAGGGAGCGGGGGCGCCCTCGAGGAAGCGCTCGGGACGGAAGGCGGTCGGCTCCGGCCACAGCTCCGGGCGGCGGTGCGCGAGGTACAGGCACGGCGTCACGTGCACGCCGGGCGGCAGCGTCCACTCGCCGACCGGGAACGGCTCGACGACCTTGCGCGGCGTGATCGACAGCACCGGCCGGAGCCGCAGCACCTCCTTGACGGTCGCGTCGAGGTAGGCGTCGTCGCCGTCGCGCAGCCGGGCGGCGACGCGCGGGTGGCGCGCGAGCCGCTCGAGCGCCCAGGCGAGCGAGCCCGCCGTCGTCTCGTGGCCGGCGGCGAGCAGCGTCACGACCTGGTCGCGCAGCTCGTCCTCCGTCGAGCCGGCCGCGATGAGGTCGTCGAGGATGGGCTTGGCGGCTCGCCCGCCGGCCGCGATCGGCTCGTCGGTGACGGGCGGGGCAGCTCGCCCGCCGGCCGCTGGGTCCTGGGCCGCCGGCCGCGGATGATCGTCGCCGGGCGCGCGCTCTCCGGACACCGCGCGGCGCGCGCGGATCGTCGCCCGCAGCAGCGCGTCGACGCGCCCGACCGCGCGCTCGAACGGCCGCCACGGCGCCGAGCCGCGCGGCGCCAGTGAGAGCGCGATCAGGCGCGGCAGCGAGGTCGTCATGTCGAGCGCGTCCCTGATCGCCGCGCGCAGCTGCGGAGCGGGCGCGCCCAGCACCACGCGCAGGATCACGTCGAGCGTCAGCTCCTGCATGCGCGGCAGTGTGCGCAGCGGGCGGCCGGGCTCCCAGCGGTCGAGCTCTGCCCGCGCGAGCGCGGCGACCGTCGCGCGGTGCGCCTCCAGCCGCTCGCCGTGGAACGGCGGCAGCATCAGCCTGCGCTGCCGCAGGTGCGCCTCGCCGCTCGTGAGCAGGATCGAGCTGGGGCCGGCGAACGGCTCGAGCACCGTCGAGCTCGCCCCACCTCGCAGCGACGCCTCCGGGGCGGCGTAGACGCGCTTGACCGTCGCCGGATCGGAGACCAGCACCATCGGCGCGTCGGCCCAGAGCGTGCGGAGCGTGAACGGCTCCCCGTAGCGCGCCGCGCTGCGCCGCAGCAGGTGGGTCGGCCGCGCGATCCACTCGATCGTCTGGGCGGCCGCGGGCGTGGCCGGCCCGGGGGGAAGCATGGTGACGAGGCTAACGTCGCCGCCGCCGCCTCCGCGCCACCGCGCGAGCTCAACCAGCCACGGTTCGCAAGGGGCCCGACCGGGTTCGGGACGGCTCGCGGAACCGGATTCGCGCCGCGCTTGTAGAAGCAGGTGGTGGTGGGCCGGCCACTGGAAGAGAACGAGCTGGTCGAGCGTGCGCGCGCCGGGGACGCCGGCGCCTACGCGGCGCTCGTCCGCGGCCACGAGGAGATCGCGTTCAGGACCGCCTACTTCATCACGGGCAACGCCGCCGACGCCGAGGACGCCGCCCAGGAGGGCTTCGTCAAGGCCCACCGTGCGCTGCGGCGCTTCCGCGCGGGCGAGCCGCTGCGCCCGTGGCTGCTGACGATCGTCGCCAACGAGGCGCGCAACCGGCGCCGCTCGGCCGGCCGGCGCGCCGCGCTGGCGCTCCGCGCCGCGGGCGAGGAGCGCCCGTCGGGGGAGGCGGCCCCCTCCCCGGAGGCGGCGCTTCTCGCCGGCGAGCGCCGGGCCGCGCTGCTGGGCGCGCTCGCACGGCTGCGCGAGGACGACCGGATGGTGATCGGCTGCCGCTACCTGCTCGAGCTGTCCGAGGCGGAGACCGCCGCGGCGCTCGGCATCGCGCCCGGAACGGTGAAGTCGCGCCTGTCGCGGTCGCTCGAGCGACTGCGGGCTGAGCTGGGGGACGACGATGCGTGACCTGCACGAAGAGCTGAAGGCGCTGAGCGTCGAATGGCCCGCGACGCCGGACCTGACGGGCGCGGTGATGGCGCGGCTGGCGGCGCGCGACGAGACGGTGGTCCCCCGCGAAGCCGCGGCCGCGTCCCGCCAGCGTCCGTGGAGCCGCCGCGGGTGGCGGCCGGCGCTCGCCTATGCGCTCGCCGCGCTCGCGGCCGCGTTCGCACTTACGATGGCGGCCTCCCCCGACGCGCGCTCGGCGGTGCTCGAGTGGCTCGGGCTCAAGAGCGTGAAGGTCGAGCGGCGCGAGCCGAGCGCGCCGTCGCCGCGTCCCGGCACGCTCGGCTCGGGCCTTGGACTCGGCGCGCCCGTCACGCTCGAGCAGGCCCGCCGCCGGGCGCCGTTCCTGCGGCTTCCCGAGGCGGCCGGGCTCGGGCGGCCCGATGCGATCTACGTCGGCGGCCGGAGCGTCTCGTTCGTCTACGGCGAGCGCCCGGGCTACGCGCGCTCGACGACGATCGGCGCCGCGGTGCTCGTGCAGGAGTTCCCCGGCCGCGTCGGCGCGTTCATCGAGAAGACGCTCGGCCAGGGAGCGCAGCTGGAGCGGCTGCGCGTCGGCGCCGACCCGGCGTACTTCATCACCGGCGCGCACGGCTTCGCCTACGAGGGAGATGAAGACGTCCGCTTCGAGGACCAGCGCCTGGCTGGCAACACGTTGCTCGTCGAGCGCGCCGATGGGCTGCTGATCCGCGTCGAGGGCGACCTCGCGCGCGACCGCGCGGTGGCGATCGCGCAATCGATTCCGTAGGACGTCAACGCTGCTCGCGCCCGCTGCCGGCGACCGCATCTACACCGCGCGCAGCGCCTCCGTCGGCGCCAGCCGCGCGGCCCGCAGCGCCGGGTAGCAGCCGGCGACGGCGCCGATCACGAGCGCCGCGGCGACGCCGCCCGCCACGGCAGCCGGCGGGATCACCGTGCTCCAGCCCTGACTCTGCGCGTAGCCAACGGTGACGAGCGCGCCCAGCGCCACGCCGGCCAGGCCGCCTGCGGCCGCCAGCAGGAGCGACTCGCACAGGAACTGCGCGCCGACGTGGCGCCGCGTGGCGCCGAGCGCGCGCCGCAGCCCGACCTCCGAGCGGCGCTCGAGCACCGAGATCACCATCACGTTGGCGATCCCGACTCCCCCGACCAGGAGGGCGACCGCGCCGAGCCCGAGGAACAGCGAAGTGAACGCGGTCTTGGCGGCCGCGCGCGCCTCCAGCGCATCCGAAGGCCGCGAACCCTCAACCTCTTCTGGATGCTGAGGGTTCGCCGTGGCGCCGAGCAGTTCGCGCACGCCGGCGATCGCCTCGGGGGCCGCGCGGACGTATACGTCGACGCATCGGGCTCCTTCCGGATCGGATACGAGCCCGAATGGAGCCGGAGCCGACTGAATGGCCGGTGAGCCGAACCTAGGAGGTTGCTGAGACCGCCATGCGCAGCACGGCGCCGCCGCCGGGCGCGCTTGCCGCGTCGACCCTGCCGCCATGGGCCTCGGCGGCTTGGCGGACTATCGCGAGCCCCAGGCCGGAGCCGGGTCGGCCGCGCGCCGACGGCGCGCGGTAGAAGCGGTCGAACACGAACGGGAGGTCCTCCTCGGCGATCCCCGGGCCATGGTCGCGCACGACGAGCTCCCCGCCGCGCAGCGTCACCTCGACGACGCCCCCGCCGTACTTGGTCGCGTTGTCGAGCAGGTTGGAGACGGCACGGTCGAGCCTGCTCCGCACGCCCTCCACGAGCGCCGGCTCCAGGTCCGCCGCGAAGCGCACGCCGGGCGCGTGCCGCGCGGCACGCTCGACGGCGGCGGCGACCAGCTCGTCGAAGCGCAGCAGCTCGCGCTCGGATACCGGCTCCTCCTCGCGCGCGAGGTCGACCAGGTCGGAGACGAGCAGCGTGAGCTCCTCGAGCTGCGCGATCACGTCGGCACGCAGGCGCTCATCGTCCCGCGCGCCCAGCCCGTCGCGGCCGAGCACCTCGAGGTTCGTGTGCAGCGACGTGAGCGGCGTGCGCAGCTCGTGCGAGGCGTCGGCCACCAGCCGGCGCTGGGCGCGCTGGGAGTCCTCCAGCGCCCCGAGCATCGTGTTGAACGCACCCGCGAGCCGCGACAGCTCGTCGTCGCCGTCGTGCTCGATCCTGCGCGTGAGGTCGCGCGTGCGCGCGACGTGCTCGGCGGCGTCGGTCAGCTCCGCGACGGGCTTCACCGCGGTGCGCGTGGCGAGCCGCGCTAGCGCGAGCGCCGCCGCGAAGCCCAGCAGCGCGATCGCGGCGAGCCCGATCCGCAGCGTGCCAAGCGTCCCGTCCACCTCGTCGAGTGAGCGCGCCACCTGCAGCGCGCCGCCATCCGGCATCCGCGCGGTGTAGACGCGCAGGTGGCGATCCGCACGCTCGACGTCGGCGAAGAACGGCTCACGCTCGCCGGCGCCCACGGCCTCGAGCACGCCTGCGTCGAGCAACCGGACCGGCTCCTCCCCCGGCGGCACCTCGATCCGGCCGCCCGGGCCGAGCGCCTGTGCGAACAGCACCGGTCCGTCCAGCGGTGAGGAGGATCGCAGCCCCATGCCCGCGTGCGCGAGCCGCTCTAGCCGGCGCGCGGCCGGCGGCTGCAGCGGGACCGCGAACGGCCTGGCGTTGCGCAGCGATGCGTCGATCTGGTCACGCAGCGAGTCGCGCACGAACCAGTACGTCAGTCCGGCGGCGGTCACGACCGCCAACGCCACGGCGGCGGCGCAGGCGAGCGTCAGGCGACGCCGGAAGCTCACGCCGACCGCAGCACGTAGCCGACTCCGCGGACCGTGTGCAGCAGGCGGGGCGCGCCGCCCGCCTCGGTCTTGCGCCGCAGGTAGCCGACGTACACCTCGAGCGAGTTCGAGGCCGGCCCGAAGTCGTACCCCCACACGCGCTCGAAGATGATCGAGCGGGTGAGGACCTGGCGCGGGTGGCGCAGGAACAGCTCGAGCAGCTGGTACTCCGTGCGCGTCAGATCGAGCGGCCGCTCGCCGCGCCGGACCGTGTACTCGACGGGATCGAGCTCGAGGTCCTCGAAGCGCAGCGGCGACTCCTCCGCCGGCCCCGCGGCGCGCCGCAGCAATGCGCGCAGCCGCGCCAGCAGCTCCTCGAGCGCGAACGGCTTGACGAGATAGTCGTCGGCGCCGGCGTCGAGCCCGCGGACGCGATCGGAGACCGCGTCGCGCGCCGTCAGCACGAGCACCGGCGTGCGGTCGCCCGCGGCGCGCAGCCGGCGGCAGACCTCGAGCCCGTCGACGCGCGGCATCAGCAGGTCGAGCACGAGCGCGTCGGGCGGCGCCGCCGCCACGGCGTCGAGCGCGGCGCGGCCGTCGGCGGCCAGCGCTACCTCGTGACCGTCGAGCCGCAGCGCGCGGTCGACGGCGGCGCGCACCGCGGGCTCGTCGTCGACCACGAGAATGCGCATCGAGTCGCATGCTCTGCCTCGAAGCTGAAAGGACGCTAAGAGGCCGGGATCGTGAAGTGGCGGCCGCCGATCTCGAGCACGACCGGCTCGCCCGCGCGCGCGGCGATAGTGATCGGCGTCCGGGGGTCGCGCGTCGCGAACGTGGCCGTGGCGACCGAGCGGCCGCCGAGCGCGCGCGCCAGCGCGAGCACCGAGTCGACCAGCAGCTGCACGCCGCCCAGCGGCGCCGCCAGCTCGCCGGTCTCCGGGTCCGCCCTCAGCGCGCTGGGCGGGACCGCGCGGAGGCCTGGCAGCGCCACCGCCGCCACCCCGCGCTCCGGCGCCACCGGCCGCGTCACGTCGCCCTCGGTCACCTCCAGCGTCCCGTCCTCGACCCGCTCGACCATCACCGGCGGCTCGGCATCGAGCAACGCGACGACGCGCTCGGCGCCCGCGCGGGCGGCGAAGTCCTGGACGGTCGCGAGCACGACGGGAAGCTGGTCGGAAGCCATCCTGCAACGCAGTCTGGCGCGTCTGCGCGCGCCGCCGAGCGGGTAGGGCGACCGCGTGAGCGCGCTCGACGGCTACCGCTCGTCGACCTACGACGAAGCCGTGGCGCCGGACGGCAGCATCCGCCCGGAGGCGCGAGCGGTGATGGATGCCGTGCTCTCCCACGACCTCGCGACGCTGGCCGCCGGGGTGCGCGACGAGATCGACGCGCGGGGCATCACCTTCGAGTCGGTCGACGGCGACGACCGCTGGCACGTCGACCCGGTGCCGCGCGTGATCGACGGCGCCGCGTGGGAGCGCGTCGCGGCGGGTCTCGCGCAGCGCGTGCGCGCGCTCAACGCTTTCGTCGCCGACGTCTACGGCGAGCGCCGGATCGTCGCCGAGGGCGTGCTTCCAGGACGCGTGCTCGACAGCGCCGACCACCTCGAGCCGGGGATGGCGGGCGTGCGCCCGCGCGACGGCGTCTGGATCGGGATCGCCGGCCTCGACCTCGTGCGCGACGCCGCGGGCGACTGGCTCGTGCTGGAGGACAACCTGCGCACGCCGAGCGGAATCGGCTACTGGGCCACCGCGCGGGAGGCGATCCTGAGCCGGCTCGACGGGTCCGCCCGTCCCGTCCCGCTCGACGACATCCCGGGCGCGCTGCGGCGCGTGTTCGGCGACGGCCGCGTAGTCGTGTTGACCGACGGGCCGGACAACTCCGCGCACTGGGAGCACGACTGGATCGCACGCCGGCTCGGCGTCCCCTTGGTCGTCCCGCACGAGCTCGAGGCGCGCGGCGACCGGCTGCTGCATGACGGCGCGCCGGTGGATGCGATCTATCGCCGCACCAACGACGACGAGGTCGACTCGGGCGTGGGCGCGCTGCTCGCGCCTGCCGTGCGCGCAGGCCGCGTCAAGATGGTCAACTGCTTCGGGACCGGGATCGGCGACGACAAGCTCGCGCACGCCTACGTGCAGGAGATGGTCCAGTTCTACCTCGGCGAGGAGCCGCTGCTGGGCCAGGTCGAGACGTTCGACCTCGGCGACGCCCGCACGCTCGAGCGCGCGCTCGACGTGTTCGACGAGCTCGTGATCAAGGACCGCGGCTCCTACGGCGGGCTCGGCGTCGTCGTCTGCCCGCACGCGGAGCGGGCCGACGTGAAGAAGCTGCGAGCGCGTGTGCGCGCGGCGCCGGCGGACTACGTGGCGCAGCGGCTGGTCGGCCTCTCGACGCATCCCACCGTGATCGGTGGCCGGCTCGCTCCGCGCCACGTCGACCTGCGACCGTTCGTGCTGATGTCCGCTTCCGACGCCGTCGAGGTGCTTCCCGGTGGCGTCACGCGCGTGGCGCTCGACGAGGGCGCGCTGGTCGTCAACTCCTCGCAGAACGGGGGCGCGAAGGACACCTGGGTGCTGCCGTGAAGCGGCTGCCGCGCTGGGCGGAGTGGAGCCGGGAGGGCCCCGGATCGCCCTGGACCGTCGGGGTCGAGGAGGAGGTCATGCTGCTGGACCCACGCGACTGGTCGCTCGCATCGCGGATCGACGACGTGCTCGCGGCATTGCCCCGCGAGATCGCGGAACGGGCCGCGCAGGAGACGCACGGCTCGGACCTCGAGCTCGCCACCCGGCCGCATCCCAGCGTCGCCGGCGCGATCGCGGAGCTTGCCTCGCTGCGCGCGGGCCTCGCGGCCGCCCTAGCGCCGCTCGAGTTGCGCGGGGCGGTCTGCGGCACGCATCCGTTCGCGCGCTGGACCGACGTGGAGGTCTCGCGCGGCGCGCGCTACCGCGCGGTCTACGAGACGATGCGCGAGCTCGCGCGGCGCGAGCCGACGTTCGCGCTGCACGTCCACGTCGCGGTGGCCGACGGCGAGTCGGCGGTGCGCGCGCTGCGCGGGCTGCGCGTGCACGTCCCGCTGCTGCTCGCGCTGGCGGCCAACTCGCCGTTCTGGCAGGGTCGCGACACCGGCCTGGCGTCGGCGCGGGTACCGATCTTCGGGACCTTCCCGCGCGTCGGCATCCCGCGCAGATTCGGCAGCTACGCCGAGTACGTCGAGGCGGTCGACGTGCTGATGCGCTGCGACGCGATCCCCGAGCCGACGTTCCTGTGGTGGGACGTCCGGCTGCAGCCCAGGCTCGGAACGATCGAGGTGCGGATCATGGACGCTCAGACGCGCGTGTGCGACAACGCCGCGCTGGCGGCGCTCGTGCAGTGCGCGGTGCGGCTCGAAGTCACGGAGGGACACGTCGACGAGGCGATCGCGGCGCTGCCCGAGGTGCTCGAGGAGAACCGCTTCCTGGCCGTGCGCGACGGGATGCGGGCGGAGTTCATCGACCCCGCGCACGACGCCAGGCGGCCCGTGCGGGACATCCTCGGCGAGCTGATCGCCACCTGCCGCCCACATGCCGCCGCGCTGGGCTGCGAGCCGGAGCTGGCGGGGGTCGCGGCGCTCGCCGCGGAGCCGGGCGACCACCGTCAGCGGATGCTCGCCGGCGTCGCGCAGGGCGAGCCGGTCGGACCCGCGCTCGGGATGCTCGTGAGCGCGCTCGCCGCCGACTTCAGCGCCGGCGCGCAGCCTGCCGCGCCTCGATCTCGTGCGGGTTCCGCGCGTACCCCTTGAGCATGTACGACAGCCACATCCGCGGGCGGTGGTCCTGGTCCTGCCACACGTGGCACAGCTCGTGCGTCACGAGGTCGTCGGAGACGTCGCCGAGCGGATGCTTGAGCAGGATCAGGTGGCCCATGTTGTAGCCCGTGAAGCGCCGGAACCAGGGCAGCCGGAACAGCCACGGGACGTGGAGGATCCGCACGCGGTCGATGCGCAGCGGCTCCGGGTAGAGCGCCATCCGCTCGAGCCGCGCGCCGGCGCGCGCGAGCGCCGCCCGCTCCGCCCTGCCCCGTCCGCGCCGGCCGAGCACGGGCGCACCGTACCGCCTGTGTGGCTCAGGCGGCGATGGCGAGCTGCGGCGCCGCGTCACCACATGCGAGCGCCAGCGCCTCGGACGCCGAGAGGCGCTCGACGAGCGATCCGTCGGAGCACCGCAGCTCGGCCCAGACACGGCCGATCGTTGCGTCGACCTCGAAGTGCAGCTCGAGGTCGGAGTCGAACAGCTCCCGTGCCCGCTCCCACGCGACGTCGATCTGCAGCAGCACCTCAGGCGGCGGGCCGGCCGGCAGATCGCGGGTTGTCGAGCGGAAGCGGGGCATCGGGGGAATTCCTTTCAGGAGCGCGAAGCACGCTGCACTCACATCATCGGAGCGCGGGGCCCGATTCCCGATGGGGTGGCTACCCCAGCGCGAGGGGGTGCCGCCCTCCCCAGGCGGCACCCCAAGGCGCTCCCCCGTTTGGCCTCCGACGCCCTGCGCGGTGGCTTTGAGCTCGGCGACGGTGGGTCGACACTGTTGCAACGACCGCGCGGACCGCCGGTTGGAGAGTGATTAGAGCCCGGGCGGGTGACGCGCGACGAAGCCGGCGGTCGAGCGCAGCTCGTTCTGCCAGCGTGAGCCGGTCTCGCGCGCGCCGGAGGTGTCGAAGCGGATCCCCGCGACCTCCATGAACACGTGGCCCTGGTGCGAGTAGATCGTCACCCACTTGCCACGCCCTGGCTCGCCCCAGGACATCAGCGGGCCGGAGGCCAGCGGCGCCTCCAGGTAGCCGGCGGAGGCGAGCACGAACGAGACGGAGCCGGAGCAGTCGTAGCCCTTGTCGACCCACTTGCCGTGGCCGCCGCCCCAGAGGTAGGGCGAGCGCGCGATCACGTTGCCCGCCTCGATCATCTGGCGCACGGCCTCCGGCGCCTCCAGCGGCGGCAGCGCGATGCCGTTGGGCAGCGCCGTCGCCTGGCGGATTCCGTCGCCGGCGGTCGACGGGCGCGAGAGGTCGTGGTCGCCCGACGCGGAGGCCGCTCGATCGGGCTTCGGCGCCTTCGTCGGCGGCGGCTGCGCCGGCTGCGGCTCGGGCGCCGCCTCGGCGGACGCGCCTGCGACTGGCTCGACCACGGTCGGCTCGCGGTTGCTCGGCAGCGGCGGCAGCTCCGTCTGCGGGCGATCCGCGAAGGCAGCCGTGCGCTCGGGCAGCGCAGGCTTCGGCGCAGCGTCGCGCTCGCCGCCTGACGCCGACAGGGCGAAGGCCCCTGCGGCGCACCCCAGGATCGCGCCTATCAGCGCCAGCCGTCGCATCTCACCAAGCCATCGGCGCGCCGTGGAATCCCTTGAGTGTCTAGCTCGTGACGCCCGCGGGAGTGACGGCGGCGATCGCCTGGCGCAGGTCCTCCACCAGGTCCGCCGCCGCCTCGATTCCGCAGCTCACCCGCACGAGGTCGCGCGGGACCGCCGCCGAGGAGCCCTCGACGGACTGGTGCGTCATCGCCTGCGGCACCTCGATGAGCGACTCGACGCCGCCGAGCGACTCCGCCAGCGCGAACAGCTTCGTCGCCGCGACGATCCGCACCGCCTCGGGATGGCGGAAGCAGACCATGCCGGAGAAGCCGGGCCAGCGCACGTCGCTGACGCCCGGCTGGTCGCGCAGGAACGCGCTCACCGCCATGCCGTTCGCCGCATGCGCCGCCATCCGCAGGTGCAGCGTGCGCAGGCCGCGGTGCACGAGGAAGCAGTCGAGCGGCCCGGGCACCGCGCCGATCGAGAGCTGCGTGAAGCGGACCGCCTCGTGAAGCGCCGGGTCGGACACGACGACGGCGCCGCCCACCACGTCGGAGTGCCCGCCGAGGTACTTGGTCGTCGAGTGCACCACCGCGCCGGCGCCGCACTCGAGCGGGCGCTGGTTGACCGGCGTGCCGAAGGTGTTGTCGACGGCGACGAGCACGTCCGGCGCGACGGCGTCGATCACGGCGAGCAGGTCGATCACCTTCAGCGTCGGGTTGGTCGGCGTCTCGACCCAGATCAGCTTCGTCTCGGGCCGCAGCCCGGCGTGCACGGCATCGAGGTCGGTCTGGTCGACCATGTCGTAGGCGACGCCGAAGCGGGCGAGGATCTTGTCCACGAGCCGGTATGTGCCGCCGTAGAGGTCGTCGGGGATCACGACGTGGTCGCCCGCGCCGCAGACCGCCGTGAGCAGCGCGTGCGTCGCGGCCATCCCGGAGGCGAACGCCGTCGCGCGCCCTCCTTCCAGGTCGCCGAGCGCGTTCTCCAGCGCGCGCCGCGTCGGGTTGGCCGCGCGCGAGTAGTCGTAGTCCTCGACGAACTCGCCCGGCGCCGGCTGCACGTATGTCGAGCTCTGGTGGATTGCGGGGACGACGGAGCCGTAGCTGGGGTCTGGATCCAGGCCGGCGTGGACCACGCGGGTGGCGAACTCGGTCATGAGACGAGCGCCTCCAGCAGGTCGGCGCGCGTCACGATGCCCGTCGGCCGGCCGTGCTCCGTCACGAGCAGCGCCTGGCGGTCGCCGCTGAGCAGCTCGACCGCCTCGCGCACGGGATCGGACGCCGCGACGGCCGGGAACGGCGGCTCCATCACGTCGACGATCGGAGTGCCCATGATGCCCGGGTTGTCGGCGGCGTGCTTGAGGAGCCCGCGCTCGCCGATCGAGCCGACGACCGTCTCGGGGTCCGTGTGCGAGACCACCGGCAGCTGCGAGACACGGTGCTCGTGCAGCAGCGCGATCGCGTCCTTGACCTGCTGCTGGGTCTCGACGACGACGAGCGGCGGGATCTCGCCGGCGGCCTGCTTGGCGCGCAGCACGTCGCCGGCGGTGCGGTCGCTGGTGCGCTCGAGCATGCCGTGCGAGGCCATCCAGGTGTCGTTGAAGATCTTCGACAGGTACGCGCGCCCGCCGTCGGGCAGGACTACCGCGACCAGCGCGTCGGAATCGTCGATCTCGCGTGCGACCTCGAGCGCGGCGTGCACGGCGAGGCCGCACGAGCCGCCGACCAGCATGCCCTCGGTCTCGGCGAGACGGCGCGTCGTGAGGAAGCTGTCGCGGTCCGACACGCGCACGTAGCGGTCGACGACCGACGGGTCGTACGTGCTCGGCCAGAAGTCCTCTCCCACGCCCTCGACCAGGTAGGGATGGACCTCGTCGCCGGAGTAGATCGAGCCGACGGGGTCGGCGCCGACGACGACGATGTCCGGGTTCCGCTCGCGCAGGTAGCGCCCCATGCCGGTGATCGTCCCGCCGGTTCCGACCCCGGCGACGAGGTGCGTCACGCGGCCGCCGGTCTGGCGCCACAGCTCCGGCCCGGTCGTCTCGTAGTGCGTCTCCGGGTTGGCCGGGTTGCGGTACTGATTGGGCTGGAACGCTCCGGGAATCTCCTCGGTCAGGCGATCGGCGACGCGGTAGTAGGACTGCGGCGACTCCGGCGCGACGTCGGTCGGGGCGATCACGACCTCGGCGCCGTAGGCGCGCAGCAGGTCGATCTTCTCGCGCGACATCTTGTCCGGCATCACGGCGATCACCCGGTAGCCCTTCAGGCGCGCGGCGATCGCGAGGCCGGTGCCGGTGTTGCCCGAGGTCGGTTCGACGAGCGTGCCGCCGGGCCGCAGGCTGCCGTCCTTCTCGGCCGCCTCGATCAGGCGCAGCGCAACGCGGTCCTTGATCGAGCCGCCCGGGTTGAAGAGCTCCAGCTTCGCCACGATCTGCGGTGTCAGGCCCGCGCCGATCCGGCTCAGCCGGACCAGCGGCGTCTCGCCGATCGTGTCGAGGATCGAGTCTCGGATATCGGCTTGCAGAGCGGTGTCGGGCCCCATGAAGGTCGAGTCTACGACTCCGCCGGGGGGCGAGAACTGCGAGCGCCGCGCATACGGTGGACATGCGCTCGCCCACGTTCCTCCACCAGTTCGCGCTCGGCCTCCTGCTTGCCGCCGCCGCCTGCCTGCTCTTCCCGCCGCCGTCGTTCGGGGGCGGCTATTCCGTCACCGCATGTTTCGGCTACGAGAACGGATCCTGGTCGGAATGGGAGCCGTCGCCGTTCGCGACGGCGTACACCGCGTGCCCGGGCGGCGTCATCGACGTGCGGCGCCCTCAGAGCGGCGAGGGGCTGATGGTGCGCAACGTGGTCGGGCCGGGTCACGCGCCGCAGGGTGCCGCCGCGGCGCTGGGGTTCGACGCGCCCGCCGGCACGACGATCACCGGCGCGGACCTCGACGTCAAGCTGACCAGCAACCGGGGCTGGGATGCGGGCATCCACGATGCCTCGCACGACCGCTGGCTGTGGTGCGGGACGAACTGCCTGAGCTCGTTCGAGCGCTGGGTCCACGAGGAGCTGCGCGGGCTCGCGACGCAGCGGATCCAGGCGCTCGTACGCTGCGCCGCGGCGCGCTGCCGGCGCGAGGCGCGCCACGGCTTCGTGGTGCTGCGGAACGTGCGCGTGCACCTCGACGACCCGTCGGCGCCGCGGCTCGGCGGCGTGCGCGGCACGCTCGCGGCTGCTGCCGGCGCGTGGCTGCGCGGCGGCCAGGACGTGGCGTTCGACGCGGCCGACAACAGCGGGATCCGGCTCGGCCGGATCGAGCTCGACGGGCGCGTCGTGCACGACGACGCGCGCGCCTGCGACTTCACCCGCGCGGTGCCGTGCTCGGACGGCGCCGTGGCCACGGCGTTCGACACGCGCACGTGGCCCGACGGCGAGCACGTGCTGCGCCTCTCCGCGCAGGACGCGGGCGGCAACTGGGCGTCGGTCGACCTCGTCGTCCGCGTCGACAACACGCCGCCGGCCGAGCCGGCGGCGGCGCTCGAGGGCGGCGACGCGTGGAGCCCGAGCCGGACGCGGACGCTGGCGCTGCCGCTGCCGGGCGGCCAGTCGGCCCCGCTCGCACGCGCGCGCGTGAAGGCGTGCCGGCTCGGAGGGCCGTGCGAGGAGTCGGCGCCGGAGCTGCGGGCCGGCGCGGTCCCGGTGGCCGCGTTCGGCGGACCGGGGGAGTACGCCGTGCGCGTCGCGCTCGAGGACGCCGCCGGCAACGTGGGTCCGTATGCGGCGCCGGTGACGATGCGCTTCGACGACACCCGGCCCGGCGCGCCGGACCTGTCGGCCGCCGACTCGTGGCACAACGGCGGCGCGCTGCCGCTCGCCGCTTCGGGCGAGCGCCCGGTCTCGGGGATCCGCGGCTACCGGGTGCGGATCGGCGGTCGCGAGGCCGTCGTCGCGAGCAGCGTCCCGTTGGACGAGCTGCCCGAGGGCGGCACGCCGGTCGAGGTGAGCGCCGTGTCGGGCGCGGGCGTCGAGGGAACGGCGGTGCGCACCACGCTCAAGCTCGATCGCTCGCGTCCCGTGGCCGAGGCTGACGGGGCGCCCGACGGCTGGTCGCGCGTGCCGGTCCGCCTGCGGCTGCGCGGACGCGACCAGCCCGGTCTCTCCGGCGTCCGCTCGCTGGCCTGGAGGGTCGATGACGGGGAGGAGGCGAGCGCGCAGGGCGACGCCGGCTCGGTCGACGTCGCCGACGACGGGCGCCACACGGTCTCGTATCGCGCGATCGACGGCGCGGGCAACGTCTCCGCCGCATATGCCGTCACCGTGAAGTTCGACCGCACGCCGCCCGAGACCGTGGCCTTCGAGGCGCCCGACCCGGCAGACCCGCGCCGCGTGCGCGTCGTGGTGGCGGACCGCACGTCCGGGATCGCGCGCGGGCGGATCGAGCTGCGCCGTGCCGGCGCTGACTGGCGGCGCGTCGCGACGACGCTCGAGCAGGATCGCCTGGTCGCGCTGCTCGACGACGCCACGCTCCGCGCCGGCGCCTACGAGCTGCGCGCGCTCGTCACGGACGTGGCGGGCAACGCGACGGTCGGCACGCGCCGGGTCGATGGCTCGCCTGCGGCGCTGACGCTTCCGCTGCGCCGCAGGACGACGCTCTCGGTGCGTCGTTCCGGCAGTTTGCTGCGCGCGCGGCTGATGGCGGGCGCGGAGCCGCTCGGCCGCCGCGAGGTGACGCTCGCGCGGCGCCTGCGCGGGCGGGTGAGCTGGCGCCGCGTGTGCGCGAAGCGCACGATCGTGATGGCGGCCGCCTCCGGTTGCGCGCTGCGCACCGATGCGACGGGACGTGTCGAGGTCCGGCTGTCCGCCGGTCCCTCGCGCAAGCTGCGTATGGCGTTCCCCGGCGACGCCGTACTCCTCCCCGCGAGCGGCACGGCCGTGATCCGAACGCCGGCCCGCGCCCGGCTGCACGCGACGCCGCGCGCCGTGCGCGGCGGCGGCGCGGTGCGCTTCTCCGGCCGGCTGCTCGGCGGCCACGTGCCGCGCGCGGGCAAGCTGGTCGAGCTGCAGGCCCGCGTCGGCCGCGGCTGGCGGACGTTCGCCACCGTGCGCGCCGGCCGCGGTGGCAGGCTCGGCTACACGCACGACTTCGCGCCGGGCAGCGCCGGTCGCACGTACTGGATCCGGCTGCGCGTGCGTCGCGAGGCCGCCTACCCGTTCGAGGCGGGTACGAGCCGCGCTGTGGCCGTGCGGGTGCTGTGAATCGCCCGCACGTTCGCGGCCGGAGCGTCGGCCCGTGCTTGCCTGCGCCCGGAGCGGACTGGTACGGTCGGCTCGACCCGTCTCTTGCCCATGGAATTCCGGCTCCTCGGCCCACTGGAGGTGGCCGAGCACGACCGTCCCCTCGCGCTCGGCGGGGGTAAGCAGCGGTCGCTGCTGGCGGTGCTGCTGCTGCACGCCAACGAGGTAGTCTCGACCGAGCTGCTGATCGACGAGCTGTGGGGCGAGTCGCCGCCGGCGACCGCTGGCAAGAGCATCCATGTCTACGTCTCGGGGCTGCGCAAGCGGCTCGGCGACGGCAGGCTCGTGACGCGCACGCCCGGCTATGTGCTGTATGTCGAACATTCCGAGTTCGACCTCGCGCGGTTCGAGCGGCTCGTCGCCGAGGCCGGTGATGCTGGTCCGGAGACGGCGGCGCGGAAGCTCCGCGAGGCGCTATCGCTGTGGCGGGGGCCGCCGCTCGCGGATCTCGCGTATGAGCCGTTCGCGCAGCCGGAGATCGGTCGTCTTGGGGAGCTGCGGCTCTCTGCGCTCGAGCAGCGGCTCGACGCCGACCTCGCGCTCGGGCGCCACGCGCAGGTCGTCGGCGAGCTTGAGGCGCTGACGAAGGACCACCCGTTGCGAGAGCGTGTGCGCGGCCAGCTGATGCTCTGCCTGTATCGCTGCGGGCGGCAGGCCGAAGCGCTCGAGAGCTACCGCGCCGCACGCCGCGTGCTCGTGGAGGAGCTCGGGATCGAGCCCGGTCGGGATCTGCGCGCGCTCCACGAGGCGATCCTCCGGCAAGAGCCCGGGCTCGACCTCGCGACGGCGGCCCCGCCGGCGGGCGAGAGGTCGCATGGCCTGTTCGTCGGGCGCGGTCGTGAACTCTCCGAGCTGGTCGGAGGCCTCGATGATGCCTTTGCCGGGCGCGGGCGCCTGGTGCTGCTCGCCGGGGAGCCGGGCATCGGCAAGAGTCGACTTGCGGACGAGCTGATCGCGCACGCCGGCGCCCGCGGCGCGCGGGTGCTGGTCGGCCGCTGCTGGGAGGCGGGCGGCGCTCCGGCGTACTGGCCGTGGGTGCAGTCGCTGCGCGCGTACGTGCGCGAGCGCGACCCGGTCGAGCTGCGCGCGGAGCTGGGAAATTTCGCCGCTGAGATCGCCCAGCTCCTCCCCGACGTGCGGCAGCTCATGCCGGATCTCCCCGAGCTCTCCTCGCTCGAGGCCGACGGCGCGCGCTTCCGCCTGTTCGACGCGACGGCGCAGTTCCTTCGCGCAGCATCCGCAAGCCGGCCGCTGGTGATCGTGCTCGACGACCTGCACGCCGCGGACGCCCCGTCGCTGCTGCTGCTGCAGTTCCTCGCGCGCGAGCTGCACTCGACGCGCGTGCTTGTCGTCGGTGCCTACCGCGACGTCGACCCGGTCCCGAGCGCGCCGCTGGCCGGGGCGCTGGCGGCGGTCGCCCGCGAGCCGACGACTCGCCGGCTTGCGCTCCGCGGCCTCAATGCCACGGAGCTGGCGGAGTACGTCGAGCGCACCGCGGGTGACGCGGCGTCCGCGGAGCTTGTCGCCACCTTGCAGGAGGAGACCGAGGGAAACCCGCTGTTCGCGGGCGAGATCGTCCGGTTGCTCATGGCCGAGGGAGTCCAGCCGGGGTCGTCAGACGGCTCGCGGATCGCGATCCCGGAGAGCGTCAAGGAGGTGATCTCCCGCCGCCTGGCGCATTTGTCGCACGAGGCGCGACGGGTCCTCTTGCTGGCGTCGGTGCTCGGCCGGGAGTTCGAGCTCGACGTGCTCGCCGGACTCGTCGAGCTGTCCGACGACGATCTGCTCGACACGCTCGACGAGGCCGTGAGCGCGCGCGTGGTGACAGACGTGCCCGCGGCGCCCGGGCGGCTGCGCTTCGCACACGTGCTGATCCGCGACACCCTCTACGAGGGGCTCACGAGCGCGCGCCGGGCGCGGCTCCACCGCCAGGCACTCGAGGTGCTCGAGGCCCTGCAGCCCGCGGACTCCGGGGCGCGGGTCGCGGAGCTCGTGCAACACGCGATTGCCGGGCGGGAGTTCGAGAAGGGCCTGCGCCACGCGTGGCGCGCGGGCGACCGGGCGCTCCGACAGCTCGCGTACGAGGAGGCTGCCCGCCTTTACCGGACCGCCATGGATGCGCTCAATGCTGCCGATCGTCCCGACGAGGCGGCGCGGTGCCGGCTGCTGCTCTCGCTCGGTGAGGCCGAGGACTGCGCGGGCGACCGCGCCGCCGCGCGGAAGGCGTTCCTGGACGCGGCCTCCGGCGCGCGTAGCCTCGGTTTACGGCGTGAGCTGGCGCTCGCGGCGATCGGCTACGGCGGAAGGATCGTCTGGGGCCGCGCCGGGTACGACGACCAGCTGGTGCGCCTCCTGGATGAGGGGCTCGCCGCCGCCGACGACGAGCATCCGGTGCTGCGGGTCAGGCTCCTCGCGCGCCTCGCGGGCGCGCTGCGCGACGACCCGGCGCGTGAGCGTCGCTACGCGCTCAGCCGAGAGGCGGTGGAGCTCGCGCGGCGTACGGAGGACCTCGCCGCGCTGGCCTACGCCCTCAATGGGCGCGCCGCCGCGATCATGGCGCCCGACACCGGCGAGGAGGTGTTGGCACTCGGGACCGAGCTGAGGGAGCTGGGTGAGCGGATCGGCGACCGAGAACGCGTCGCGCAAGCGTGCTCGCACCGCTCCTTCGGCCAGCTGCAGGCGGGTGACGTCCGCGCGGCGGGGGCCGACCTCGAGCTCGGTATGCGGCTCGCCCGCCAGCTCGGCCAGCCGGCGCTGATCTTCCTGGGCGGTGGCGCGCAGGCCATGCTTGCGCTCGCCCAGGGGCACTTCGCACGGGCCGATGAGTTCCAGCGCGAGGCGTTCCGACACGGCGCGCGGGTCCAGGCTCGCGCCACGCGCACGATCGAGCGGATTCAGCGCTACGTACAGTGCGACTTCGAAGGCCGCCTCGCAGAGATCGCGCCGGATGTCGATGCCCTGGTCGCCGACGAGCCGACTCGGCCGGTCTTCCGGTGCGTGGCCGCGCATCTACGGGCCCGTGTGGCGCCCACGCCGGATGCCCTGCGCATGCTCGACGAGCTCGTGGCAGACGATGTCGCGGCGCTGCCATTCGACCAGGAATGGCTGTTCGGCACCAGCCTCCTCGCGGAGACAGCCGCGCTACTGCACGCGGTCGAGGCTGCCGCGGTCCTGTATCGCGTGCTCTCGCCATGGGCGGCGCTCAACGTCGTCGATCAGAGCGAGGGCATCAGAGGCTCGGTCGCCCGCTACCTCGCTCAGCTTGCGACCACACTGGAGCGCTGGGACGAGGCCGACCAGCACTTCACCGACGCGGCCCAGAGGAACGCCGACATGGGGCTGCGTCCGTGGCTCGCCCTGACGCAGGACGACCACTCGACGATGCTGCAGGCACGCGCTCTCCCACGCGACCGCCGGCGCGCCGAGGCACTGCGCGACGCGGCGCTCGCAACCTACCTGGAGCTCGGCATGAGTCCTCGCGCGGCCCAAGCCGGCGAGGGCGCGGTACGGCCCGCGCTTGGCTGAGCGCAGAGGCAGGCTTGGCGAGCATCGTGAGATCGGCGTGCGGCCGAACCCGATCCAGCCCGACGAACCCGGAGCGAGGCGAGCGCCCACTCGCTCTTGAATCGGCCCTCACCGACGCCGGAGCAGGCTTGCTTCGCCCGGTGCCGTGTGGGTGCCGCTGATCGCCCGCACGATGTTGGCGCAATTTGCGGAGATTTCCTGTCCGCTGGGGACGAGCCTTCGGCGCAAATCCCATATATCCCTGCGGAGCCGCCGGGGCGGCTCCTCGAACGGACGGACTTTCGAGGAAGGAGAGGAGGGTCGCCTCCTTGGCGGCGCGGGCGGTGCAGCGGCGGGCGAGGCGGTCAGAGCCGGGGACCGATGCGCGCGTGTCGCAGCTGGTCGCCCGTCACGAGCGCTCTCTGATGCGCGTCGCACGGCACTGGTCGCTCTGCCACGACGACGCGCTGGACGCCTATCAGCGCGCGCTGGAGATCTACGTCCGCCGGCTCGACTCGCTCGACCCCGCGACCGAGATCGCCTGGCTCAGGGTCGTCGTCAAGCACGAGGCGCTCGCCGTGCGCCGCGCCCGAGCGGAGTCGCTGCCGGAGAAGGAGGTCGACTTCGACGACCAAGCCGCCGAGGCCCAGCGCCCGGTCGACGAGGTCCTGGCGGGCCGCGAGCGCGTCAGCCGCTCCGCCGAGGCTCTGCGCCGGATCAAGCCGGACGAGGCGAACGCGCTCAGGCTGAAGGCGCAGGGACTCTCCTACGCCGAGATCGGCGAGTCGCTCGGGTGGACCTACACCAAGGTGAACCGTTGCATCACCGAGGGGCGCGCCCGCTTCCTGAAGGTCTACGCCGAGATCGAGGCCGGCGAGGAGTGCGAGCGCTTCGCGCCCACGCTGGCCGCGCTGGTCGCCGGCACAGCGAGTGCGGACGCGCTGCTCGATCTACGTCCGCACATCCGCAACTGCCCCAGCTGCAGGGCCACCGTGCGCGAGCTGCACGCGACTCGCCTCGGCCGGCTCGCGGCGCTTTGGCCGGTGCCCGCGCTCGTCGCCCCGCTGCGCTGGGTCTCGGCACGATTCGGGGACGGCCGCGAGCCGGGAGCGGACGCCGTCACGGTCCGGCCGGCAGATCCGGAGCCCTACCAGGTCATCTCCGCGTTGGAGCTTCCCGACGGCGGGCAGGGCCGCCGAGTCGTCGAGTGGGCGCTCCAGCGCGCAGGCGACGGGGCGGCCAGCGCCAAGCAACACGCGGTCGCCGCGTACTACCGCGCCGCCGATCCCACGCCGCTGGCGGGCGTTCGGCCCGGAGCGGCCGCGGCGGCTGTCGCGGGGTGCCTGGCGATCGGCGGCAGCACGACGTACTGCGTCACGCAGGGCGTCGACCCGATCGGCGGTCTTGCGCAGGTCGTGTCTCCTGCCCAGGAGCAGAAGCAGACCGTGCCGCGCACGCAGCGCCGCGCACCGAGGCGCGCGTCGGCGATTGCGGCGTCGACGCCGGCGCCGACGCCGACGCCGTTCGCCACGCCCACGGCCGAGCCGCCGAAGCCGTCGCCGCAGCCGACCGCTCAGGCGACGCCTCAGGCAACGCCTCAGGCAACGCCAGAACCGACACCACCGCCGAGCCCTGCGGAGGAGTACGAGCCGTTGGCGCCGACGACCGCGGCATCCCAGTCGTCAATAGCGCCGACCCGCACGCCCATGCCTGCTCCGGCGGACGGACCAGGCGAGTTCGGCGGACCATGAGTGAACGCGCCCGAATGGAGGCAGAGGATGCGTAGCAGCCAGACCGCTCACCGATGCCTTCTCGCCGGCGCAGCGACCGCGATCGTGATGGCGCTGTCGGCCGAGAGTGCCGCCGCCGGCGAATACTCGGTCGGTAACTGCCAGGCCGACCCGTTGAACTTCAGCACGCGCGCGTTCGAGGATTTCGCCACGCGCGGGATGAGGATCAGGCGGACGTGCAATCCCGAGGGTCCGGGAATGCGGGGCTTCGTCATCGGCAACGTCGTACGCTCCGGCGAGATACCCCGCGGGTCGGTGGCGCTGGCGATGATCACCGCCCCCACCGGAACAACTTTCAGGAGGTTCCGCTGGGCCGGCGCCGCGCGACGGCGAGACTGCCGGTACGCGATCCAGATGTGGGCCGAAGTGCCCGGCGCGCCGATGATCCCGCTCAAGAACGTGCGCGCGAACCAGCACTGTCCGCGCCCGTTGCTGGCCCAGGCGGCCGGCTACCGCGCCCGCACGTTCAGCGTCCCAGGCGCGACACGCATCGTGCAGCGCGTGATCTGCATGGGCGACGGCGAACGGAAGTCCTGCTCCGCACGTGGCTTGAACTACCTGAAGACCTACAAGGCCGAGGTGCGGATCATCGACGATCAAGCGCCGGCCGCCAGCATCATCGGAGACACGCCGCTCGCTCGGGGGGAGTGGGTTGGGGGTACGCAGCCGCTCAACTACGACGCGAACGACAACGTGGGCGTGCGC
>Ga0126306_10000010_pt1 | contig 48580 bp, 49 predicted proteins | sample Plot27_FD_92592 | JGI IMG/M metagenome (GOLD analysis project Ga0126306, IMG submission 92592) | Serpentine soil microbial communities from UC McLaughlin Reserve, CA, USA - Plot27 | ecosystem: Environmental > Terrestrial > Soil > Grasslands | place: USA: UC McLaughlin Reserve, Lake County... | reverse complement strand
GGCGACGATCAGGTCGAACGGACCCTGGGGCATCTCCTCGGGTAGGGTGCGACGCTCGACACGAACGTGCTCGCGGCCAGAGAGGCGTTTGCGTGCCTCGGCCACGGCCCGCTCCGAAACGTCTACTGCGAGCAACTCGTCGCAGGAATCGGCCAGCATTTCCGTAAAGACGCCGATCGACGCCCCCGCTTCCAGAGCCCTCCTGAAGCGGCGTCCGCCCAGAGCTTCCAACGTGCGTTCGTACTTCTTGCGTTCGTACTCGCTGGTTTCGAAGTTCCAGGGATCGTCTGAGTGGGCGTAAAGTTCTTCGAAGTACTCGCGCCCCAACCGTCCCCTCAAGACCGCCGGTCCGATATCGCCTGCCGCCCGCGGTGTACCAGGGCAGGCTCCAGGCGGTGCTGGAGCAGGAACAGTTCCAGATCCCGCCTCGCCCGGTCCAGGGGGCCGGAGACGGCGAACGGGCGCGAGCCCACGGCCCTGGCCGCCTCGTCGAGGATCATCCGGCACGAGAGGGCCACGGACTCGCGAAGCTCCGTCGAAATTCCCGGCAGAGAGGATGGGTCCTCGTCGGCCCTGTCAGTGGCGTACGCGAGCCAGCTATCGATGGTGCCCCTGGCCGCGAGCATGCGGCCTGCCGCGAGAGAGACTACGTCATCGGGTTCTCCTTTGGCTGCCAGAACGTCGAGTGCGGCCTCGAGGGCGGTGTCGGAGATCCCGGCCCACGTTACACTGGTACGGATGGCGTCCCTGCTGAAGTAGGGCTCCCGAAGGAGTTCGCCGGGTTCTCCCGGCACCGCGAGCACCGGCGTCCCTGCGAAGACGACGCGATGGCTCTCCGAAGCTCGCATGCCCGCGCCCGAAAACCAGCCTGTGTCTACGTCCATGTTTTCGGAGAGGTCGATGTAGGCGAGTAGGGGCGGTCCCTGGGCCGGGCCACGGACTAGGACGACGGCGCGATCCAGGCCCGTGGATCCGGAACAGAAGGTCTTGATACCGACGAGCTTCGCTCCATGGTCGTCTTCTACGAGCCGGGCTGGCTCCCCCTCTCCTGGTATCGGGTCGGCTCCCCAGACTCCCAGGAGTAGCTCCCCCGCGGCGATGGCTTCGAGCTCGGCCGAGCGCAGGGGCTCCGGGGCCAGGAGGGAGACGCGTTCCACCCCGTTGAAGTGGCCATCGAGTATGCGGCCGACCGAGCCGTCGGCCCTGGCGACGGCCCGCAGAACGCGCCACTCCTCGGCGAAGGGAGCCCGGCGTCTATGCTCTCCGATGGGATCGGGAACGGGCAGCGCGAGCGTGCCAGCAGCAGCCAGTTGCATAAAGGGATCTTCCGGAAAAGAAGGATGCAAGTCCCGCTCGTCAGCACCGGCGGAGATCCTCGTGACTGTGTCTTCGAGGTCGTCGTGGTTCCCTCCAGGTGAATCTCTTTCCTCTCTACCGGGGCTGAAGATACTCATAGTGACAATACTCTATGCGAGGGGAGGACCCGTGCAAAGAGAACGCTCACACACTATGCGCCTTCCGGATGCCGGGTTCCGTGGTCTGGAAGTCGGGGTTGGTTTGCGGCAGGGGATGGTGGAGTTCGCCCAACTTCGCGGGCGCGAGGCCGCAGGATCTGACCAGCGCGACGAGTGGGGCTACGAGTGCGACGGTATTCGCGCAACCGACGCGTGTTGCTCCCGGGCCGATTCCATCGTGCATCACTATGATGGCCCCCGGAGTGATGTCACCCCTGACTCGGGCGAGCATCTGCTCCGGCGCGTCTCCCCGCCAGTCCTGGGTGTCCGCGGTCCAGCCGACAAGCGCGAGGTGGTGTCGTTTGGCGACCTCCTCGGTCGCCGGCGTGACTAGTCCCCAGGGGGTACGCCAGTAATGTAGGGACTTCCCGAGCGCGGGCAACCCCGACCCGAGGTCTGCTTCGATCTCACTGGTAGTCATCGTGTCGTGCCTGGCGTGTTCGTTACAGTGAAACGCAATGTCGTGCCCACCCTCCCTCATGCGGGACACGAGGGAGGGGTAGCGTGCTGCCCTCGGCGCGATGATGAAGAACGTGGCGCTCACGCCGGCGCCCGCCAGGGCATCCAACACGAGCGGGGTCCAGACGGGATCGGGCCCGTCGTCGAAGGTGAAGGCGACGCGCGCAGGGGATCGGTGGCCAGTAGACATTACGCTAGTTATTGCCCTCGGAAGGTCGAGTCGCCGGGTCGGAGCCGCGTTCGCCTTCAGGCCGGCGGCGGAGCGAGATGTTCAACTCCTTGAGTTGCTCTTCGGAGACGGGACCGGGGGCGTCCATCATCTCGTCGCGGGCGGCCTGCGTCTTCGGGAAGGCCATAACCTCGCGGATGTTCGGCTCGTCCGTAAGGAGCATGATCAGGCGGTCGACCCCTGGTGCGATACCACCGTGCGGCGGCGCGCCGTAGCGGAAAGCGGTAAGGATGGTTCCGAACCTCCTCTGGGCCTCCTCGGGCCCGATACCGATGATATCGAAGACCTTCTGCTGCAGGTCGGGACTGTGTATCCTCATGCTCCCTGAGGCGAGCTCGGTGCCGTTGGCGACCAGGTCGTAGAGCTGGCCGATGACTTCGAGGGGGTCGGAGTCGAGCAGGGGAACGTCTTCCTCGCGTGGCAGGGTGAACATGTGGTGCATCGGCCCGATGCGCCCATCGTCCTCGTTCCATTCGAGGAGCGGGAAGTCCGTCACCCAGCACATGCCGAGCACTTCGGGGTCGGCGAGCCCGAGGCGGTCTCTGAAGTGGAGCCGCAGGCGGCTGAGGCCCTCGAATACGACGGGGTTCTTGTCCGCGACGAAGAACATCCAGTCGCCCTCTGCGGCGCCGAGCGTCGCGCGCAGGGCCTCTTGCTGCTCCGGGGAGAAGAACTTCGCGACGGGGCTCCTCAGGCCATCGGGCTGTACCTGGAAGTGGGCCAGGCCCCTGGCACCGCCCGAGGTCGCGACCGCGGTGAGCTCGTCGATCTCTCTGCGGGTTAGATCACCCAGCCCTCCGACGGCGATGCCGCGCACCGAGCCGCCCGAATCTACCGCCCCTTTGAAGACCTTGAACTCCGCATCGGCGACCAGTGGCGAGACGTCGTGTAGTTCCAGGCCGAAGCGGATGTCGGGCTTGTCCGTACCGAAACGGTCCATGGCCTCGGCGTAGGTAAGGCGGGGGAAGGGCGTGGCGAGTAGTCGTTTGTTGGTGAGTTGCTCGACGATACCAGCGTAGAGACCCTCGACGAGGTCGAGGACTTCATCCTGCGTCGTGTAGCTCATCTCGAGGTCGAGCTGGGTGTGCTCGGGTTGGCGGTCGCCGCGCTGGTCCTCGTCGCGCAGGGCGCGGGCTATCTGGAAGTAGCGTTCGAAACCGGCCACCATCAGCAGCTGCTTGAACTGTTGGGGGGACTGGGGCAGCGCGTAGAACTGTCCAGGATAGAGGCGTGCGGGGACCAGGTAGTCCCTGGCACCTTCCGGCGTCGAGGCAGTGAGGAGCGGGGTCTCGATCTCCACGAAGCCCCGCTCGTCGAGGTAGTCGCGCATGTACTTGACCACGCGGTGGCGGAGCAGGATCTTGTCCCGCATCCTCTCGCGGCGCAGGTCGAGATAACGGTACTTCAGGCGCAGGGTCTCGTCTACGGGCCTGTCGCGTTCGATCTCGAAGGGTGGCGTCTCGGAGGGATTGAGGATCTCGAGACCCGTAGCCTCGACCTCAATCGCCCCTGTCGGCAGGTCGGGGTTCTCGTTGCCCTCTGGGCGGCGCACCACCTCGCCCTCTACCGAGATGGACCACTCGGGCCTCAGTCGCTCGGCCGAGGAGAAGATGTCATCCCTTTCGGGATGAAACGTGACCTGCGTAAGGCCCCAGCGGTCGCGCAGGTCGATGAAGATAAGACCCCCGTGGTCCCTGCGCCGGTGTACCCAGCCCGCGAGCCTGACAACGTCTCCGGCGTTGTCCTTGCGCAACTCGCCCGCGCTGTGGGTTCTATACGGATTGCTCTGGTTCTGAAGGTGCAATTTTCTTTCTCCTTGTCTGTGTCTGCGTACCCGCTGGTGGGCCGGTCCAAGCATGTTAGCCCATAATACTGTGGACCGAGGACGATCCTTTGTGCCGATTACGCATTGCGGCGTTTTCGCAACCGTGCTAACTTAGCGCAGATCGGGTTGGAGGTTGCGAGGACCTCCGGAGAGCTGCAGGGGAGAAGTCAATCCGAGGAAAACTCAAGGGAGGGATGAACGAGAGGGTAGGGATGTATGTGGTCCTCATCCTCGGCTGCCTGCTCTTGTTCGCAGGATGCGGGAGCGATGAGAGCCAGGCCCCCGAAACGCCCACCCAGAGCCCGGACACGTCCGTCCCCGCGGAGCCCCCCGACGGCACCCCCACGGAGAACATCGAGGTGGGGGAAGGGCAGGCCGAAAGCACGAAGGACGAACCGTTCAAGCTCAACACGGACCAGCCCGTGCCGCCAAACTTCGAGGAAGCTTACGGGCGGCGGGCGAGGATCGTAGTCCAATTCTACAAGCTCGACGAAGATTCCCTGGAATATCCACAGGGCCTCAACGTGGACCGTAAGGTCAGCAGATCCATGGAGAGCCTGAGCACGAAGTATCCGACCATCGAGTTCTTCTCCTACGGGATCGCCGACCCTGGGCCCATAGGCGAAGACGAGAGCCTGCAGCCCGGTGAGTACGGTACCCTTCCGGCACAGCTCGGGGTCGGGATCACACCGTTCATCGCCATGCTCGCGCCGAGCGGCGACGAGTACGTGGTAACCAACCTCTTCCAGGGATACGTGCCCAGGCCCGTGCTGAGCCAGGCGCTCTTCGACCTCGCGGCCGTGCAGGTCGAGGACAACACGAGCGATGCCAACGTGACCCTGGATCAGGTCCAGACGACGGACAAAGGCGGCGGTATCGAGTTCTTCACGGTGACCAACCACGATCCCAAGCCCAAGAACCTGGAGGGCTTCGCCCTGAGGGTCCTGGATCCCGAGAGCGCGGAGGTGACTCCTGGTGCCCCCGGCGTTACGATCAACAGCGACATCACGGTAAAGAAGGGTGAGAGCGTCTCCATCGGCCGGGTTCCCGACGTGGTGGACGACGAGGGCGAGCGCGTGGCCGGCACGTTCGAAGGCGGCACCTCGCTCGACCTGGCGCCAGGAGACCAGATCGCACTACTCGACCCCGGTGGCGCGGTCGCCTCGACCATCGTCGTTTAGCATTTCAGCCGGTCAGCACGCTGCGGCCTTCGGCCTCGCTTGTCAGCATGTCAGCCTCTTCTTTTTGCTGACATGCTGACGAGCCGCCTGGCGAAGCTTGGCGGCGTGCTGAAATGCTGACCCGCGCGGGTTTAGGGAGGCTAAGCCTCCCTAAACCCGCTTTGCGGCTGACATTTCGGCCCGTTAGGATAAACTAGGCCAGATCATGATCGATCCGGTCTATCTGGACAATGGTGCCACTACTCCGCTCGACCCGCGCGTCCTCGAGTCGATGCTTCCGCACCTTGGCGGAAGGCGGGGTAACCCTTCTTCGCTGCACGCATTCGGCGACTCGGCGCGTGAGCAATTGGAGCAGGCCCGCGAGCGTGTGGCCAACCTGATCGGGTCTTCGCCGGGCGAGATAGTGTTTACGAGCGGCGGGACGGAATCCGACGATCTGGCCGTCTTTGGTCTGGCGAGATCCGCCGCCCCCGAGAAGCGGCACGCGGTCGTCTCGTGCGTCGAGCACGCGGCGGTGCGGGAGGCCACAAAACGCCTGCACTCAGAAGGTTTCGAAGTCTCCTGGATCGGGGTGGACGAGGACGGCCTCGTCGATCCTGACCGGTTCGTCGCCTCCCTACGCCCCGACACCGCGCTCGCCGCCGTCGTGTGGGCTAACAACGAGGTCGGAACCATCGAGCCTGTGCAGGAGCTCGCCGAGATCTGCGCCGGCAAGGACATTCCTTTCCACACCGACGCGGTCCAGGCTGTCGGCAGAGTCCCTATCGACGTGGCCAAGACGCCGGTCTCGACGCTAGCCCTCTCGGGGCACAAGCTCTACGGCCCGCAGGGTGTCGGGGCTCTTTACGTGCGTGACGGCGTCTCGCTCGAACCCATCGTCTATGGCGGGGGCCAGGAGAAGGGGCTCAGGAGCGGTACCCAGAACGTTGCCGGGATCGCCGGGCTCGGCACGGCTGCGAAGCTCGCGAGCGAGGAGATAGAGGGCCGGATCGCCCACGAAAGGGAGCTACGCGACCGCATTATGGCCGGTACGGCAGGGATGCCTGATGTGTCTGTGAACGGCCATCGCGGGCGACGGTTGCCGAACAACGTGCATCTCACGGTAAAGGGCGTCGAGGCCGAGAGTCTCGTCCTGGTTCTCGATTCACTCGGCTACGCCATAGGGAGCGGTTCGGCCTGCTCCTCGGGCGGGCACAAGGCTTCACCCGTTCTGCTGGCGATGGGCCGGAGCGAGCGAGAAGCATTCTCCGTCGTCAGGATCACGGTCGGCAAGGACAACACTACAGAAGAGGTCGATGGCTTCCTCGAGGCGTTCTCGACCGCGGTGGCGCAACTACGAGAGATCTCCCCGCTCTACGCGGGCTGAAAGCGGGTTATTCATGTCCGATCGTTACAGTGCACAGGTTTTGGACCATCTCGTCCGGCCGCGCCACGCCGGAGAGTTAGACGACCCCTCAGGCAGGGGCGAGTCTGGCGACGCCGCGTGCGGCGACGTTGCCCGCTTTACGGTCGGGATCTCGGACAACGTCGTCGCAGAGGTCCGCTACCAGGTCTACGGCTGCGCGGCGTGCATCGCCGCCGGCTCGGCCCTCGCCGAACTCGTCGATGGCGAACATCTCCTCGCCGCGGCCCGCGTATCGAAAGACGACCTGCAGGACGCACTGGGCGGACCCCTCCCCGCTGGCAAGGAGCATGCGCTTACCCTCGTACTCGACGCGCTACACAAGGCGTTCGAGGATCACTGGAATAGCAAGTCGGGTGAGATGCTCTTCGCGGAACAGGGAGGCCGTGAAACCGGCGGCAAGAGCGTCGTGGCCGCGATGAGCGGGGGCGTCGACTCGGCGGTTACGGCCCTGCTTCTCAAGGAGGCCGGCTACGACGTCGCCGCCGTGACGTTCCGGCTGCACGACGGCGAGAAGGGTTCCCGCTCGTGCTGCTCGCCGGATACGGTACTCTTCGCCCGCGACACGGCGCACCGGATGGGCCTTCCTCACTTCACGCTCAATCTCAAGGCGCTCTTCGACAGGCGCGTCATGCAGGACTTCGTCGGTTCGTACAGCGAAGGCAGGACGCCCAACCCTTGCGTCGCGTGCAACGCCCACGTCAAGTTCCACGCCTCCTCGTTTCTAGCGGACGAACTCGGTTTCCACCACGTCGCGACGGGACACTACGCCAGAGTAGACGATGGCCCTACCCTCGCCCGTCCCGTCGATGAGAGCAAAGATCAGACCTACGTCCTGTGGCCCGTACCGCGGGATCTCCTGTCGCGAACGATCTTCCCCCTCGGCGAGTACCGTAAGACGGAGGTCCGCGCCATCGCCGAGGAGCGGGGCCTGGCCGTCGCCTACACCCCGGAGAGCCAGGATATCTGCTTTATCCCCGATGGGGACTACCGCAGCTTCGTCCGCAAGCAGGTTACAGCGGAACCTGGTGACGTCGTCGACGACGCAGGGCGTACACTCGGCCGTCACGCCGGCGTGGTCGACTTTACGGTCGGGCAGCGGCGCGGAATAGGAGTCTCGGCGCCGACACCGCTTTACGTCACGGAGGTACGTCCGCGTTCCGGGCAAGTCGTCGTGGGACGGAAGCAGGATCTCGAAGTGAGCGAAGTCGGGGTCAGGGATCTCAACTGGTTTCTCGACCCCGGCGAAGCCGCCAGCGTACAGGTCAGGTATAACGGCTCGCCGGTCTCTTGCACCGTCGAGGAGGAAACTGACGGCGCTTGGGTAGCCTATCTCGATGAGCCTGTCGTCGGTGTCGCGCCCGGCCAGTCTGCCGTTTTCTATACAGGGGACGGGGAGCGGGTCGTCGGGGGCGGGGTCGTGGCGAGTAGGGGCTCATAAGAACGGTGCATTTTGCGTGCATTGACAGTTATAATCCGGGTTTCCAGGGTTCCCGGACGGAGGTGCGGTAAGGTTTGGATTTATTCGTAGAGCTGATGAAGGGGTTGCTCTTCGCTGGTATCGCCGTCGCGTTCTTCGTCCTCGCATGGGTGTTCTTGCGGCTGGCGAGTATCTTCTCGACCACCGAGCAGACCATCAAGGATGTCTCTGGGGAAGTCGTTCCGCTGCTCGGGAAGACACACGTCACGGTGGACAACATAAACAGCCAGCTCACGCAGCTCGACGAGGCCGTCGGGGACGTGGCTGGCATGACCGGCGAGCTCGACCAGACGACGGCCGTGATCACCCGCGGCGTCAGGGGCGGGGTGATCAAGGTCTCTTCTGCTACGGCCGGTATCTCGCGCGGGGTCAGCACCTTCCTCGGCGGCGAAAAGCGTCCTGAGAAGGAGGAGTAGCGGTGGCGAGTTGGGGCAGGCTCATGGCCGGCGTGGTAATCGGGGTGGCTGGCACGATCTACGCGACGAACGAGGACGTGCGCAAGAGGTTGCCGAAGGCTGCCCGAGACCTTCCCGACAACGTCAGGAACCGCTACAAGAGCGCGGTGTCAGCGGCGCGCGAGGCCTCGGCCCGCCGGAGGGAAGAGATCCTGCACGACCTCGAGGAACACGGCGGCGGGAACCACGCGGCGCGCGGAGTCCAGCCCGACCCTGGAGCAAGGGCGGAGGGGCACTCCGCAAGGGCCGAAAAGACCGCCGAGGAATCGACAGTAGAGTCCGAGTAACGCCAAAGAAGGGATCGGCTTGAGCGAAGATCATCCCCAGGAGTACGCTTATCTGAGGCTTCCACCCCACGAAGGGCTGCGACCTTGCGTCGGCCTGGTGCTGGCAGGTATGGCTGCGCGGGCCAGGGTAGGAGTGGGGGGGTTGGAGGAGGCCGTGGAGGTTCTGGAGAGCTTCCACGCCGGTGACGCCCCGACCCGCTTCCGCTTCTCCCTGGCCGGCGATGGGGTGCTCGCCGAGGTCGAGGAGCCGGACCCGGGGAAGAGCGGAGAGATGACCTGGCGCACGGTAGTTGAGCTGGTGTCGTGAGCCGACGCTACCGCAGGCCCGACAAGGCGCGCACCAGGCGCCTGCTCGTGCGCTACCACAAGCACGGCGACGAGAATGCTCGCGAGCGTGTCATCCAGGAACAGCTCCCCCTGGCAGAATTTTTGGCCCGCAAGTTCGCCGGCCGCGGGGAGCCCCTGGACGACCTGATCCAGGTCGCCTCCGTCGGCCTGATAAAGGCCGTCGACCGTTTCGACGTGGACAGGAAGATCGAGTTCTCTACCTACGCAACCCCGAATATCCTGGGGGAGATCAAACGCTACTTCCGTGACAAAGGCTGGGCGATGCGTGTGCCCCGCGGCCTGCAGGAGCTGCGCCAGTCGGCCAAGGAAGTGATCCGCAACGAGATTACCAGGACGGGAAAGTCGCCCAGTTTGCAGGACCTCGCGGAGACGCTCGACGCTGACGTAGAGGGCGTCGCGGAGGCGCTGACGTTAGGGCGGGCCTACAACACGGCGAGCCTGGACGCGCCTGTAAGCCAGGATGAGCCCGACGGGGACACGATCATGGACTTCCAGGCCGACGACAGATCCGCCATAGAAGGGTTGGAGGACAGGATCCTGCTCCAGGAGGCCATCGAGGGTCTCAAGGGCCAGCAGCAGCAGATACTGAAGTTACGCTTCAACGAGGGCAAGACGCAGACCGAGATCGCGGACCACATAGGCGTGAGCCAGATGCATGTCTCCCGCCTCCTTAGGCGCGCCCTCGAAGACCTGCGGGTCGAATTGGAGCAGATGGAACGCGAGAGAGGCGAGGTATCCCCGAATGGGGCGCATGCAGAGTAGCGAGATACGAAGGCGGTTTTTGGATTTTTTCGGGGAGCGGGACCACATGCTCTACCCGAGCGCGTCTCTGGTTCCCCACAACGATCCTACGGTCCTCCTTACCACGGGCGGGGTCCAGCAATTCATCCCTTACTTCCTCGGCCAGGAGAGGCCGGCCTCCACGCGGGCTATGAGCGCGCAGAAGTGCTTCCGCACTCCAGACATCGAGGACGTAGGCGACTGGCATCACCTCACCTTCTTCGAGATGCTGGGGAACTTCTCGTTCGGGGACTACTTCAAGGAGGAGGCCATAGCCTGGGCCTGGGAGTTTCTGACAGAAGAGCTCGGTCTCCCGCCGGAGCGATTGTGGATCACGATCTTCGAGGGTGACGAAGATGCCCCCGAAGACGTGGAAGCCAAAGAGTTGTGGATGGGCGTCGGCGTCCCCGAGCACAAGATCTTCGGGCTTCCCAAGAGCGAGAACTGGTGGGGACCGCCGGGAGAGACGGGCCCGTGCGGACCATGCTCGGAGGTCTACTACGACCACGGTGAAGAGTACGCCCACGGCGATCCGGCCGAGGATCCGAAGTATGGACCCGGTGGGGAGCAAGGAGATCCGCGCTTCCTGGAGATCTGGAATCTGGTCTTCAACCAGTACGAGCAGTTGAAAGACAAGTCCTTCGTGCCCCTGGGCAAGACCGGCATCGACACCGGCCTCGGCCTGGAGCGGACCACGGCCGCGGTGCAGGATGTCCTCTACGTCTACGACACCGACGTCTACGCACCAATCTTCGAGAAGGCCAGAGAGTACACCGGCGTCACTCTTAGCGACTCCGAGATGACCGATCGCGCGCTCCGCATCGTCGCCGACCACGCACGCGGGATGGCTTTCCTCATCGCCGACGGCGTGAGACCGGGCAACCAGCGCCGCGAGTACGTTCTCCGGCGCATCATTCGTCGCGCGATGTTGCAGGCGCATTCACGCCTGGGCATGAGCGCCGGGCAGCTCGCCGGTCTTGCCGAGGTGGTGGTCGACTACATGGGCGACTTCTACGGTGAGCTGGATTCTGCGCGGGAGGACATCAGGCGCGTCGTCACCGGCGAGGCCTCCAGGTTCGTCGAGATCTACGAGTCGGGGATGTCGCTTCTGGCTTCCGAGATAGAGCGGATGCGGGGAGGACATTTTCCGGGTGATGTGGCCTTCATGTTGCACGACACCTATGGATTCCCGGTCGAGGTGACGCGCGAGGTACTCGCCGAGAGGGGCCTGTCGCTCGATGAGGCTGGTTTCGGGGCCGCCATGGAGGCGCAGCGGGAGCGTGCCAGGGACGCCATGCAAGGCTACGAGCGCGTCGTCGCCGCGTTCAGGGACAGGGAGATCCGGAGCCGCTTTGTGGGCTACGAGCGCGAGCAGGTAGAGACCAGGATAGTCGCCATCGAACCCGTGCCCGATGCTTTGGGAGAAGTATTCGTCGTACTCGCCGAGAACCCGTTCTACGCCACGGGTGGTGGGCAGGTTGCCGACGGGGGTTGGATCACCTCAGAGGACGGCCAGCTCGAGGTTATCGACGCGATACCTGCCGGGGATTATCAGGTGCTGAGGGCCAGGATCGAAAGCGGCACCGTACTCGAGGAGGGGGATGCGGTAACGGCGTCCGTCAACCGGGTGCGCCGCCAGCAGATAGAGGCGAACCACACGGCGACACACATCCTGCACTGGGCCTTGAGGGCGGTGCTCGGCCAGAACGTGGCGCAGGCGGGTAGCTACGTTGGACCCGACAGGTTGCGCTTCGATTACCGTTACGCGGGTAAGGTTTCGGACGACGAGCTAGGTCGCGTCCAGGAGCTCTCCCTGCAGAAGCTAACCGAGAACCAGCCCGTGAGGTATTTTACGACCACGCTCGAGGAGGCGCGCAACCTCGGCGCGATGATGCTCTTCGGTGAGAAGTACGATGACCTAGTGCGCGTCGTAGAGGTCGACGGCTTCTCGCGCGAGCTTTGTGGCGGAACTCACGTGCGTGGCACGGCCGAGATTGGGGCCTTCAAGATACTCTCCAACAGGAAGCATGGCGCCGACCTCTACCGCATCGAGGTCATAACCGGCCGGGAAGCGCTAGATTACCTTACCAGCGCGACCGAGAAGGCAGAAGAAGTCTCTGAGGCCCTCAAGGTCGAGATCGACGCCCTCCCCGGTGCCGTGGGAAGGCTGCGCGAGGAGGTGCAAGAGTCCCGCGAGGCGGCCAGGCAGGAGAACCTGAAGCAGGGCCTCGAGGGGGTCGGCAAACTCCTGGAAGGCGCCACGCAGGTCAACGGGACCAGGGTGGTAACCGGCCAGGTCGTGGCCGCCGACGTCAGGGGGCTGCGCCAGATCTCCGACGACGTCAAGAATCGTCTCGGGGGTCCTTCCGCCGTCGTGCTCGCCGCCGCGCTCGACGGCAAGGCGGTCCTCGTGGCGAACCTCCACCCCGAGGTCTCCCGGAAAGTCGAAGCCGGGGAGCTCGTGCGCGAGGTCTCGGGCGTGCTCGGGGGAGGTGGCGGTGGCGGCGCCACGATGGCACAGGCCGGTGGCGGCAATGTCGGAGCCATCCCCGACGCCCTCGTGAGGATACGAGAGATCCTCGACCGACGTCTCGCTGACCCTGAGTAGGCCTCCATTGCCAGACGAATCCGGGCGCGTCGCCGCCCTCGACGTGGGGGAAGTACGCACCGGCGTCGCCGTCTCGGATCCTGGCCGCGTTATAGCCAGTCCTCTCGACGTGATACCGAGCGGGGATCTCTCCACCTTTTTGCGCCGCCTCGTAGACGAACGCGGCATTTGCGAGGTAGTCGTAGGGGTGCCGAAGACGCTGGGTGGGGAGGTCGGCTTCCAGGCCCGCAAAGTTTTGGCTAGACTAGACGCCTTGAGAACAGAGTTCCCCGGCGTGCGGTTCGTGGAGTGGGACGAGCGGTTCACGACCCATCTCGCCCCAAGACGCCGCGGAAAGACTGCAAGGGTGGATCACCTCGCGGCCGCAAGGATGTTGCAGGAGTACCTCGAGGCGAGGAACAACCTGTGAGGCGCTACGACGAACGACCAGACCGTGAGGAGCTCGATGCCAGGCTCGATGCCCTCGAGCCCTCCCGTCCCAGAAGGACGCGGCGCAAGCGCCGGTCGAACGCCGGACCTGCCGTGCTCGGCGTCCTTCTCGTGCTCGCCGTCCTCGTGGCCATCTTCGTAATCTACTCTGCGGCCACCGGGGGCGAGCCAGCGACCGACGGATCTGCCAGAATCGAGGTGGTCAAGGGGGATACTCTCTCGGACGTCGCCGCCAAACTGGAAGCGGCCGGGGTCATAAAGAGTGCCTTCGTCTTCGAACTGCAGGCCAGGAATGAAGGATACGGAACGGAGCTAAAGACGGGACGCTACACCTTCGAAGCAGGCCAGGACACTGTGGAGATCCTGGACAAACTGACCGCCGGCGAGGCCGTCCCCACGACCATGGTTACAATACCCGAAGGCCTGACCATCGAGGAGTCAGCCCGCGCGGTCGCCAGGGACACCAGCGTCTCCACCTCGGAGTTCGAGAAGGCGGCGCGGAGAACCGACTACGGATACGCGTTCCTCGAAAACCCTCGCATCAAGACCACGGAAGGGTACCTCTTTCCCGCCAGATACGACTTCGAGAAGGGCGTCAAGGCCAGGCAAATAGTCGACAGGCTCCTCGGCCAGTATCTACTCGAGACCCAGGATCTCGAGATCGCCGAAGCGAAAGAGCGTCTCGACCTCGAGGAGTACCAGATCGTGACCGTCGCCTCCCTTATCGAGAAGGAAGCCGCCACCCCCAAGGAGAAGCCGCTGATAGCCTCGGTTATCTACAATCGCATGCGCAAGGACATGCCGCTCCAGATAGACGCGACGGTCCAGTACGCACTCGAGAGGCCCAAGGCTAACCTCTCGCTCGCCGACCTGAAGATCGACTCGCCGTACAATACCTACAAGAGGAAGGGACTGCCGCCGGGACCCATCTGCAACCCGAGCCGCGAGTCGATCCGGGCCGCGCTGAACCCCGCCGATACCAATTATCTGTATTACGTCCTCGAGGGCGATGGCCGCGAGCACTTCTTCACCAACGACTACGACGAGTTTCTCCGGGCCAAGGCCAAGGCCGGACGCTAGGAAAGAGCTGAGAGGACGGGATTGGAAGAACGGTCAAGTAGCGCGAGACTCGGGGCGGGGATCACCCGCCGTAGGTTTCTCGGGGCCATCACTGCCGGAAGCGTCATGGTCGCACTCCCCGGCTCCCTTGGTTGCGGTCCGACCACCCGCACGCGGGTGGCCGCCGCGTCGCAGGGACAGGGTAAGGCGAGATCCTTCCGTTCGCGCCCCGACCTTCGCCCTCCCGACATCGAGGTGAGCACGAATATGCCCGGCACCGCGCCAGGCTACATCTTCGTCTCTCCGAAGAAAGGTCCTGAGGAGCAAGCCCCCACTCAGGACGCCCCGCTGATCGTCGACGCCGGCGGAGAGCCTGTCTGGTTCCATCCCCTGCAGGATGCCGAGGCCGACGCTTTCAACTTCGAAGTCCAGACGTACAGGGGAGAGACGGTACTCACCTGGTGGGAGGGACATCACACAGGATACGGACAGGGCGAGTATGTCATCAGTGACCATTCCTACCGGGAGGTAGAGAGAGTCAGAGCCGGCAACGGCTACGAAGGGGATCACCACGAGTTCGTGATCACACCCGAGGATACGGCGCTGATCACGATCTACAGTGAGGTGCGTACGGATCTGTCCGGTGTGGGTGGCCCCGTCGATGGTGCGGTGCTGGAAGGAATCGTCCAGGAGATCGACATCGAGAGTGGGGAGGTGCTCTTCGAGTGGCACAGCCTCGACCATGTCCAGCTGGAGGAGTCTCTCTACAGCCCACCGTCCGACCTCGTTTCGGCTTTCGATTATTTCCACATCAACTCCATAGATCCACATCCCGACGGATACCTGACCATCTCTGCGCGCAGGACTTCCGCCTTGTACAAGGTCTCGCGCCAGACGGGCGAGATCGCATGGCGTCTGGGCGGGGAAAAGAGCGACTTCGCCATGGGATTCGGGAGCAGGACAGACTGGCAGCATGATGCCCGCCACCACGCCGACGGCATCATAACTATCTTCGACAACGGTGCATTCGATAAGGACGTACAGTCCCGCGCCGCGGTGATCGAGATCAATGAGGATGCCATGCGCGCCACCCTGGTCGGTGAGTATACGCACCCGGACGAGATTTTCGCGGCCACGCAGGGCAACGTGCAGATCTTACCCAACGGAAACGTGTTCGTCGGGTGGGGTAGCGAACCCCGCTTTTCCGAGTTCAGCCACGACGGCAAACTGCTCTTCGACGCCTCCTTCCCCAGCGACGTCGAGTCTTACAGGGCCTTCCGCTTCCCCTGGAGGGGTCAGCCGCAGGACGTACCTTCGGTCGTGGCCGAATCTGGCCTGAAGGGCGAAGTGACACTCTACGTCAGTTGGAATGGCGCAACGGAAGTAGATACCTGGCAGGTACTCGCCGGTGGCGACCCCGATGAGCTCGAGCTCGCGGGCTCCGCTCCCCGCCAAGGCTTCGAGACTGCTGTAACGCTGCGCACCGATGAGCCCTACCTCGCCGTCGAGGCCAGAGACGGCGCAGGCAGGGTGCTTGGCACCTCGGAGGCGGTCGAACCGGTAAGGTCCGCGGCTTCGACGGACCGGGCGCGCTCGTAGGTGACCTCGAAGGATGAGAGGATGAACAAGGACCGCATCCAGCTCCGCTGGTGCGAGACGGGCGTCGTGCTCGTGGTGGTCGCGGCCTGCGCCGTCGTCGGTCCGCTGCGGGGTGTATTCGCTACGGCACCAGTCCTCCTTTTGGTGGCTACCGCGGTCTTGTTCTCGACACCGGGTGTACTGATCGTGCGCTGGTTTTGCAGGGATTATTTCTCGGGTGCCGCCCTCGCGCCGGCGGCTTTCGTAACGAGCGTAGGGCTCTTCGCGCTGCTTGCCGTACCCATGCTTATCCTGCAGACCAGCCTGGAAGCCTACCTGTGGAGTTGTGGCCTGATGATAGCCGTATGTTGGCTGGCGGCTCTGGTGATGACGTTTCGTCCCGAGCAGGAGGATCCTGGGCGAGACGGGGTCGAGCCTTCGGATCGTGGCGGGTTGCTCTGGGTGCCGTTCGCCGCCCTTATTGCGGCATTGGCGTATATCGCAAGGATCACCTCCCCAAGCTACTACGGTGATATCTGGATCTACCTGTCGTGGGTCAGGGAGTATCTCGGTGGGGACAGGCTTGCCTCGGTGGAGCCCTTTTTCGGTGGGGAAGTCGGCCTCTCGCGCGCCAGGGTCAATGGCTGGCTGCTTGAGCAGGCCGCTGTCTCCAGGGTCTCGGGTGTCGATCCCATCGACCTGGTTTTCTCGTACCTGAATCCCGCACTTGTGGTCGTAGCCTTCCTGGTCTTCTACGCCCTGGCACGCATACTCTTCGAGAGCGAGAAGGCGGCGCTGCTATCCGGTTGTTTGTATGCGCTGTTTTTCCTGGTCCACCTGAGCCAATCGCGCATAGCGTGGGGAGGCGAGTTCGTCCAGCGCTTGCCCGAGGATAAGCTGGTCGCCAAGTTCCTCTTCTTGCCCCTGGCACTCGCCTGCGCATACGCCTTTCTCCAAGGGGGAGCAAAGCGATATTTCGTGGGTTTCGCGTTTCTGTGCTGCGCCGTGATGGCCGTGCATCCCATCGGGCTGGCAATCATCGGGATCTCCATGGCCGGGTTCGCGATCATGCACCTTGCCGCCGACCCGCGCAACCGCGCGGCGTGGGCGCGGATCTCGTCCATGGGTTTCGCTGGCGTCGCTATCGTCGCCGTTCCTGCGGCACTCGTCTCGGCGTTCACCGATGAGCCGCTGTCGAACGCGCTCGCCGACTCCGATATCAACTCCGGCGATCCCGACGTGCTACGGAACATGATCTTCGTAAGCCCGGAGAGGAATCGCATCCTCGAGCTGGCCGACGGCTCGTACATGATGCACCCTTCTTTGCTCCTCGATCCCGTGATCGCCGTGGCGTTCCTGGCCGGGCTCCCTTTCTTGCTCTGGCGCCTGAAGCGGAACCTGGCGGCCCAACTGCTCTTCGGTGTCATGTACGTGGCGGCCGTGGTCGTATACGTACCCCCGATCGCCACATTCCTCGGTGATAATGTCGTGCTCCCCGGCCAGATCTGGCGTCTGGCGTGGCCCGTGCAACTCGCCGCCGCGCTCACGCTCGGCTGGCTCGTGTGGACGGCCACTGGCTTTGTAGCCGGTTGGCTGCGGGATCTCGGCCCGGCGCGCATTTTGGCAGGAGCGTTACCGACCTTGTTCGTCGTCGCGCTGACGGCCGCGGCTTGGCCGCAGGCGCAGTCTGGTTTGGAGTCGATACAGGCGCACAGTGAGACGAGCCGCAAGGCCGGATTCTATCCTTCGGATCCCATCTTCCCCTGGTTTCGGGACGAGATAAGCTCTCCCGTCGTGGTGCTCGCCCCCGACATCCAGAGCGCCCGCATCCCCGCCTACTCCTACGAGGCCAACGTCGTCAGCCGCAGGGGCGGATTGGTCTTGCGTGTCCTTCCCGAGCTACAGAACCGGGCGCCGGGACAGATCGAGGTGCCCCAGGGCTCGCTCGACGTGCGGGACTTCTTCAGCGAGTCTACGCTGCAAGAACGCGTGGAGATCCTGCGCCGCAACGATGTGGATTACGTTATGATAGCGAACGACTCGCAGCTTTCCGGTGCCCTCGACCGCCTCCCCGGCTTCGTCCCCGTAGCAACACCGAGCGAGAGGTATGACCTCTACAGTGTGGACCTCGAGAAGCTGCCATGAGGGCGGTTCGCTTCGCCAACCGTGGCTTCAGATATCAGGATTGCATTGGGACCGTCGCCCTTTCTGTAGAATAGCCATTCTCCACATATTCGAGTTGGGAGGCAGTCTGTTGACGTTTTTCGGAACACTCGGTGGCAGGGTAATCGGCGCCCCTTCGATACTCGCGGCCGACTTCGCAGAACTGGCGGAGGAGGTACGTCGGGCCGAGAGGGGTGGTGCGACGCTCGTACACTTCGACGTTATGGACAACCATTTCGTCCCTAACCTGACCGTGGGCCCAGCCGTCGCCGCCTCGCTCGCCGCCGCGGTCGACCTCCCGATCGACGCCCATCTGCAAGTAACGAACCCCGACAATTTGATCCCCTCCTTCATAGAAGCCGGTGTCGAGAGCATCGCGGTCCAGCCCGAGGTCGTCACCCATCTGCACCGCACCCTGGAGTTGATCCGGGCCGGAGGCTGCGAGGCCGGGGTGGCCCTCAATCCGACTACCTCTCCCGAATCTATCGAGTGGGCTCTTCCTTACGTGGACTACATAAACGTTATGAGCGTCAACCCTGGTTTCGGAGGCCAGGACTTCATCCCCGAGATGGTCGAGAAGGTCAGGCGTCTCAAGCTGATGACAGGCGTTCCCGTCGAAGTAGACGGCGGTATCACGGCCGAGACCGCTCCGCTCATGGTCGAAGCGGGCGCCCAGGTCCTCATCGCCGGCTCGGCCGTCTTCAAAGGCGACCCCGCCACGGAGATGCGCAAGATCATCGAGGCGGGCGAAGCAGCTAGTCAGCACTTCAGCTAGTCAGCATGGCGGCTGCGCCGCCTTGTCAGCATTTGAGCTAGTGGGTAAGTGCTGATGGTCCGATAACCCCTTGGTGAGGGAATTCGAGAACTGAGGGTTTGGGAAAAGGGTCACACCAAGCCCTAAAAAGCTGAAATGCTGACATGCGAAGGCGTCAGCCTGAGCGTGCTGAAATGCTGACGAGCAAACCCCGAAGGGCGGAGCGTGCCGAAACGCGAAGCGTTTCCTTGTTAGAGCAGAGACTCTGTGATATAGCTTGCTGCGTAACTTTCGGGGGCGGGTGAAATTCCCGCACCGGCGGTGAGCCTGGGTGAGGGCGGTTCGCGAATCGCCCCTACACGGGGAGCCCGCGAGCCTCCTGTGGAGGTTGAGCCGGTGAAGGTTCGCTTTCTCGACGAACCGTAATCCGGCGCCGACGGTCAGAGTCCGGATGGGAGAAAGGAAGAAGTGCTGCAGGATTCGATGATGGATCTTGCCCGCCGCCTCGCCGAGCGCGGGCGCTACACCGTCGCGCCGAACCCCCTCGTGGGGGCCGTCGTCGCGCGCGATGGCATTGTATTGAGCGAAGGCTGGCATGCGAAGGCGGGCGGTGCCCACGCCGAGATAATGGCCCTGGATGGAGTCGGAGGGACGGCCCTGGGAGCCACGCTCTATGTGACGCTCGAACCCTGCAACCACTTCGGCAGGACGCCCCCTTGTGTCGAGGCCATCTTGCGTTCTGGCGTCTCCCGTGTGGTCGTGGGACACCTGGATCCCAACCCGAAAATGCAGGGCCGCAGCGTAGAGATCCTGCGCGACGCTGGTGTGGATGTCGAGGTCTCGGGCGACGCCCTCTTCGAGCGTCAGAACGAGCAGTATCTCCACCACATGCGCACCGGAAGGCCGTTCGTACACCTCAAGCTCGCCACCACCCTCGACGGCAGGATCGCCGCCGCAGGGGGAGACAGCAGGTGGGTTACGGGCGTAGACGCCAGAAATCAGGCCCATGAGCTGAGGGCCGAAGCCGGGGCCGTGCTCGTCGGGGCAAACACGGTGCGGACCGACGACCCGATGCTTACCGCCAGGGACCTACCCGGGCCGCCTCCCGCTATCACCCGGGTGGTCCTCGATCCCAGCCTGACGATCAGCCCGCACAGCAAGCTCGCGAAGAGCGCCGGAGACGCGCCCGTAGTCGTCTTCGGCTCAGGGGCCACGCTCGACGGGCGCCACAGGGAGCTGGAGCGGCTTGGCGTCGAGGTCGTAGCGACGCCGCTCACTGAGGACGGGCTCGACCTTTCCTATGTGCTGGATGAGTTGGGCGGGCGGGGGATCAAGGGGTTGCTCGTCGAGGGCGGCGGGAAGACGGCGACTCGCTTTGTCCGCGGCGGGCTCGCCCACAAGTTGACCCTGTTCTACGCGCCGAAGCTCCTCGGCTCCGAAGGCGTGCCCATGATAGGCGCGCTTCGGGCTACGAAGGTGGCGGAGGCACTGCAATTCTCGGTCGCTGAGGTCGAAAAGGTAGGGGATGACGTCGCCGTGACGCTCTACCCCGGCGGAGAGGAGGAACGTGTTCACCGGGCTAGTTGAGGAAGTCGGACGCGTCTCTTCGCTAGAGGAAGGGGAGATGCTGCGCCTGAGTATCACCGCAGGAAGGGTGTCCGAGGGCACGCAAGCCGGCGAGAGCGTCTCCGTGAACGGGGCTTGCCTGACGGTCGGAGAAGTCGATGGGCGCACGCTTGCGTTCCTCGCCATGCCCGAGACGATGAGGCGCACGGCGCTCGGCGACCTCGCCGCCGGGAGTCCCGTCAACCTGGAGCGTGCGATGTCAGCGGGGAGCAGGTTCGGGGGCCACATCGTGCAGGGCCACGTCGACGGCGTCGGAGAGGCGATCGGGGTGAGGCCAGAAGGCGACGCGGAGATCTGGGAGTTCGCGGCTCCCGAGGCTGTTCTCCGCTATTGCGTGGAGAAGGGGAGCATCTGCGTCGACGGTATAAGCCTGACCATAGTCTCAGTCGGAGAAGGCTCCTTCACAGTCTCGATTCTGCCCCAGACCCGCGCGAACACGAACCTCGGGGAACTTGGGGTCGGGAGTAGGGTAAACCTCGAGGCCGACGTTATCGGTAAGTATGTAGAGCGGTTGCTCGCGCCGCGCGTGTCAGATGGTTCAACTTTCGAGAGGAGTGTCGGAGATGCCTTTTAGTCCCATAGAGGAGATCGTCGAGGACATCAAGCAGGGCAAGATGGTTATCGTGTGCGACGACGAGGACCGTGAGAACGAGGGCGACCTGACCATGGCCGCCGAGCTGGTGACCGCGGACGACATCAACTTCATGGCCGTCCACGGTCGTGGTCTCATCTGTCTGCCAATGGCGGGGGAGATAGTCGACCACCTCGACATCCCGCAGATGGTCACCCACAACGCCTCGCGGATGGGAACGGCGTTCACGGCCTCGATCGAGGCGAAGGAGGGCATCACGACAGGCATCTCCGCGGCCGACAGGGCCCATACCTGCAGAGTCGCGGTCGACGAAGCGACGGGCCCCGAAGACCTCGTTATGCCTGGGCACGTGTTTCCCTTGAGGTCGAAACCTGGTGGCGTCCTGCAGCGCGCAGGCCAGACCGAGGCGGCCGTCGACCTCGCCAGGCTGGCCGGATTCAAGCCGGCGGGTGTGATCTGCGAGATCATGAAAGAGGATGGCACGATGGCGCGTGTTCCTGACCTGGAGAGGTTCTCCCGGGAGCATGGCATCAAGCTGGTGACAGTGGCCCAGATCATCGAGTACCGTCACGCCTTCGAGACGCAGGTAAGGTGTGCCGTGGAGACGCGGCTGCCCACCCAATTCGGGGAGTTCAGGCTGCGCGCCTACGAGAACGAGATAGACGACCTTACCCACGTCGCGCTCGTGATGGGCGAGCCCGAGGGCAAAGACGACGTGCTCGTCAGGGTCCACTCGGCGTGCCTGACCGGCGACGCGTTGCACTCATTGCGCTGCGACTGCGGTCAGCAACTGGAGGCCGCGATGGAGCGTATCGCCGCCGAAGGCGAGGGCGTCATCGCCTACATGCAGCAGGAGGGCCGAGGAATCGGGCTCTTGAACAAGATGAGGGCCTACCACCTTCAGGATGAAGGGATGGACACCGTCGAGGCCAACCAGAAACTCGGCCTCGCGCCGGACTTGAGGGATTACGGGGTCGGGGCCCAAATTCTCAAGGACCTCGACCTCAAGCGCATCCGTCTGCTTACCAACAACCTGACCAAGGTCGTTGGCCTCAGAGGCTTCGGGTTGGAGATTACGGAGCGCGTCCCCATCGAGATGGAGCCGAACGGGCACAATGAGCGTTACCTCAAGACGAAGCGAGAGAAGCTGAACCACGTCTTCGAGAAGTTCTAGAGTAGTTTGCGTGTAGGGGCGGGTCGCGAACCGTCCCCATGCGAACCACAAATCTCAGGATCTTGCTACGAGCAGGAGGCACGTGTGGAGGGAGTCAATTACATCGAGGGAAACCTAACTGCGGAAGGTAGATCCTTCGGCATAGTAGCCTCGCGCTTCAACGACTTCGTCGTCAAAGCGTTGCTCGAAGGGGCAACCCAAGCGATCCGGCGCCACGGGGGCGACGCCGGGGCCGTGGACGTGGTATGGGTGCCAGGTTCCTACGAGATACCGGTCGTCGCCAGGAATATGGCAGTATCGGGACGCTACGATGCCATCGTCTGCCTGGGGGCCGTAATCCGGGGCGCGACGGCCCACTTCGATTACGTCGCTGGTGGGGTAGCGAGCGGCATCTCGCAGGCCGCCCTCGAGACCGGGGTGCCCGTGATCTTCGGGGTCATCACGACGGAAACTATCGAGCAAGCCATAGAACGCGCTGGCACAAAGATGGGCAATAAGGGCTTCGAAGCCGCTGTTTCCGCAATAGAGATGGCCGATCTGATGCCGAGATTGCGAAAAGGTCACTGACCTTTTCGCAAGCATTTCAGCACGGCGCTTCGCGCCTTGTCAGCATGTCAGCAAGCTTGCCAACACGAAAGCTGACATGCTGACAAGCGAAGGCGAAGCCTGAGCGTGCTGAAGTGCTGACCAGCTTAAACGCCGGAGCGTGCTCCAATGGAGGCCTTGGTGACCTTGAATCCCTTGAGGCATGAGGTGCAGACCCACTCACGCCGCATGGTCGGGCCTTCCTGGATGCGGACCTTTTGCAGGTTGGGGTCTCTGCGCCGGCGCGTCGCCCTCAGCGAGTGGCTGCGCGCGTTGCCGAAATCTGGCTTCTTCCCGCACGAATAACAAACTTTCGCCACGAAACTTCTCCTGTGCTAGGATACCGGTCGAATTTGGGGACCCCGGAAAACGAGACTCGCAAGCCGAATCCGGATGTCGGGCGATGATTGTACCAGATTGTCGACGGTCTCCTGCGGTGGGTGGTGGTCTGCCGGAATCCCTATGAGAGGAGCAATGAAGGATCTCTTGCGATGGCGATAGAGGTGGCCTACATGGTCTCTGCGGCCCACGCGGCCGTCAAGGCCCAGGTCGCCAGGATCAACGCGCTCAACGTCTACCCCGTTCCGGACGGGGACACGGGCACGAACATGTTGCTCACCCTGCAGGCCGCGCTCGACGAGACCTCGGAAAAATCCTATGCTAGCCCGGAGGAGGCGAGCAGGGCGTGTGCCAGGGCCGCGCTCATGGGGGCGAGGGGAAACTCCGGGGTCATTCTATCGCAGATGATCCGGGGCGCCTGCGAGGTTCTCGCCGACCGAGACTCTCTGGACGCCGAAGCCTTCGCCGCGGGGCTCGACGGGGCGAGGGAGCGGGCCTACTCCTCGGTTCGCGAACCGGTAGAGGGCACGATGTTGAACGTGATCGAGGACGCGGCCAGGGCGGCCCGAGAGGCCGTCGATGCAGGGGATGCCGACCTGCTTTCGGTTGTCGGGGCGGCGAGGCAGGCCGCCCACGAGTCGGTCCGCCGCACCCCGGAATTGCTCGCCGTGTTGCGCGAAGCCGGGGTCGTCGATGCAGGTGGATTGGGGGTCGCCGTGGTACTCGACGGCCTCTACGCCTGCGTCAGCGGGCAGGAGATCGAAGTTCCCGAAGAGGACGAGGAGGACACGCCCGACCTGGAGGCGATCCACGCCCAGGAAGAGGCCTGGGGGTACTGCACGGAGTTCCTCGTCGACGGCTTCGACGGCGACTCAGACGAATTCACGGAGCACGTCTACGCTTCGGGCCGCAGCGTCTTCGTGGTCGCCGACGACGATGTGGTCAAGGTCCACGTGCACACCCAGGACCCCGGCGAGGCCCTTTCTTACGCCGGTCGTTTCGGCCGTCTGGCCGGGGTTAAGGTCGATGACATGGAGGCACAGGTACGCTCCCGCGAGTCCGAGGAGCGGCGCGTCGCCAGAGTCGGTTGCGTGGTGGCGAGCCGCGGGGAGGGCAACCGCGCCCTCTTCGAGCAGATGGGTGCGGTCGTGATCGAGGGTGGGCAGGGCGAGAACCCGAGCGCGGCCGACCTGGCAAGGGCCGTGGAAAAGACAGGGTCCTCCGTCGTCGTGCTTCTTCCCAACAATAAGAACATCGTTCCCACGGCGGAGCAGGTCAGCGAGCTGGTAGAGGCTAGTACTCACGTCGTGCCAACGAGAAACATAGCGGCCGGGCTCGCCGTGATGGTCGGATACGACGCCGAGGGCGAGCCTGATGAGGTGGTCGAGGAGATGCGTGAGATCTCCGAGTCCCTGCGCGTCGCCGAGGTCACACGCTCGGTACGCGACGCCCGCGTCGGTGACCGTGAGGTACCCGAGGGAGCCTATATCGGGTTCCTGGGTGGAGAGCTCGTGGCCGTAGAGGACGGCGCCGGCGAGGCCGCGCTCGTGCTCGCGAGGAAGATTCTGGGCGACGGCGCCGATTTCCTGACACTGCTGAAGGGCGAAGGGTTGGCCGAGGCAGATCTCGACACGATTGTCGATGGGATCAGAGACCTCGGCGACGAGGTGGAGATCGAGGTAAGGGATGGGGGACAACCACTCTATCCACTGCAGCTGGTGGCCGAGTGACCACAGCTCTAGTCACCGACTCGACCACGAGCCTGGCCCCCGGTGTCCTGGAGCGTCCCGACGTCAGGGTGGTGCCGCTCACTTTCCACTTCGGGTCCGACGAGACGTACACGGACAAGGTAGATATGTCCAACGAAGAATTCTACGAGCGGCTGCGCGACTCCGACGTTTTCCCGACGACGGCGCAACCCGCCCCGGGGGCTTTCGTCGAGACCTACGAAGCGCTCTCCGACTACGACGACATCCTCGTGTTGACCCTCTCCAGCAAGTTCAGCGGCACCTATGACTCCGCCGTGCAGGCGGCGGGGATGGTCGACCGTCCCGTTCACGTGCTGGACACCAAGAGCGCCGAGATGGGGTCTGGCCTGATCCTGCTGGAGGCTCTGCGCTGTATCGACGAGGGTGGGGATTTCGACGAGATCAGGCACGCCGCGGAGAGGGCTATCGGAAGAACGAGAGTTCTGTTCGCCGTCGGTACGCTAGAGTATCTGGCCAAAAGCGGGCGCATCGGAAGGGCCCAGCGCCTTCTGGGCACCGCCCTCGATGTCAGGCCCGTACTGCAGGTGGCAGAGGGAGAGATCGTTCCTCTCAAACGGACCCGCGGTCGCAAGCGGCAGATGGCGGCGATCGTCGGGGAAGTGAAGCCGGCCGCGGATGCCGGAAGGCCCCTCTACTTCGGGCATATCGCGGCCCCCGAGCTCCTCTCCGAACTGGCCGAACGGCTCGGGGTCGAGGAGAAGTTCGTCGCGGAGATCGGTGGTGTCGTAGGTTCTCACGTAGGCCTCGGAGCCTATGGCGTTGCCCACCTCTAGGGCTGGCGGGGCGCAGGAGCAAGGTCTCCCCTCGCGGACGACCCTGACAGACCTGCGTGCGAGACCCGTCACCGAGCTACCCGGCGTGGGGCCACGGATCGAAGCCGCTTTGGGCGACCTCGGTATAGCCTCGCTGGCAGATATGATCTCCCACTATCCGTCGCGCCACGAAGATCTCTCCAACGTGAAGCGGATCTCCGAGCTGCGCGTCGGAGAGAGGGCGACGATCTTCGGTGCGGTCGTCTCCACGCGTCCCGTGGGCAAGCCTGTCAGGGGGCGCGCGCCTGGCTTCTCGGCCCAACTCTACGACGGTACGGGCTACATCCCCGTGATGGTCTGGGGCAGGAGCTGGCTCCAGGGACAGTTGCTTCCCGAGGTTCGCGTGGTCGCTTCCGGCGAAGTCCAGAGCCGCTACGGTATCCAGATAGTCGCCAAAAGCATCGAGGTCGTCGACGATCCCGGTGGCGACGAAGGACCCCACGCGGGACGTTTCGTGCCCGTCTATCCCGTCAACAAGGGCATTCAGGCCAGGAGGATGCGGACCCTGATACACCGCGCTATCGACGCCTCCGGCCGTATACTCGACCCGCTGCCAGCAGACGTACTCGTCCGCCACAGTTTACCCAACCTGCACGACGCCGTGTACGAGGTCCATTTCCCGACGGAGCGGGCGCGTCTCGTGGCGGCGATGCGGCGACTGATCTTCCACGAGCTCTTCCTGATTCAGGCCGGTCTCGCCGCCCGTAAGGCGCGCCTCGACCGTACCGAGGTCGGCGGAAGGCATCACGGCGACGGCAGCCTCCTCAACCCTTTCCTGGGAAGCCTCCCCTTCGGCCTTACCGGGGCGCAGGAACGGGTAATAGAGGAAGTCTTGGGCGACATGCGACTGGAGAAACCGATGCGCCGCCTCCTGCAGGGTGACGTCGGCAGCGGCAAGACCGTGGTCGCCATCGCCGCGCTCCTCACCGCGGTCGAGGCGGGAGGGCAGGGAGCCATAATGGCCCCGACCGAGGTCCTGGCCTGGCAGCACTACATCTCGATCTCGGCCGCCCTGGCAGACTTGCCTGTCGAGGTGGTCATTCTCACCGGCTCGCAGGGCGCGGCGGAGAGGCAGGAGACCCTGGCGAAGATAGCAGCAGGCGAGGCCCATATGGTCATCGGGACGCACGCTCTCATACAGAAAGGCGTAGACTTCGAGGATCTCTCGCTCGTGGTCGTCGACGAGCAGCACCGTTTCGGGGTGGGCCAGCGGACGGTGTTCCGTGAGAAAGGTACGACCCCGGACACGCTCGTAATGACGGCTACCCCGATTCCACGGACACTCTCCCTTACGCTCTACGGTGACCTGGAGGTCTCCCTGATCGACGAACTGCCGCCAGGAAGAAAGCCGGTCGCGACGAGGATTACGGATCCGGCGGAGCGGCTCGGGGCTTACGAGGAGGTAAGGAGCGAGATAGAAGACGGGCGGCAGGCGTACGTGATCTGCCCGCTTGTAGAGGAGTCAGAGGCCCTGGAAGATGTTCGCGCCGCCGAGGAGCTCAGGGAAGAGCTCGCGCACGAGATCTTCCCCGAACTCGGCGTAGGACTGTTACACGGCAGGATGAAGACCCAGGACAAACGCGAGGTCATGGCCCGATTCAGGGCAGGGGAGATCGACATCCTCGTCGCCACCGTTGTGGTCGAAGTCGGGGTCGATGTGCCCAACGCGAGCGTGATCGTGATCGAAGGCGCCGAGCGGTTCGGGCTCTCCCAGCTCCACCAGCTGAGGGGCCGCGTGTGCAGGGGCCTACATCCTCCGAAGTGCTTTCTGATCGGCGCTCCGAAGACCGACGATTCCCAGCGCCGGCTCGAAGCTCTCGAGAAGTACCAGGACGGCTTCAAGCTCTCCGAGGTGGACCTGGCCATCAGGGGTGAGGGGACGCTCTTCGGGAGCCGCCAGAGCGGCATGCCCGACCTCAAAGTCGCCAAGCTGTTGCGCGACGTCGACGTGCTCATCGAGGCCAGGCGCGAAGCGTTCGCGCTGGTCGCCGGGGATCCCACCCTGAAGCGGCCTGACCACAGGCCCCTGCGGCGCGAGATCCGCGAACTGCTCGGCGCCAACGTCGAGTGGTTGTTTAGGGAGTGAAGCGACCCTGAGGGTCATCGCCGGGTCGGCCGGGGGTACCAGACTGGCGCCCGTCCCCAAAGGCGTTCGGCCCACGGCGGATCGCGTACGCGAGAGTTTGTTCAACTCGCTCGGACAGTTCTTCGAGGGTGGTAGCGTACTCGACCTCTACGCGGGGACTGGCGCTCTGGGCATAGAGGCCCTGAGTCGCGGGAGCGAGCGGGCCGTCTTCGTAGAGCGGGACCGGGGTGCCAGGGCCGCGATCTCAGAGAACCTGCGGCGGACCGGCTTCGCACAGCGGGCGGAGGTGCTCGGTGGCGAGGTCGAGTCCGTGCTGGGGCGGCTCCTCGGGCGCCGCGAACGATTCGATTTGATCTTCGCCGACCCACCATATAGAATCGCGGCGGAGGTCGGGGGAATCTTGCACCGGCTACACTCTCTGCTCTCGCCGGGAGGCAGGCTCGTGATCGAGAGCGGCGAGGCCTCGATGGAGGGCGCAGGAGGCAAGAAAGGGGTAACGCGCCGCTACGGCGGCACGTTCGTAACCATACTTGGGCGGTCCGAGCTGACAATGATCGTGGCAGTGTGTCCGGGTAGCTTCGACCCGGTAACAACGGGGCATCTCGACGTCATAAGGCGCGCTTCCAAGATCTTCGACCATGTGGTCGTCGCCGTTGGCAGCAACCGCCGCAAAGAGGCCCGCCTCCCCGCGGTCGAGCGGGCTCGGCTCCTGGAGAAGGTTACGGCCGACATGGATACCGTCTCCGTCGAGGTGATGGAAGGTCTCCTCGTAGATTTCGCCAGGGAGCGTGGCGCGCAGGCGATCGTCAAGGGCCTCAGGGCCGTCTCGGACTTCGAGTCGGAGTTCGAGCAGGCGCAGCTCAACAGGACGATGTTCCCCGAGCTCGAGACGGTCTTCATAATGGCCTCCGCGGAGCATAGTTTTCTCTCCTCGAGCGCGGTCAGGGAGATAGCTTCGCTCGGCGGGGACGTGAGTGGGCTCGTCCCCGAAGGCGTGCTTGAGACCGTGAGGCAGATATATTCCGGTCGGGACGGTAAGATACAGGGATCGTAAGCGAAGGATAGGTAGTAGAAGATGGACGTACTGGTACTCATAGACAGGTTGGAAGAACTGGTCGAGGACGCCCGCAGCTTCCCCGGTTTCGGTAACACGGCGATGGTCGACCGGGACGCCGCCTTCGACATCATAGACCAGATGCGCCAGACCATACCCGAGGAGCTCAAGCAGGCGCGTTGGATCGTCAAGGAGCGCCAGGCGATGCTCGACGAAGCCCGCAGCGAGAGCGACCGTATCATCCGCAGCGCCCAGGATGAGGCCGAGAAGATCACCTCGGAAGAGGAAGTCCTCAAGAGGGCGGAGAAGCGGAGCGCGGAGATCATGGAGGACGCCCGCCGCCGCGAGCGGGAGATCCGGCTCGGCGCGGAAGATTACGCTGATGAGGTCCTCGCCAACCTCGAAGACAACCTCGGCAAGCTCCTCGAGGCCGTGCAGCGTGGCCGTACCAAGCTGCAGGGCGTCCAGGAACAATAACGAGTAGTAGACTAAGTTCATGAACCAGTTGATCCCCCTCAGACGACCCGGCGCGGAGGTCGGAGACACTAGCGAGGTGCATGCGGAGTTCTCCGTTGCTCCTTTCGACCTCTACGGGCGTCACCACGAGGTCACGCAAGCGGAAGCAGACGTAGGCGTAACCCGGCTCGCCGAGGGCCTGCACCTCGACGTGCTGATCAGGGCGACGGTGCTCACTACCTGCGACAGGACGCTCGAGCCTACGGAGCTCGAACTGGAATTCGGTGACTCGGAGCTTCTGTCCGGGCCGAACGAGCCCGAGGTCTCCGTCCAGGATTGGACCCTCGACCTCGGACGTTACACGCAGCGCGCGCTGCCGAACGAGGTTCCGATGCAGGTATTCTCGCCCGGCACGGAGCCCGTTCAGCCCGCCGGTGAAGGCGACGAGGTGGACCCGCGCTGGCGGGGCCTCGACGGCCTCTTCGCCTCGACATTTTAAGTAGTAGAGACCAGGAGGTATTCTCATGGCCGTACCAAAGAAGAAGACGTCACGCGCGCGCAGGAATCAGCGCCGGGCCCACCATGCGATCTCGGGCCCTGGCCTCGTCGAGTGCCCGAATTGCGGTCAGCCCCACGTACCGCACAGGGTCTGTCCCGAGTGCGGCTACTACAAGGGCCGCACGGTGGTCGCCGTGGAGGACATCTAACCGGGTTCCAGGCGAAGCCCGCCCGTGCGCATCGCGGTAGACTCCCTCGGCGGAGACAACGCCCCCAGGGAGATCGTCGCCGGTGTCCGCGCCGCCGCAAGAAGGCTCCCGCACGACGAGTTGTTGCTGGTCGGGAAGACCGCTGACATAGAAGCCGCGTTGGAGCAGGATCTCCCGGTCAACGTCTCCCTGCGTTCCTCCGGGGAGGCCGTCGGGATGGATGAAGAGCCCACCGCGACGCTGAAGGCCCATCCCGACGCCAGCGTCGCCGTCGCTGCCAGGATGGTTCGACAAGGCGATGCTGACGCGTTCTTCTCGGCGGGGAACACGGGCGCCACGGTGGCGGCAGCGCTGCTGCGGATAGGACGACTGGAGGGATGCCGCAAGCCTGCGATCGCCACTGTGCTACCCTTCCCTGCGCCCGTGTTGCTACTCGATGCTGGGGCCACCGTCTCCTGCAGGCCGCAGGACCTGCTGAATTTCGCTATTCTTGGCGGCGTGTTCGCGAAACGTTACTTCGGATTGGACGAAGAAGCACGGGTCGGGCTCGTCAACGTCGGTGAGGAGCCAGGGAAGGGTAACGACCTCGCCAAGGAGGCACACCGTCTCATCGACGAGTCGGGGATCCGTTTCGTCGGCAACGTGGAGGGCAGGGACATCGCCAGCGGGACGGCCGACGTGCTCGTTACCGACGGCTTCACGGGCAACATCGTCCTCAAGACGGCCGAGGGCGTGGCGCGTGGGATCCTCGGCATGGTCCGCTCCGCTATGATGGGCGATCTTCTGGGCAAACTCGCCGCGGGCATCCTGCGGCCACGACTGCTCGGGGTACGAGACACGGTGGACCCCGAGAACTACGGGGGATCCTTCCTCCTCGGCGTTAGGGGTTCGGTTGTGATCGGGCACGGGAACTCGCAGGCCAGGGGAGTCGAGAACGCGATCCTCGGTATTTCGCAAACGGGTGCCGGCCTGACCGGAGAACTGCAGCGGGCTCTCTCCTCGCACATATCGCGAGTGGCAGAGGGTAGGTCGGCTTGAACGGCGGCGCTGCTGGCAGGATCATCGGTGTCGGCAGGGCTCTCGGTGACAGGGTCGTCACCAACAGTGACCTGGAGGACGTTCTCGATACCACGGACGAATGGATCTCGACCCGTACGGGGATAAAGTCGCGACATTTCGTTGAGGAGGGGGAGAATGCCGCGACGCTCGCGGTGGAGGCGTCCAAGAAGGCACTCGAGCACGCTGGGGTAGACGGTGCTTCGGTCGACCTGATCGTCTGCGGCACCTCTACTGCTCCCGAGTCCATGCCCTCGGTGGCGTGCCTGGTTGGGAAGGAGATCGGGGCTTCAGGCTCGGGCGCGATGGACCTTGCGGCGGCGTGCGCCGGGTTCTCTTACGCGGCCTCCGTCGCTTCCTCTTTGCTCCACTCCGGCGCGGCTGGCAGGGTCCTGCTCATCGGCTCTGACGCCATGAGCACCATCGTCGACCCGGGGGATCGTTCCACAGCCGTCCTCTTCGGTGACGGCGCAGGGGCGGTCGTACTCGACGCCGGTGATGGGAGCGCGGGTTTCGTCGACCACATCCTCGGTGCCGACGGCGGGGGGGCGGCGTTGGGGCGCGCCGGGCACCCCGGCGACCACGATAAACTCTTTCAGAACGGCCGCGAGGTCTTCAAGTTCGCCGTCAAGATACTGCCCGAGATGGTCGAGAAGCTCCTCTCGCGCAACGCACTCTCGCCCGGGGAGGTACAGTTCGTAATACCCCATCAGGCGAATGCACGCATAATACGTTCAGCCATGCGCAAGATGGAGATACCCGAGGACAGGGTCGTGATCAACCTAGACAGGTTCGGGAATACTTCGGCCGCGAGCATCCCGCTCTCCTACCCCGATATCTACGAGGCGATGGAGCCGGGAAGGTACATCATCACCGTCGGCTTCGGGTTCGGGCTGACCTGGGCTGCGAACCTGTACAGGATCTGATTTGCAGAACGCCGGGATTGAACGGGCCGTAGTCTTCCCCGGGCAGGGTACTGTGGGAGGGAAGATCAACGGTGCCGCCCGCGACGCCGTGCTCGCCCATATGGGTGACCGAGAGGTACCCTACCAGCTCGCCGTATTCGCCGGCTCCATCGACCTTCTCTACCGTTTGCGGGACGCTGGGATAGAGCCCGACGTGGTGGCCGGCCACTCGCTGGGCGAATACGCAGCGGCCCATGCGGCAGGGTGCCTGAGTCTGACCGACGGCGTGCGGCTCGTGACGGATAGGGATCGCCTGATGAACGCCGCTTCCGGGGAGAACCCCGGGGGGATGATCGCCCTGATCGGCGCCGACCCCGACGAAGTCGCGAAGGCTACCGAAGGGGCCAAGGGCGTCGTCGTGGCGGCGAACTTCAACACCCCGCGCCAGACCGTCGTTTCGGGACAGATAGACGCATTGGAGACGGTTGCGGAGGGCGTGCGCGGACGGAAGGTCCGACTCGAAGTATCCGGTGCCTTTCATTCGCCGCTAATGGAAGGTGCGGCCAGAGAGATGGATGAGCTTCTCCGGGGAGTGGAGTTGGAAGAACCTGCTATACCGATGGTCGGGGCGGCGGATGGGGCGTTGTTGGAGACGGCGGACGAGGTGCGTGCGGCATTGCAAAGGCAAATGCTCTCTCCCGTGCGGTGGGTGGCCGTGGTAGAGCGCATGTTGGATCTGGGGGTGCGTGAGTTCTTCGAGGCAGGGGAGGACGGGACACTGACGAGGATGCTAAGGGACTTCAAGAGGAAAGACGTCGAGGGACGGACGGCCAGGGAGGTGCTCTCATGAGAGCACCGCTCGGGCCCGCGCAGATCCGGGATCTCATCCCGCACCGCTATCCTTTCCTCCTGGTCGACAGGATCGAGGAGCTCGAGCCCGGTGTGCGGGCCGTGGGCATAAAGAACGTCACCCAGAATGAGCCTTTCTTCCAGGGTCACTTCCCCGACTACCCCGTCATGCCTGGAGTACTCATCATCGAGGCGATGGCCCAGGTGGGAGCAGTCGGCGTTATGGCTGGTGGGGAACACAGGGACAAGCTCGCGCTCTTCGCCGGGATAGACGGCGTCAGGTTCCGCAGGCAGGTCGTGCCTGGAGACGTGCTCAGGATGGAGGTCGAGATCGGCCGCCTGAAGGGCAAGGTCGGAAGGGGCCACGGCCGGGCTACGGTCGGAGAAGAGCGGGTCTGCGAGGCCGACCTGATGTTCGCCTTCGCCGGGAGGGGGGAGGTCCCATGATCCGGGATGGACGCGTCGCCATCGTCACTGGTGGTGGTCGGGGGATAGGCCGTGCCCTAGCCGTGCGGCTAGCGAACGAGGGTGCGAACGTGGCGATCACCTACCGTTCCAACGAAGCGGCCGCGGAGGAGGCGGCCGAGGAAGTAAGGGCGGCGGGGGCACAGTGCGAGATCTTCCAGGGAGACGTTGCTACGCCCGAGGATGTCGCTGCGCTGTTCGAGGGCGTGGGTGAAGCCCTGGGGCGGGTCGAGATTCTCGTCAACAACGCCGGTTTGACCAGGGATAATCTTATGATGCGGATGAAAGAGAGTGAGTTCGACGAGGTGCTCAGGACCAACCTCAAGGGCACGTATCTGTGCACGCGGGCCGCTCTGAGGCCCATGATAAGGGCGAGGTGGGGGCGCATAGTCAACATTTCCTCCGTGGTCGGGCTCGTTGGGAACGTGGGGCAGGCCAACTACGCCGCCTCCAAGGCAGGGATCATCGGCTTTACCAAGAGCGTGGCGAGGGAGGTGGCGCAGCGCGGAATAACGGCCAACGTGGTCGCGCCCGGGTATGTAGAGACCGAGCTCACGCAGAGCCTGACGGACGACATCAAGGACCAGATCAAGAGTCAGGTGCCAGCCGGCAGGTTCGCCGAGGCGGAGGAGGTGGCCGGGGTAGTTGCTTTCCTGGTCGGCGAAGACGCCGGATACGTTACGGGCCAGACCCTGGCTGTCGATGGCGGCATGACTATGCAGTAAGGCGTTTTCGGTTTACACTACGCGCTATCGTAAGGGATGTGTTCATAGTAATTTGTGAGAGTCTTCGAGAGGAGAAACGGCTTGGACCGCGAAGAGATACTCGGCAAGATACAGGAGATTACCGCCGACAGGCTGGGAGTGGAAGAGGGCGACGTCACGTCCGACGCTTCCTTCCGCGAGGACCTGGAGGCTGACTCCCTTGACCTCGTAGAGCTCATCATGGAGCTTGAGGAGCAGTTCGGGATGGAGATCCCCGATGAGGAGGCCGAGAAGATCACCACGGTCGAGGAGGCCGTTGATTACGTAATGGAGCATCAAGCCGCGTGACCGACCCTGACGCGAGTGGCAGGGGACGCGCGCTCATAACCGGAACAGGGGCCGTGACGCCCCTGGGAACAGGGGTCGAGAACTTCTGGGATGCGGCCCTACACGGTAAGAGCGGGATCGGAGAGATTACGCTCTTCGACCCCTCCCCCTACCCTTCCCGGATCGCCGGTGAGTGCTGGGATTTCGATCCGACGGACTTCATCAAGAAGAAGCAGGCCCGCAGGATGGACCGTTTTGCCCAGCTCGGCATAGCCGCAGGCATACAGGCCGCGGAGAGCGCGGGGATAGTCGACCTGATCCGCGAGAGGCCCGAGCGGGTCGCGATCGTGATGGGCAGCGGTATCGGGGGGCTCTCGACCTGGGAACGCGAGTACAGGGTCATGAACGAGCGTGGACCTGGAAGGGTCAGCCCGTTCCTGATCACGATGATGGTCCCCAACATGGCGGCTGGGCAGCTTGCTATAGTCCTCGGCGCTACCGGACCGAGCCAGTGTCCCGTTCTTGCCTGCGCCACGGGAGGCGAGGCGATCGCGGAGGGGCTGGAGCTGATCCGTCGCGGAGATGCCGACGTGGTGATCGCCGGCTCCTCGGAAGCTCCCATAACGCCCCTCTCGATGGCGGGCTTCTGCGCGATACGGGCTGTAAGCCGCCGCAACGATGAACCCACCCGCGCGAGCCGTCCCTTCGACGAGGGCCGCGACGGCTTCGTTATGAGCGAGGGCGCCGGTGCCCTGGTCCTCGAGAGCGAGGAGCACGCCGAGCGCCGCGGTGCGGAACCGATCTCCGCCGTCGCCGGCTACGGCCGCACGACCGACGCCTACCACGTGACGGCGCCCGACGAGGACGGACGAGGCGTCGAAAGGGCGATGGTTCACGCGTTCGAGGATTCTGGTCTTAGGCCCGAAGAGGTCGGCCACGTCAACGCCCACGCCACGGCCACCCCGACCGGGGATGGGCCGGAGACGAAGGCTATAGCGAGGCAAGTGCCGCACGCTCTGGTCTCGGGGACGAAGTCGATGACAGGGCACTCCTTCGGGGCCGTTGGCGCCACGGAAGGCATCATGTGCGCCCTGGCCGTAAAGCACAAGGTAGTCCCACCGACGATCAACCTCGAGAACCTGGCAGACGACTGCGAGGAACTGAACTACGTCGGAAGCGAACGCATCGAAGCCCCCGACCTCAAGGCCGCCATCTCCAACTCGATGGGATTCGGCGGGCATAATGTCGTGATCGCGTTTACAAGTGTAGAATAGAGAACGAGATGTCTATAAGAGACCTCATAGCGATCCTACCAGAGCCTCTCAGGCAGCGTTCGTTGACCCATCCGAGCGTCGCCGATCCTTATGAGTCCAACGGGAGGCTCGAGTTTCTCGGAGACTCCGTCTTGAACAGCCGTGTCGCCGAGCTCGTCTTCCACGGCTACCCCGAGCTACTGGAAGGGGACCTCACCCGCATCAGGGCTCATCTGGTAAGGAAGTCCTTCCTCGCGATGGTAGGGCGGAGCGAGGGCATAGAGGAGATCATCGAGAGCTCCGTCATAAACGATTCGGTCATCGCCGATACCGTCGAGGCGATTATCGGGGGGGCCTACCTTATAGACAGGGAGCTGGTGCTAAGGACGCTGGACGAGATCTTCAACCCCGCAGAGGTCGACACCGACGAGTTGCGTGACTGGAAGACCCTCCTGCAGGAGACCCTGCAGGCGGATGGGCTGAGACCAACGTACCGCGTCATCTCCAAACAGGGACCGGCACATCGGCCCAGCTTCACTTCGAGGGTCTCCGTTGACGGCAAAGAAGTCGCCACCGGTGAAGGCAGCTCCATAAAAGAGAGCGAGCAGACCGCAGCCCGTACCGCGCTGGAGATCCTCGGCATCCGCCCCGTTCCACGCTCTACCGTCGAGGTGCATGTCGGGGCGTAGAGGCTAGTCAGTACGCTCAGGCTTCGCCTTCGCTTGTCAGCACTTCAGCAGGCTCCAGCCTCCGGCTGTCGCTCGTCTGCATTCGCGAGCCCTAGCTGATATGCTGAAAGCGAAGCCCACAGGGCCCAGCGTGCTGACAAGGCGGCGGAGCCGCCGTGCTGACTAGCTGAAAGCTATTTTGCTGCACTTTTCCGCGTGCTTTTCGTGTGAAAGTCACGTAAAATGCAAGGCCAGTGCTTTCGGCGATCTATATCAAGGGCTTCAAGACCTTCGCCAGGCCCATCAGGATGCCGCTCGAGGGGGGTATAACTTCGATCGTCGGGCCTAATGGTTCGGGGAAGAGCAACATCACTGACGCCGTGCTCTTCGCGATCGGGGAGCAGAGTCCGGGGGTATTGAGGGCCGGGGCCATGAGCGAGTTGATCTTCTCCGGCTCGGAGACGCTCTCGGGCGCGAGCGCCGCCGAGGTCACCCTCGTACTCGAGAACGAGTCAGGACGGATCTCGCTCCCCTACAAGGAGGTTTCGATCTCGCGCCGCATCTCGCGCGGCGGTGAGACGGAATACAAAGTCAACGGCTCCCGCGCCCGCCTCGCGGACGTACGGGCCGTTGCTGGGGAGGCAGGACTGGGACGCCATAGCATCCTGCGCCAGGGGGCCGTCGATGCCATAGTCGCTGGGGGGGCGGCCGCGTGCCGGCTCGCGCTCGAAGAAGCCGCCGGACTCGGCGTCTACAGGAGACGACGTGTTTCGGCAAGTCGTCGACTGGAGAGGGCAGATGCCCAACTCGAGCAGAGCCGGCAGCTCGAGGCCGAGCTCGCAAGCCAGTTGCGCAGGATAGAGCGGGAGGCTGAAGCCGCCCGCGCGTACAGGGAGATCGAATCGCGCTTCCGCGAGCTCTCGTTGGCACACCTGTATCGGGTCGCAACCAGGGAGTTGGACGGTCTCAGGGGCAGGCTGGACGAATCCAGGTCCCAGGTTGCCAAGCTGGTCGCGGGCGAGCGGGACATTCGCGAAGAAGAGGCGGGGATCGAAAATCGCCTGCAGCACATCGAGGAGGAACTGCGTAAGACCGAGGTGCAACTCGAAACCCTCGAAGACGGCGCCGAGGACGTGCGGGTCGAGACTATGCGTGCGGATAGAGCCCTCTTGAGGCTGGAGTCTACCCGTGGACGCGAAGGCGAGATGAAGCTCGCCGTCTCCCGCCTGGAAGACGAATTGCGTCGGGTCTCGCAGACTGTGGAAGGCCTCGAAGTGCGGGCTGCGGACCTCGAGGCTGAGAGTGTCGGAAGGCGGGAAGAGTCGGACCGCCTCCAGGAAGTCCTCCAGCGACGGCGCGAGGAGAGCGCGTCTGCCGAACGAGAGAGGGTCAGGCTGGTCGGGGAGTTGGAAGTTCTGCGCTCGCGCCTGGCGACGCTCGGGTCCCAGGGTGAGCGGCGCGTGATCTCCGAGGAGAGCCTCGCGCGCCTCGTGGATGTGATCTCGGACCTCCAGGAAGCAGAGGTACAGGTGCCGAGAGCGCACCTTCGCGGGTTGCGCGACGAGGCAGGCGGCATGCTCGCAGAGGTAGATGTGCTCGCGGAGGAGCTAAGCCACAGGCGCGGGGCCCTCGCCGCCGCCGTCGGGAGGGCCGAATCCAGGATCCGCAGGCTCGGAGAGACTGCATCCGAGGGCAACAGCACGCGGCTCTACGAGGTGATTCGGGCCTGTCCTGGCTACGAGGTGGCTGTCGAGGCGGCCCTCGGTGAGTACGGTGCCGGGGTGCTCGCCGAGAACCTTGATGAGGGAATGAAGCTCCTTTCGGATGTCGAGCCTGTAGCCGTCCGTCTCGACGCGAGGGCCATGGAAGGCAATGGAGCCCTGCCCGGAAAGCCTCTGATCGAATGTGTAGACGTTCTCGACGCTCGCTATGATGAAGCGGTACGGCGTCTCTTGACGGGAATCTTCGTCGTCGAGCGCCCTGATGACGGTGCTAACGCCAACGGCTACGTTGCGGTTACGAGGGACGGCCTGCGTCTCACGAGGACCGGCGTGAGCCTGCGTCCCGGTCCTGGCAACTTCGCGCGGGAGGCGCGGCTCGCCGCCTGGATGGAACATCTGGAAGCGTTGAAGAACGGGCCAGGCGGAACCCTCTACGACCTGAGGGCGACGGTATCGGGTATCTCGGATCGCCTGGAGCGGGCGGCTGGGACCATAGATAGGGTCACGGAACTCGCCGACCGGACCGTGCGGGCTCGGGCCCTGATCTCACGCGAAGCTATCCGCCGCAGGGCTGCGGGCGAGAAATCCAGGAGATCCTTTCTCGAGCGGGAGAATACCAGGGAAACTCTCTCCGGCCAGGTTTCCCGAAAGGAAGAGGAGCTCGCCCAAGCCGGTGGGACCGCCGGCCGCGCAGAGGAGGAGCTGGCCGCGGTCACCGCCGCCGCCGAGGGGGCCGCCACTGCGGCGTCCGACTCGGACCGGAGGTTGTCCGAGCTGCGTGCCACCCTCGCCTCCGGCGCGAACCGCAGGGAGGCGATCTCACGCCGGCTGGAGCGGTCTGTGGCTTCGTTGGGGGACGGTGCAGGCAACCCTGAGGCACTCGCTGCCAGGGCGGCGATGGCGGCAACGAAGCTCGTTACGGCCGTCCGCTCACGTAGAAACGGCTTGCGTCGCCTCAGAGGAGAGGCGGCCGAGGCGCACCGCACAGCCTCGGCCGAACGCGCGACGCTCTCCCGCAGGACCGTGGATCTCGCCGGCAAGCTCGCGACCGCCCGGGCGCACGCCGAACGCCTCGCCGAAGAGGTGGAAAGGGCCGAATCCGCGGCGGCGGAGGCCGATGAGGAGATACGGGCGGAGTGGGGCGCCACCCTGGACGCGGCCCGCCAGGAAGCCGAAAAGCACGACGAGTCGACAGACAAAGAACGCCACACCCTCGCCCGCAGGCTCAAACGCTTTGGGGACGTTAACCTCCTCGCCCTCTCCCAGGAAGAGGGGCTGCGCGAACGCCACGAGTTCGTCTCCGCCCAGAGGGCCGACGCCGAGGCCGCAGCAGGCGAGCTCAACCGCATAATACAGTCCGTGGATGTAGAGATAGAGGCGCGTTTCTCGGAGACCTTCGGTCGGGTGCGTGATGCCTTCGGTGCGATGGTGCCGCGGATGCTCGAGGGGTCTTCCGGGGTGCTGGAGCTCTCCGAAGAGGGGGTGGAGATCGGATTACGCCTGGGGAGGAAGGGCTGGCGGCCGTTGCGCGTCCTTTCCGGGGGTGAACGGGCACTGCTCGCGTTGTCGTTCTTGTTCAGCATATTCTTGAGCCGTCCTGGGGGCGATTCTGGAGCGTTTTGCGTACTGGATGAGGCCGAGGCGGCGCTCGACGACCTCAACCTGGCACGTTTTCTCACTGTGGTAGACTCTCACCGGGCCAACGGCCAGTATCTGCTGGTCACCCATCAAAAACGAACGATGGCCGCGGCGGACGTGCTCTACGGGGTCGTTCAGGATGCTTCCGGGGCCACCACTGTAGTGTCGAAGCGTTTGCAGGGAGAGTAAGAAGTCGCCTATGGCGCGCTCGTGGCGTAGTTTTTTCAGACGAAACCCAGATGAAGAGCAGGAGCAAGCCACCGAAGATCTCGAAGAGGGCAACGGTCACCACCCTACGGATCTAGAAGCAATGGTAGAGGAAGCCTCCGAAGAGGTTTCCGCGGCCGAGGAGGTACAGGCGGAGAGGCAGGAGCCCACCCCCGCCGATGAGTGGGAGGTCGAGGAGAGCCTACCCGAGGCGAGTGTGGTCGAAGAAGCCGGGGATGCCGGGACGTTCGCCGCACGCCAGGAATCAGGTGGATGGTTTGGCAGGCTAAGGCAGGGCCTCAGCCGCAGCCGTGACTCGTTCGTGGGACAATTTAACGCCGCCGTCGCCGAGTTCAGGGACGTCGAGGACGAGGAGTTCTGGGAGAGGGTCGAGGAGATCTTGATCTCCTCCGACGTCGGGGTTCCTACTACGGCGAAGCTGGTCGGCGAGCTCGAGCAGGAGGCGCTGGAGAAGAACATCACAAGCGGTGCCGAGTTGCGGGAGCTCATGATCGAGCACGCCACGAGCATGCTCGAGGGGCAGGTCGAGCTCGACGTCTCGCACCAGCCCACGGTCATCCTGATGGTCGGGGTGAATGGCACAGGCAAGACGACCACCATAGGCAAGCTCTCCCGCTTTTTGCCAGGGACGACGATGTTCGCCGCCGGGGACACGTTCAGGGCCGCGGCCATCGAGCAGCTCCAGCAGTGGGGCGAGAGGACGGGCACGCCGGTCGTGGCGCGGGAGCGCGGCGCCGACGCGGCCGCCGTGGCCCACGAAGCCGTCCATGAAGCCAGGCGCGAGGGTACGGACGTGCTGCTCATCGACACGGCGGGCAGGCTGCACACCAAAGTCAACCTGATGGCCGAGCTGGACAAAGTGCAGCGGGTAATAGGGCGCCAGCTTCCGGGGGCGCCGCACGAAGTGCTGATGACTGTTGATGCGACCACGGGCCAGAACGGGCTGCGGCAGGCCAAGATGTTCAAAGAAGTCGCCGGGCTCACCGGGATCATCCTGACCAAGCTCGATGGGACCGCGAAGGGTGGTATCGCGCTGGCCATAGCCAACGAAGTCGGGGTGCCGATCAAGCTGATCTCGGTCGGGGAGAAGGTCGAGGATCTGCACCCGTTCGACGCCCGCGAGTTCGCGGAAGCATTGTTTGGAGATCTGTAGATGTTCGATACCTTAGGCGAAAGGCTCAACAAGGCCCTCGACGGGGTCCGCGGAAGCGGAAACTTGACGGAGGACCAGGTAAAGAAGGTTACGCGGGAGATCCGTCTGGCCCTGCTCGAGGCCGACGTGAACTATGGCGTAGTCAAGGAGTTCGTCTCCAACGTCCGCGAGCGGGCCACAGGAGCCGAGGTATCGAAGGCGCTGAGTCCTGGCCAGCAGGTCGTCAAGATAGTCGACGAGGAGCTGGCCAACCTGATGGGCGGCGCCGCCCACAAGCTGTCCTTCGCCTCCAGGCCGCCCACCATCGTGATGCTCGCTGGCCTCAACGGCCACGGCAAGACCACGGCGGCGGGGAAGCTGGCTCTGTTCGTGCGCAAGCTGGGGAAGAACCCTTATCTCATCGCTTGCGACACCTACAGGCCGGCCGCTATCGAGCAGCTGCAGCAGATCGGGCGCGAGCTCTCCGTGCCCGTATACACGGAGGGCACGGGGCCGAAGCCGGAGGAGATCGCCGAGAGGGGTATCAAGGAGGCCAGGGACGGCGGGTACGACTTCGTTATCGTCGATACCGCGGGCCGGCAGGTCGTCGACCTGGAAATGATGGAGGAGATCCGGCGCGTCAGGACGTCGAGCAGACCGCACTCCGTCCTGCTGGTGCTCGACGTGGTTACGGGCCAGAACGCTGTCGAGGTGGCCCAGGCCTTCCAGGAGTACGCCGACTTCGACGGGATGGTGTTGACCAAGCTCGACGGCGACGCCCGCGGCGGGGTCGCGCTCTCCGTCGTCTCGGTCACGGGGCGGCCGATCAAATTCGCCTCCGAGGGCGAGAAGATGGGCGAGTTCGACTACTTCTACCCCGACAGGATGGCCGGGCGCATCCTCGGGATGGGCGATGTCCTCACGCTGATCGAGAAGGCCGAACAGCAGATGGACCGCACTGAAGCCGAAGCCCAGGGCAAGAAGCTCATGAGCGGCAAATTCACCTTCGAGGACTTTTTGCAGCAGATGCAGATGATAAAGAAGATGGGACCTCTCTCCGGGCTATTGGGTATGATCCCCGGCCTGGGCAAGCAACTGAAGGATGTCGAGATCGACGACAAACAACTCGGCAGGGTCGAGGCCATGATAACCTCGATGACCGTCCACGAGCGCAGGAACCCGAAGTTGTTGCAGAACCCGAGCAGGGCGCGTAGGATTGCGCGGGGTTCGGGCGCGACCCAGCAGGACGTCCAGAAGCTCGTCAAGCAGTTCAAGGAGATGCAGAAGATGATGGCCCAGATGGGCAAGGGTGGCGGGATGCCGCGCATACCAGGTCTGTCGGGGCGCAGGTAAGAGTTCGAGAGGAGATGGCGTGGCGGTAAAGATAAGGCTAGCGAGGCACGGTTCCAAGGGCAACCCCTACTACAGGATAGTGGTTGCTGATTCCCGTAGCCCGCGCGACGGCCGGTTTATCGAGAGGATAGGGACCTACGATCCGCAGCAGGAGCCTTCGGATATCAGGGTCGACGAGGAGAGGGCCAGGGAGTGGCTCGGCAAGGGCGCACAGCCTACAGAACAGGTGCGTAATTTGCTGAAGATCTCCGGGGTCCTCTAGGCCACCGTGGAACAGCTAGAGAACCTCTTGCTCGTCCTCGCCCGCTCGCTCGTGGACGAGCCGGATAGCGTCGAGGTCTCGGGGACAGAGTCAGACTCGCGGGTGGACCTCGAACTCAGGGTGGCGTCCGACGACATGGGGCGGGTGATCGGTCGCCAGGGAAGGACGATCCGGGCGATCCGCACGGTCGTGAAGGCCGCATCCGTGAAGGCGGGCAAACGGGTCACCGTGGAGGTGCCTGACTGAGGGACCGCTGCGCGGTCGGGGAGTAGGGAGTGGGCAGTAGGGAGTCGGGAAAGAGCACTCCCTTTCCCGGGTTTCATGGGAATGAGGTTACGGCCCACCGGCTCATCGATCCTGTCGTGATCGGGATCGTGGTCGCGCCGCACGGGGTGCGCGGTACCCTGAAGGTTCGCGCCATCGGACCCGGCAAGCACATCAGGAAGAATTCCACGCCGGTCATCGGGAGCGCGAGACGCAAGATCCTTGCTGCCAGGCAGACTCCCAAGGGGTTTCTGGTCGAAGTGGAAGGTGTCCGGAGCAGGGAAGAGGCCAGGACCTTGCAAGGCGTAGAGCTCTTGCTCGAGCGTGGTGAGCTAGACGCGCCAGAGGAAGGCGAGTACTACGTGGCCGATCTGGTTGGCTTGACCGCCGTGAACGAAGCCGGTGAGATCCTGGGTGTCGTGGAAGATACTTTCGAAACCGCAGCCCACGAAGTCCTCGTGGTCCGCGAGGAGGATGATGGGGACTTCTATATTCCCTTTACCTTGGAGCACGTTCCTGAGCTCGATGCACGGTTGGGTCGGATCACCATTCGACCACCCGAGGAGTAGTTCCGTGCAGCAAATAGACATCTTCTGCGTCTTCCCCGCAGCGGTCGACGCCACGGTTAGAGTCGGGGTCGTTGGCAGGGCCATAGAGAACGGCAATGTTGGCTACCGTAGCTTCGATCTTCGTGACTATTCTCCGGACGGGCGCATCGATGATATGCCCTACGGGGGTGGCGCCGGGATGGTCGTAAGGGTCGACGTCGTGGCCAGGGCACTCGAGGACGTATACGGAGTTCCGGCGAGGGAGGTTAGAGAGGAGCGGCGGGTCGTGCTCACGGAGCCTGCCGGACGCAGGCTTACGCAGAGCTATGTGAACGAGGTCGCCGCTGGGCCCGACCTTACCGTAATCTGTGGACGTTACGGTGGGACAGACGAGAGGGTGTGGATCAATCTCTCCACCGAGGCCGTCTCGCTCGGTGACTTCGTGCTGTCGGGAGGTGAGATCGTGGCCGCCGCGCTCGCCGATGCCGCGATCCGACGCCTCCACGGTGTGCTCGGCAACGCCGAGAGCCTGGTGGGCGAGTCGTTCACGGCCGATGATGTGGTCGGTCCCCCGGCCTATACGCGGCCGGCCGCCTGGGATGGAGAGGAGGTGCCTGGCGTGCTATTATCGGGCAATCATGCAAAGATCCGCGCCTGGCGTGAGCGCGAGGCGCTGGAGCGAGCGCGAGCAAGGACGACCGGAAGGAAGTCGTCCTAGCCATCCTGAGCAGGCCCACGAGAGGAGACGTACATGATAACGAGCGAGAATTTGCAGAAGCGGGACGTCACGTTCAAGCCGGGCGACACGGTGCGGGTGCACTACCGCGTCATCGAAGGCAACCGCGAGCGCGTACAGATTTTCGCGGGCCTGTGTATCTCGCGCAAAGGTAGCGGCATCCACGAGACCTTCACGGTAAGGAAGAACTCGTTCGGGGTGAACGTGGAGAGGATCTTCCCACTCCACTCTCCGAAGATCGCCAAGATAGAAGTCGCCTCGCGCGGCGCGGTGAGGCGCGCGAAGCTCTACTACATTCGCGACAAAGTGGGCAAGAAAGCCAGGGTCAAGAAGGCCAGGTAAGACCGCACCGCCGTTGTCACGGACTCGCTCGAGGAGTCATTCTTCCGAGGAGAGTTCGCTTTACGCTTTCGACGCAGAATGGTTGCTCTGTCGCCGGGGGCCCCTGGCGGGAGCCGATGAGGCCGGGCGTGGCGCGCTGGCTGGGCCGCTGGTGGCCGCGGCCGTCGTGCTCGGCGAAGGTGAGATATCCGGGATCAACGACTCGAAACTTCTGCGTCCTGCGCTCCGGGAGGAGATTTTCAGCACGTTGCTCAGCCGGGCCGAGGCCGTCTCTATAGTGACTTTTCCGGCCTGGTGGATCGACCGTCACGGGGTGGGCCTGGCAAACCGGGAAGCCCTGAGCAGGGCCCTTGCCTCGCTGAAGTCTCATGCCGGGTGCGGCCTCGCCGACGGGAATCTGGACCTTGGCCCAGAAGTAGAGTGCCTGCCCAGGGCCGACGCCAGAAGCGCGGCGGTCGCCGCCGCCAGTGTGGTTGCCAAAGTGGTCCGCGATGACGCCATGCGCGTCCTCTCGGAAACCCACGGCGGCTACGGCTTCGGGCGCAATCGCGGGTACGGCACGCCGGAACATCGCCTCGCCCTCTCCGAGCTCGGTCCCTGCCGGGTCCACCGGCTGAGCTACGCCGGGGTGGGGGACTGAAAGACAAATCCCCTGGGGCCTGGGGTGAAGACCTTGCGTTGCGCTATCTGATCCACAACGGTTACTCGCTCGTCGAGCGCAACTACAGGACCCGTCGCGGGGAGATCGACCTGATTGTACGCAAGGACGAAGCGCTCGTCTTCGTCGAAGTCAAACTTCGGCGCGGAACAGGTTTCGGGGACCCGCTAGAGGCGGTTACCCCCCGCAAACAAAACACGCTGCGCTCCCTCGCCGAACACTTCCTCTACGCCAGAAAACCGCACTACGACACCCTGCGGTTCGACGTTATAGGCATCCTTGCCGACCGGCCCGACGTTAGCATACGTCATGTCGAGGACGCGTTCTGAGGGTGCCGTGCCTCAAGCTCTTGCGCCCTATGCGTGGGCGCCAGGCTAGCCCAGTTTTTTTGCGTCCTCCAGGGCGTAGGTGATGACATCCTCCTGGGGCATCGCGCGCCCCTCTTCCCACGCCCTCGTCCAGTCTGCTTCGTCCATCCCGGAGCGGGCGGCGGCCAGGTAGGGCTCGTGCAGCCTTCTTTCCAGGGGCAGCCAGGGAGAGCCGGTGACTTCGCGCAGGGTGTTGGCAGCGCCCCATAGCCGCGCTGCCCGCGGGAAGTCTTCCAGAGCCGCGGCCATCTCCGCCAGCGTCTCCAGACTCTCGGCGAAGTTGACCTTGCTCCCCAACTTCCTGCTCAGCACCAGGCTCTCCCCGAGCAGCGTCTTCGCCCGCCCGTGCTCACCCCGGCGCGTCTCCACGATCCCGAGGCCGATCAATGCCATCGAGGCGGCATGTGGATCCTTCGACTCCCTGGACATTGCCAGTTCCTCTTCGAGGAGGGCTTCGGCCCGCTCCAAGTCACCCCGGACAGTTGTGGTGTATCCCAAGTTCAGGAGCACGGCCATCACCCGTTCGCCGTCTCCCAGCTTCCGGCCCAACGCCAGGGACTCCTCCCACAGCACCTCGGCCCGATCATAGTCGTCCCGGTTGGCAACAAGGATCGCGAGGGCGTTCAGTGCGCGGGAGATGTTCCAGGCGTCGTCCGAGTGCCGGGCGGCCGCTAGGCCCTCTTCCGTGAGCGCCTCGGCCCGCTCGTAGTCGCCCCGATACAGAGACGCCCATCCCAGTTCGAGGAGGGAGTCAGCGACGCCCCATTCGTCTCCCAGCTCCCTGTGGAGCGCCAGTGCCTCGCCCGCAGCCGTCTCCGCCCGCTCGTGGTCCCCTTGCTCCACTGCCAGTTTCGCCAGCCCCCCGAGCGCCTTCGCCCGCACCGAGGCCCCGGCGTTCGCCGCCAGTGCCTCCTCCAGCCATCCGCGCCCCTCGCTCCAGTGCCCGCGCAGGAACCAGAAGTACCGGAGCGCGCCTGCCAACCTGAGTCCCAACTCCGGGTCTTCGCGTTCGAGCGAGGGTCGTCCTCAGGTTGTCGTGCTCGGCCTCAAGCCGCTCCAGCCACTACGCCTGCTCCGGACCCGTCAACTCGGCCTCCTCGGCCAGGCCCAGGAAGTGTCGTGCGTGCGCGTGCCCGATCTCTTCGGCCTCCCCGCTCTCCCTTAGCTTTTCGCGGGCGTACTCGTGGATGGTTTCTAGCATCATAAAGCGCGGTTCGCCCTCAGGACCCTCCTCCTGCCGCAGCAGGCTCTTGTCCACAAGCGAGGAGACGCCGTCGAAGGCGTCCATGGGCAGATCCCCCTGCGCGTCACAGACGGCCTCTATAGCCTCCAGCGTGCGCCCGCCGGAGAAGATGGCCATCCGGGCGAAGAGCGTCTTCTCGCCTTCGTCGAGGAGGGTGTGGCTCCACTCTATGGCACCCCTTAGGGTCCTCTGCCTCTCGGGGAGGTCCCTGGCGCCCCCGGTAAGAAGCTTGAGGCGGTTGGTGAGGCGGGCGAGGATGGAGCTGGGGGGCAAGAGCTTTATGCGGGCTGCGGCGAGCTCTATGGCCAGGGGCAGCCCATCCAGGCGGGCGCAGATCTCGGCGACCGCCGGAGCGTTCTCGGAGGTGATCTCGAAGCCTGCCTTCGTGGCCTCCGCCCGCTCGATAAAGAGCCTCACCGCCTCGTACTGGGAGAGAACCTCCAGGGTGGGCAACCTCTTCGGGTCGGGGATCGCGAGCGGCGGAACGGCGTACTCGCGCTCTCCGTAGATGCCTAGCGGGATGCGGCTGGTGGCGAGCACCTTGAGGCGGGGGGCGGCCGAAAGGATCTCGCCCGCCTGCGGGGCGGCTTCCAGAACCTGCTCGAAGTTGTCGAGCACCAGGAGCAGCCGCTTGTCCTGGAGGTAGTCCTTGATGCCCTCAAGGAGTGGTTGGTCCCCGCTCTCCCTTACGCCGAGCACCTGCGCCACGCTTGAGGTGACCAGCGTGTGGTCGGTGAGGGTGGCGAGTGCTACGAAGAAGACGCCGTCCTCGAACTCTTCGATCAGGTCCGCCGCCGATTGCAGCGCCAGGCGGCTCTTACCCGTCCCTCCCGGACCAGTGAGGGTAAGGAGCCGCACCTCGGGGGCCAGGAGCCGCCCTCTGACGTCCTCCACCTCTCGCTCGCGGCCAACTAGCAGCGTCGGTTGCATCGGAAGGTTGTTGGGGCGGCTCTCGAGCGTTCTCAAGGATGGGAAATCGGCGGGCAGGTCCGGGGCCACGAGCTGGTAGCCCCGCTCCGGGCGGGCGAGGTCCTTCAAGCGATGTTCTCCGAGATCCCTGAGCTCCGAGTCCAAGGGCAACACATCGCGCACCAGTTCCTGGGTGGGGAGCGAGAGCAACACCTGCCCGCCGTGGGCGGCGGAGAGCAATCTCGCGACTCGGTTGAGGGGAGGACCGAAGTAGTCACCACCTTGCTCTTCGGCCGCCCCGGTGTGGAGCGCCATCCTCACCCTCAACGGTCTCGCCCCATTCCGCCGTGTATAACGCCCTCTGGGCACCGAGCGCTGCTTCGAAGGCATCGGGTGCGGTGGGAAAGGCACAGCAGAAGGCATCGCCCACAGTCTTGAAGACAAACCCGGCGTGATCCTCTACGGTGCCGCGCAGGATTCCATCGTGCCGCGCGAGGGCATTCGGCATCGCCCCAGGATTATCTTCCCACAAGGCTGTGGAGCCCTCTATGTCGGTGAAGAGAAAGGTGACTGTCCCCGTGGGCGGCACTTTCATCTGCGACGTATCCTCCTGATCCTCGGGACACTATAACACCGGCAAGATGATGGCCGTCCCGGTGCGAGGGGAGGCTGTACCTACCTGGATACAGTGCCAACACGGAACCTCTCGCAGGAGTACTCGCGGACGCAGATCTCGACCCCATGTAGGTTCGACCTGTCCGAGAAGTTATGTAGAATCTGCGAACTTGTATAATATAAAATACAATCGTATATCATTAGAGACCAAAATCCTGTATACTGTGGCCCTGTTGAGTTGAGGTGGTGGAGATAGGGGTCACTACGATGACTTGTGGGTATTGTGCCTGATGTCTGTCTGCCGGGCGAGAAGCCTGAGTCTATTCGGTATTGATGCGTTGCCTGTGGAGGTAGAGGTTGACGTGAGCTCGGGCCTGCCTGGTTTCTCGATCGTAGGTCTGCCTGATGCGGCGGTGCAGGAGGCGAGGGAGAGAGTAAGGGTGGCCATCTCCAACAGTGGCTACAAGTTTCCGACCAAGAAGGTTATCGTGAACCTTGCTCCGGCGAACCTCAGGAAGGAGGGGCCAGCTTTCGACCTCCCGATCGCGCTGGGCATCCTCGCCGCGTCTGGCGCGCTGCCGGCGG
>Ga0126306_10000009_pt1 | contig 49081 bp, 49 predicted proteins | sample Plot27_FD_92592 | JGI IMG/M metagenome (GOLD analysis project Ga0126306, IMG submission 92592) | Serpentine soil microbial communities from UC McLaughlin Reserve, CA, USA - Plot27 | ecosystem: Environmental > Terrestrial > Soil > Grasslands | place: USA: UC McLaughlin Reserve, Lake County... | reverse complement strand
TTGAACAACACCAATTTCATTATTAGCTAGCATTATACTGACTAACGTTGTTTTTTCAGTAAGATGGTTTTTTAGTTCAGTTTTATCGACAATACCTTTTTTATTTACATTTAGATAGGTAACAGTAAAGCCGTTATTTTCTAAATAATGACACGTTTCTAATATTGCATCGTGTTCAATTGAACTAGTAATTATATGATTTTTATTATTTTGATAATTTCTGATACTTTTGCTTATTCCTTTCAAAGCTAAATTATCAGACTCAGTTCCACCAGATGTAAAAAAAATTTCTTTTGGTTTAGCACCTATAAGAGACGCAACTCTCCTTCTAGCAATTTGAATTGCAATCTTTGATTTTATTCCATAGGTATGAATTGAAGAGGGGTTACCATATAAGTCTCCTAGGTATGGTATCATTTCATCAATTATTTCCTGGAGTACAGGAGTTGATGCAGCATGATCTAAATATATTAAATGGCTATTGGATTTATTTTGAATGAACTTAGTCATTTATCACGATTAGCTTTCCAGATCCATATCCGTATAAATCTAAAGATGCATATTTGAAACCAATATTTTTTAATTCTAGATCTAACTGATAAAGTTTTAATTTATTAAACATTTTTTCCATTTCATCTCTTCCAATTTCTATTCTTGCTATTTCACCATGATCCCTTACTCTAACATGACTAATATTAAATAACTCCTTAACTTTTTCTTCTGCTTTTTCTATTTTTTTTAATTTTTCTTGAGTTATATTATTGCCATACGGAATTCGAGAGGCTAAACATGAATTAGAAGGCTTATTTGCAACACTAATATTATATCTTCTAGCAATTTCTCTTATTTCTTTTTTTCCAATTTTTTTTTCTAATAAAGGACTTTTAATTTTATGTTCTCTTATCGCTTTCAAGCCAGGGCGGTAGTCATTTATATCGTCCGAGTGAGTACCATCAACTATGTCCGTTACTTGGTATTCCTTCTCATATCTTTTGATATTTTCCCCCAAACTCTTTCTACAATAATAACATCTATTAATATCATTTTTGACAAAATTCTCATCTTCCAACTCATTATATTCTATTATTACATGTTTTATTCCTATTTCATGTGCTACTCTCTTTGCGTCTTCTAGTTCAAATAATGCAAGAGTTTTGTAATTTGCAGTAATAGCAATTGCTTTCTTACCCAGTGCTTTTTTTGCAGCTAATGCCACTACTGCACTATCGACCCCACCTGATAATGCAATGAATACATTTCCTTTTGTATTCTTTTTAAACCACTCTTTTAATTGTAAAATATTTTCTTTATTACTCATAACTATTCGCCTTAAATTTTTTAAATATCTGGAACATAACTAATTCTTGAATTGCTTTTAATGAACTCTCTTCAATTTCCGCTATCTTCTTCAAATCAATAAATTCTGGTTTGATATTTATTATATTATTTGATGAATCTCTTGTTATTTTTACTCTGATATCATACTTTGAATAATTAATGGCTACCTCTATAATTATTATGTTCCTTTCTAAGGTTATTCTATTAATTTCATTTATTCTTATTCCTGAAGTTCCCGTTTCTTTAAATAGCTTATCAATGAGAATATCAGTCTTAACTATATCAGAAAGAATTCTTATGATGTTTACAGGTCGATTTTTCTTGGTTATACCTGGAATAATTGTTACATCGCGTGCACCTTCTTTCATCAAAACTTCTATTAAATTACCAATAATTTCTCCATCTACGTCATCTATATTTGTTTCAATTAAAAACATTTTTTCATTATTTAAATAAGGGCTAACCGGATCCTTTCCTGTAACTATCCTAAGAACATTTGGTCGATCTTTTAGTTTTCTATGACCTGCTCCAAGACCTATTCTTTCTGGAATAAAAGGCGGATAATACCTAATACATTCAGAGGATAGATTAACTAACATTGCTGCTCCAGTAGGAGTAGTTAATTCTCCTTGATCATTGCCAGTTAAAACAAATGACTTTCCTCTAAAAATTTCTAGAATTGCATTTGTAGGATTAGGAATAGTACCATGTGAGAAAGTAGTTAAACCATTACCTATAGATATGTAAGTAGATAATATTGTAGAATCAAAAATCTTTAAATCTTCTAATGCAATTGCACAACCGATTAAATCAACAAAAGTATCAATACTTGAAGCTTCATGGAGATAGACTTGATCTAATGGTTGACCGTGAATTTTTGCTTCTGCATCTATCAAAGTCTTTATTGTTTCCATAATAAAAGATTTAGAACGAGGTTTTAAATCTAAGTATTCTGTGTATTGGGATATATTTTTAATGATTTCCATTCCTTTTCTTTCCAGAATTTCATCTTTATATTCAAAATAGAATCTGGTAGCAGTAAATCCATTAGAATTAACCTTCTCAAATCTGACATCTTTTATTTTGCTTCCTGGGATAAAGTTTTCACAACTGTATATTGAATCAATTACCTTTTTTTTATCTGCTCCTAAATCTATTAATGCAGATAACAGCATATCGCCTGATAAACCAGCAATCTGAGCATCAATGATAGAAATTTTCGACAATTTTAGACATTATAATAATAATCAAACATAAATTAAAATTACTTGTTTTATCAAGATGTTTATCAATACAATCTTTTTCATTTATTGCTAACATACAATTATACTTTTTAAATTTTTTAGTAAACTATAATTTATCCAGAAATAATTCCCCTTTATGACAATTACAATAGTGGGATCTGGAAAAGTAGGTGCAGCTGTGGCGTTAAATTGCGGATTAAGAGAACTTGATGATATTCTACTTTTGGATGTAATAGAGGGTCTTCCACAAGGTGAAGCAATGGATATTAACCACCAGTTATCTGAACTCGGACTAGATTCTCAAATAAAAGGCTCAAATAGTTATGAGGAAATGAAGAATTCTAATTTTATTGTTCTGGTGGCAGGTATGGGAAGAAAACCTGGAATGACAAGAATGGACTTGTTAAATAAAAATGCTAGTATTGTAAAAGATGTTGCCACTCAAATTTCAAAACATGCAAACAATGCAATATTAGTTGTTGTTACGAATCCACTTGATCCTATGACTTATTTGGCTTTAAAAACTACAAAATTCAATAAAAACAAGGTAATTGGAATGGGAGGTATGTTGGATTTATCAAGATTCAAAAGTTACATTCATGATGCTAGTGGTTGCTCAAGGGCATCGATCCAAGCAATGGTAATAAGCGAACATGGTGAGAATATGTTACCTTTAACACGGTTTTCTTCAATTGGGGGAATTCCCATAAGTGAATTTTTATCTAAAGAAAAAACTCAAGAAATCTTTGACCAAACAAAAAAAGTTGCTGCAGAAGTTATCGCATTAAAAGGCGCGACAGTCTATGCCCCTGGAAATGCAGTTGCAACAATGATTGAAAGTATGATAAGAAACAAAAAAGAAGTAATTCCTGTTTCGGCCTATCTGGATGGGGAATATGGGATTTCTGATTTGTGTATAGGAGTTCCAGTAGTATTAGGATCCAATGGAATAGAAAAGATAATTGAACTAGAATTAAACGAATATGAAAGAAAAACTTTTGATTTAGGAGTTACAAGTGTAAGAGAAGCAATTAACCTGATTAACCAAAAATAACATAATGGAATTTGAAGAATTATTAACTCAGTATAATAATGGAAATATATCAATTAATGAGCTTAAACGAAAAGTTACCTTTTCCTATATTTGCAATGTAGGAAAAAATATTGCAAAATTAGATATTAATCGAAATTATCGAAAGGGAATTCCCGAAGTAATATATGCAGCAAATAAAGATTATCTTGATATAGAAAAAATAATTTTAAATATATTAAAAAAAAATAAAAAAGTAGTTGTAAGCAAGGTCAAAAAGGAACATATTAAAAAATTAATAAACTTTGTAAAAAAGAAGAACTTATATGTTGAAATTGGTAGAAATAGCTCTACTATTTTCTTATCAAATATTACAAAATTTAAATATTATGATTATAAAATAGGAATTATTTCAGGCGGTACCTCTGATATCGGTATAGCAGAAGAGGCAAGGTTAATGGCTAAAGCAATGAATTGTGACTCAATTATTTCATATGACATTGGTATAGCAGGAATTCATAGAATATTTCCAACACTAGAAAAGATGATATCCGAAAATGTTCAAGCCATCGTAGTTGTTGCTGGTATGGAAGGTGCTTTAGCCTCGTTAGTATGCTCATTGGTAAATGTACCTGTTATAGGAGTTCCTACTTCAGTTGGTTATGGATTTGGTTCTAATGGTATTGCTGCCCTATCTTCGATGCTTCAGAGCTGTGCACTTGGATTAACAGTAGTAAATATAGATAATGGAATAGGAGCTGGTTCATTCGCTGCATTGCTTGCTAATAGAATGAGTAGTTTAAAAAAAACTAATTAATATAGAAGAAAAATTACTAATAGAACGTTTATAAGTGCTTGTAAAATTCTGCATTTATTATTAAAAAGAATTGGAGAAAGAACAGTAATGAATTATGTACATACTTTAAAGAGAATTAGAGAAAGAAAAACTAATTATCATAAACGCTCATCGTTATTATTAAGTAAAAAGAGGTTTATAACTATAAAAGTTACAAATCAAAATATTTTAAGCCAAATATTAGAACCATCTATTACTGGTGATAAGGTAATCACTTCTGCTCATAGTACTAATTTACTAAAACTTGGTTGGAAAGGTTCTTTAAATTCTCTTCCTGCTTGTTATTTAACAGGATTATTATTAGGAAAAAAAGGAATTTTTAAGGGAATTGATAATGCTATACTTTATACAGGCAAAGATACATTTACTGAAAGGATATCTGCATGTTTAAAAGGGCTAATAGATGGAGGAATGGATATCCCATCATCTGAAGCCTCTTTTCCAAGCTCTGAACGAATTTCTGGTGAACATATATCTGCTTACGCATCATCTTTAAAGTCTGATGCAGAAACTTATAACAAAAGATTTTCCACTATTATAAAAAATGGTTTAAATCCTGAGAATTATAAAAGTCATTTTGAGGAGTGTAAAGATAAAATAATGAATATAGATGTTCAAAATTTTATACAAAATGAAAATAGTAATGTGGCAAAGTCTAATAAAACTAAAGACGAGGACGTAGATCAAACCAAAGAAGGAGGGGGAATAAATAAATGAGTCATCAGTTTCGTAGAGAAGAAAAACAAGTAGAATGGAAACCTAGGACAACATTAGGTATGCTTGTTGCAGGTGGCAAGATATCTTCTATGGAACAAGTTTTTGAAAATGGAATGCGAATCCAAGAATCTGAAATTGTAAAACAATTACTTCCTGATATGAAAAGCCAAGTAGTACATGTCGGAATTGTTCAAAAACAAACTGATGCTGGTGAAATGACTAGATTTGATGCATTGGTTGCTGTAGGAAATGAGGCTGGATGGTTTGGGATAGGTAAAGGCAAGGCGGCCCAAATGCGAAATGCAATTGACAAGGCCACTACCGCGTCTTATCTAAATGTTATTCCAATTAAACTTGGATGTGGTAGTTGGGAATGTAGATGTAATCAATTACATTCAATTCCATTCCAGGTATCTGGGAAGGGTGGAAGTGTAACGCTTGAGATCTTACCTGGCCCTAGAGGATTAGGCTTGGTAGCGGGAGAAGATATTAAAAAACTATTAAAATTGGCTGGACTAAAAGATGCTTGGACAAAATCCTATGGCTCAACAAATACTATGGCTTCAACAACAAAAGCTATATTCAATGCTTTAAGAAGTACATACACCGCAGGTTAATGATGAAATATGGTCTATCTAGTTATTAGAATTCGGGGAATAGTTAATATTCCAAGTTGGGCAGAAAAAACTTTAGAAAATCTAAACTTAAGAAAAAAGTTTAATGCAACAATAGTTACAGAAAACAATCAAACTTTAGGAATGTTACGTAAAGTGAAAGATATTGTTGCATGGAAATCGGTTGATGAGTCCATTATTAAAGAACTCTTGGAAAAAAGAGGTAGAAAAAAAGGATTACTTCCACTAAAGAATTCAGGTCTCCCATCAAATTATAAAACTATCGATGATTTAGCTAACGCAATTCATAAAAATAATATTAGTTTATCTGAATTAGAAGATTTGAAACCTTGGTTTTCATTAAATCCTCCTAGAGGTGGATTCAAGAGAAAGACAAAAACTCAATATACTCAGAAAGGAACTCTTGGAGAAAACAACGAATTGATTGATCTAGTAAGGAGAATGATATAAATACTACAAAATTTTATTTATGCAAGAATGATGATGATTTCGCTAATCTTTTCTATTCTTAAAAAAACATTGAGGAGTCTTGATTATGGCTACTAGGCTACGAAAAAGTAGGAGACAACGTGGAACACGATACTGTGGATGGGGACAAATTGGTCAACATAGGCAATCCGGTTCCAGAGGTGGTGTAGGCCAAGCAGGTAAACATAAACATTTCTGGATACGTACAGTTATTGAAGAGCCAGACCATTTTGGACATCCTAAGTCTAAATCTCATCATAAAATTAATGTAAAAAAATGGGCAAATTTGAGAGATTTGGATTTATTATACTTTAAAAATATCAAAAATCAATCTACTGAAAATCAAACTTTAGATTTAACTACTCTTGGAATCAATAAGTTGTTAGGAGGAGGACAGGTTACAACTAAAATGACTGTAAAGGTCGAGCAAATTTCTCGACGTGCAGTTGAGAAAATTAAAGCAATTGGAGGAAATGTAATTTCCAATGAACACAGTTCAGAATGAAGGTTTTATTAGAAAATCAATAAAGACAATATCTAGATATATTCCTCAAGTAGAAAAACCCAAGAAGAAAATATCTTTAACCGAAAAATTTGTTTGGTGTGGAATAGCTGTTTTTGCATACCTGGTAATGGGTCAGGTTCCTCTGTATGGTGTTACTGATTCACCTCAGTTTGATTTTCTTGCATTTGCTCGTGTCATTTTTGCGGCACAACAGGGAACCATACTAGAACTTGGAATAGGTCCTATTGTAACTGCTGGATTACTTATGCAATTGCTTAAGGGATCAGATATTTTAAAATTAAACTTCAAAAATCCTGACGATCGAGCCCTTTTTACTTCTGCAACTAAAATTGTAACTATTATTGTTATTATTGCAGAGGGAGGTCTTTATGGAGCAAGTGTGTATGGACCATTAGTTGCCTCACCAAGCTTTATACCGATTTTGATAGCACAGTTGATATTTACGAGTCTTATTGTAATGCTATTAGACGAATTAATCCAAAAGGGTTGGGGGTTAGGATCAGGTATAAGTTTGTTTATTATGGCCGGTGTGGCTCAAACAATCTTATGGAGTGTATTTAGTCCTGTTGCTGGACCTGATGGCCCTGTTGGAATTATCCCGTTTATTATTGATTCTGCAGCTACTGGAGATATTTCGGATACTTTCTTTAGAAGTGGTCAGTTACCGAGTGTGTTTACCTTTATTTTGACTGGAGGTGTCTTGGCCCTTCTAGTATACACGCAGGGAATTCATATTGATATTCCAATTGTTTCAACAAAGTATAGAGGCTTTACAGCTGTTTATCCAATAAAACTTCTTTATGTATCTAATATACCAGTGATTTTATCTACCGCTTTGATCGCCAATGCTATGTTTATGGGTCAAATGTTATGGGCAAATTATAATCCGCAAAATGACAATCCATTTTTTAACTGGATAGCTCAGTTTGATCCAGGACAACAACAGACTCCTACCGGTGGATTGTTATACTATTTGAGTACTCCCAGAGGATTAGATATAGTTGCTCAAGATCCAATACGGGCTGTAACGAATATTATCTTTGTGACGGCTATTGTTACTGTATTTGGTAGACTATGGGTAGAACTGGGAGGACTTTCAGCAAAAGCTGCTGCCAAAAATCTTTTAGATGCAGATGTTCAAATACCAGGTTTTAGAAGATCACAAAATTCTGTTCAAAATGTTTTGGATAAATATATTCCATCTGTAACCATAATTGGTGGTGTTGCAATTGGACTATTGGCATCTGTTTCGGATGTGCTTGGTCTTTTTGGTGGTGGTATAGGATTGTTGTTAATGGTAGATATTTTAGTTAACTACTATAATTTGTTGATCAGAGAAAAGGTTGATACTACTATGCCAAAATTGGCGGCTTTAATTGGAAGAAAAGACTAAACGTATAATTGTAGTTGGTATACCAGGGGTAGGCAAAACTACTGTTGTTTCTAGTGTAAAAAATACATTAGAACAAACAGGCATCAAAACTAATCTGGCAGAATTTGGAAAGATAATGTTAGAGGAGGCAAAAAAATTGAACATTAAAAATAGAGATGAAATACGCCGCCTTTCTATTGATGACCAGAAAAAATTACAGAACCTAGCTGCCACCAAAATATCACAAATAGATTCTGACGTGGTAATAATTGATACTCATTTATTTATAAACACTAAAGAAGGATACTACCCCGGGTTACCGGCAGATCTATTAAACAATATGAAACCCACTCATCTGATATTAATAATTGCAAATCCAGAGGAAATTTATCATAGAAGACAAAATGATTCTACCAGAGTTAGAGATATAATTTCGATGGATTCGATAAAAAATGAAATTGACGTTTCAAAAATGCTGATTTCTTGCTGTTCCATAATCTCGGGCGCACCTTTTAAAATTCTTGCTAATCATGAGGGATCTTTGACAGACTGTACTCAAAAAATGGTTTCATTAATATTGGACACATGAAAAAAAGACAAATATGTATTTAAGTGATCTTATTTTACAGATTCCTGGACTTGCTCCAGCATATACTAAACATCCAATCTTTCCAGATCTATTTTCGGCTATGATTGTAGCTGCTCTAATATCAATTGGTCTAAATTTTGCATTTGCGCTTCTGAGAAAAAAAACTACTGACATTGATAGACTATCAAAAGTGATGAAAGAAACAAATGCATGGAGAAAAGAATATACCGATGCCATTAGAAAACAAGATAAAATTAGAATTAGTGAGTTAAAGAAAAAGCAAGCCTATGTAAATAAAATGAGTTTAGAAATGCAACAACAACAAATGCGACCGATGATGCTTTATATGATACCTTCATTTATGCTGTGGATTCTTGTATTTCCCTCTATATTCGGTCAAACAGTAGCACTTTCACCACTCCATATTCCCTATCTCATGTGTACAGATGAAAATGTAAAAAAAGATACTGTACTTGATGAAAACGGTCAGCCCAAAGGTGTCTGCAATATCCCTGGTGAAGTTTTTTTATGGGGATGGTTTCTTATTACTTCGCTCGGAACGAGCGGCATTATCGCCAAAATAACCAAAACTTCGCTTCCAAGCATGACATAAATGATTAGATCTAATTACAAAAATAAAATATTAAATAGTATTGTAATATCAGGTTGGCCAGCGGTAGGAAAAACAACTATTGCTACAGAATTAGCGAAAGAGTTTGGGTACAAACATTACAATGGCGGGGATGTATTAAAAATGTTGGCTGGAGAAAAAGGTTATGTAGTATCTGGAAATGATTGGTGGGATACAGAAGAAGCAAAAAATTTCATGGAAGAAAGAGAATCAAATTCTTATTTTGATATTGAAGTCGATAGGAAATTGGTAGAAATAGTAAGAATGGGAAAAGTTGTAGTAACTAGTTATACATTGCCATGGTTAGTACCAGAATCAATTAAAATCTGGTTAAAGGGTTCAAGAAGTAACCGAATAAAAAGAATGGCAAAGAGAGATAGCTTAAATCTCAAACAAGCTCGAGACGTTATTCAACAACGAGATGATAATAATGTACGTATATATAATAATTTGTATGGGTATGAATTTGGAAAAGATCTTTCTGTTTTTGATTTTGTTTTAGATACAGATTTACTCAATCTTGATTCACTTCTATTAATATCGAAAATAATAGTAAAATATTTACGTATTTAGTTTATTTATTATGAAAGATTAAAATTATTAATCTTCATTAAATATTATTTTTAACAATGGAACGACAAGGTACTAAAAACCTCATTCAATTTGATAATTTAATTCAATTATCAGAAAGTGTAACAGATAACAGATATGGTCATTCTCCATATAATCGGCCCATGCCCATATTATTTGATTATGGTTTAATATTGATAGATAAGCCTTCAGGGCCAACTAGTCATGAAGTGGCATCCTGGGTCAAAAAGATATTAAATATAGAGAAATCAGGTCATAGTGGCACATTAGATCCCGGAGCGACAGGTTTACTGCCAATGGGATTGGGAGAGAGTACCAAAGCACTTTCAATTTTGTTGTTAGGACCAAAGGAATACTATTCTATTGCTAGAATTCACTCAACTTTTGATAGACACATTCTTGAAAAAGTTTTATTGGAGTTTCATGGCGACATTTACCAAAGGCCGCCCCAGCGATCATCAGTAAAAAGAATGACACGAATACGTAGAATCCACGAAATAGAATACGTAGAAGAAAACGAGAAACTTATTCTGCTTCGAATATTATGTCAAGCTGGAACCTATATAAGAAAGTTAATTTATGATATTGGTGAAATTATCGGTTCAGGAGCTACTATGGTTGAACTTCGTCGTACGAGAGTTAGTCATTTCTTTGAAAGAGATGGACTAATCAAACTTCATGATGTGTACAATGCTTTTTATTTATATAAAGAAAAAAATGACGAAGAAAATCTTAGGAATGTGATAAAACCTATTGAGATATGCTTTAAGGAACTTCCAGCAGTTGTTATTAGAGACACAGCAGTAGACGCGCTTTGTCACGGTGCACAATTAGCTATCCCTGGAATTTCTGAAATTTCACCATCAATTCAGAAGGATGATTTGGTAGCTATATACACGTTAAAAGGGGAAATAGTAGGACTAGCCCAATCTCTTATGAATATAAATGAAATTGTTTCTAATAAAAATGGTATTTCTTTTACCATGAAGCGGCTCATTATGAAACCAAATACGTATCCTAAAGGTTGGCGTTAAGAATTTTTAAATAGTAAGATAATACTTAAGGGATAAGAAATATCTAAGCAAAACTTTCTGGACGAAGAATTAAATTAAATAGTTTCTCCTATACCAGGAGTCTTCTTATCTAATTTAGCAATCTTTTTTGCAAGATTTTCCATCGTCCCTGGTATATGACAGTTACACATACAATCAGAACATTCTATATGGTTGTTTCTTTTACAATATTGAGAAATTTCTGCACTATTCATTATCAATAGAAAAATTTCCTGATACCTTATTTTTATTTTATCATAATTAATAATTAAAGCAAAATTAACATTAAAAATGCTTAACCAATAGATTATATTTTCCACTTTATTCTTTTATTATACTTTAACAAGATTTAGTGCCGGGGTCGCCTAGCCTGGTAGGGCGCAAGCCTGGAATAGTCAAGAAAGCTTGTGACCGAAAGGTCCCGAGGGTTCGAATCCCTCTCCCGGCGTCAACCTTAAATGGCTCATAATACTATAAGTATTATTCAAGTCAATTATTTTTTGTATTGTTTAAATTTTCAGTATGAATGTGGTTAAATTAATCAATTTCACTGCTAAAGCAAGAGAACTTAATACCCAAAGTAAAAGTGTAACAATATATTCATTCGATTTGACTTACCATTATTAATTTATTATTTTATCAATCAAATATCTCGGCAAACAACCTTTAATCCACTAGCGTTTTTATAAATGCCAATATTGCAATAAAGAATTTTCTAATGAGAAAGAAAAAAAAGAATATTAGTTTTTATAGCAAATTTAAAAAATATCTTTTAATTTGAAGAAATGCATAATTTATTAATTGTTATTATCATGTATTTTACATTTCATGATTTAAAAATCTATATGATCTATTTGCCTTTAAACATTTGTAAAAGTTAATTTTCTTATTTTTACATTATTACTGCTTTATATCTTCGTTTTGATAAAAAATTAATTATATGGTCTTACCGGGATTTCTATCCTGAAGAAAAATTAGATATAAGCAGATAAAGAGTCATATTTTGACCTATTTCTATTGTCATTTGAAATTTAAATGAATATATCTGTCATGTTATATTTATGATAGAATTATTTCATTAACTATTAATTTTAGTATTGCATTAATTTAACTAAATATAATTAAAGTCAAAAAACTAAATTTGATATCTTTTAATTATAATCTTGAGTTTATAAATGAAATTCAATGACAGTTAATATAGGATACTTTACCTGTTTCCAGCAACGAAACAGTATACTTTTTTCCTTATCCATATATAAAGTCATATAGCATAATCAAGGTATCAGATAAACAATAAAACTAGCTCCTACAATTCCGATAATAATCAATGTAGTTAAGATAATTCCCTTTTTCGTAACTTTCTTTTTTTCCCTATTTTTATTCAAACTAATTGTTGTAAATGGTTTCTTAATTTATTTATTTATTTTTTTATCTTACACACCAAGAATAACATAACTTTTTAGTATTTCGGTTTTTTTCTCTGTCTCCTTTCTAATTTTGCTATCTTTTTGCTACGAGACCTCTTTTCACTATGAGCATGAGTTTTTTTGAAATCCTTCTTCATCATTTTTATATTTTTTATATCTTTAATAAATACTTACAAAATTATTGAACAAATGATAAATTGATAATTAATATGATTCGATGATTAGATATATTCAAATTCATATATTTGCTATTAAATACGATCAATATGTATCTGAGCTGTCTAACCTTTTTATAATATACCCTAATAATTTATGCTGTGGAGAATGTTTGTATTTTAGGAGCTGGTAGTACTAAGTATGGTAGGCTTAATGAGAGCATTATAGAAATAGCTCTTACTGCATCAGTTGATGCAATTGAATCGGCAGGGTTATCCCCTAGAGATATTCAAGCAGGATATATTTCAAATGTGTTTGGTGTGGCCGATAAACAAGTACATATGGCTCCAGTTATTATGAGCAATTTAGGAATTTCTCATGTTCCAGGTTTGACTATTGAATCAGCTTGTGGATCAGGTTCGGTGATGTTTAGAGAAGCATTTGCAAATATACGTGCAGGATTTTATGACTGTGTGTTGGCTTTAGGGGTGGAAAAAATAACTCATACTGGAACTAATCAGAGTACAACTCTGTTTTCCTATTGTTCTGATTTCTTTTATGAAGGTGGGAATGGTGCCTCATTCCCTGGCTTGTTTGCTTCAATTGCACGAGCATATATGACTAAGTATAAAGCCAATGAAGAAGATTTAGCTCATGTTGCTGTAAAAAACCATGAAAATGGACTGCTAAATCCTAAGGCTCATGTACGAAAAAAGATAACTGTTGAAGATGTGCTTAATTCACCTGTAGTAGCTTCACCGTTAAAATTATATGATTGTTGTCCATTTTCAGATGGTGCGTCTGCAGTAATTCTCTGCAATGAAAATTTTGCCAAAAAAAGTGGGAAACCATATATTCAAGTTATTGGATCGGGTAGAGGAGGGTCTCCTGCTGCAGTTCAGGGTAGAAATGATATCTCAACTATTCCGGGTACAGTTATTGCGGCTGATCAAGCCTATAAAATGGCTGGAATATCTGCTGATGAGGTCGACTTTGCTGAAGTTCACGATTGTTTTACAATTGCAGAAATAATAGATGTAGAAGACCTAGGTTTTTTTCAGAAAGGTAAAGCAGCAAGAGAAATTAGAGAGGGAGCTACTTCCAGAAAAGGAAAGATTCCAATTAACCCATCAGGAGGGTTGAAATCAAAAGGTCATCCTATCGGAGCGACAGGAATTGGTCAAATTGTAGAAGTGTTTGAACAGTTCTCTGGCCAAGCTGGAGAAAGAACTATTAAAAATGCAGAAATTGCTTTAACTCATAATTTTGGTGCGACTGGCGCTAGCGCTGCTGTTCATATATTTAAAAAGGTGAATTAATCCATATGAACAATCCCAATAATATAGGAGTTAGAGAAAAATTTATTGCATCTGCGCAGAACTCCAAAATATTAGTAAGGAAATGTAATGATTGTAACACCATAATGCTCGCTACGATATTATATTGTGAAAAATGTCATGGTAAAAAATTTAATCTAATCGAATATCCAGGCAGAGGTTCTGTAAATACATTTACTATTCATACAGTACCTCCTGAAGGATTTGAGGATGTAGATAGTTATGCTTGGGTTATTTTCACTCTAGATGATATTTTACTTCGGGCTTCTGGATTTTTACCTGATATCAAAAAACCATCAGATTTACCTATTGGATCAAGAATTAAAGTCGAGCGGTTTGATGAGAAACATGGATTAGTTTTGAAAAAACTTTGATCTTTTTTTCATATGTACATTTGTAATTGGCTTTAATATCGAACTAAACTTTATGAAATCAATTTGTCTAGTTAGATTAACTCTAACCTTAACATTCTATTATTTATTAAAAAACTTATGGAAAACTATCCTCAGTTAAAGACAAAGCTATCTAATGCAAGTACCATTGTTAACAATCAACTTGCAAAGCTGAGGATACTGGATAGCCGATTTAATACATTAGATGCTGAGTTACGTAATAAAGTTATTATAAATATAAAAAATGGTGATAATGTACGGGCAAAGACATTAGCAAATGAATTAGCGAATATTAGAAAAATTAAACAAACAACCAAGAAACTATTGATGAGTTTAGAAGTAATAGTAATAAGATTTTCTACCGTATCAGAATTTGCTGAAATACTTGACACTATTAATCCAATGATTGAAACAGTTAAGGAAGTTAAGAATGATATAACTAAAACAGTACCAGTTGCTACTAGTATTATTTCAGAGATGACAACATTAACATCAGATGTATTGATCCAGGCAAATGTAAATGTGAATATTGATAATCTCTCTATCCCGGTTAATTCTGATGCACTGGAAATTCTTAATGAAGTACAAAATATCATGGAAGAAGAAACAAAGTCAAAGCTCCCCGATATACCTAATAACATTAACAATAATACTAAATATTCTTCAAAGAAAAATGAACTCTTAACTAAAAAATCCAAAGTATTATTAGAAGCCTAAGTCAAAGATTGTACTGATCACTATCACTTACATTAATTGTATAAAAAACTTTACAAAGTAGTTTTAATTACATGTTATTCATAACCGGTGCAATGGAGCGAGTACAATCACAAATAGTTAATAAGACAGGATCCAAACGTGGAAGTATCCTAGAATCAGCCTCGCGAAGGGTTAGAATGATATTTTCTGTTATGGCTAGCCCAAATCGTATAGACATTCTTAGAATTCTTTATTCTAAAGGGCCTTTGACTTATTCTGAATTAAAATCTCTTGCAGGTTTCAAATCTAAAAAAGAATCAGGTAAGTTTGCCTACCATTTAAGAAAATTACTACGTCAATCTTTGGTATCTCTTAATAAAGCAGAAAGACGATATACAATTACTAACCTTGGTAAATTGGTATTAAGCCTAGCACGTCAAATTGAAGAAAGATCTATCATTGAAAGTGGTAAACTATACGTTAGGACTACCAAACCCTCTATTGAAGAATTTGATTCTAATAAAATAATCCAATCCTTAGTCAGAGAAGCTAATATGCCATTAGAACTTGCCCACAAAATTACCGAAGAGGTAGAAAATAAAATTTACAAACTTCAAACTTCGTATCTTACTTCTTCTCTTATAAGGGAAATGACTAATTCAATATTAGTTGAGCATGGATATGACGATTATAGAAACAAGCTTGCTAGATTAGGCCTTCCTCCATCAGATATGATATCTCTTATTCATGAAACAAGTACTAATAATATGGAAATTCCAGATCTGGTTGTTAAAACATCACAATCAATTTTTACAGAATATCTTTTGAACAGCTCCCTACCAAAGGATATTGTTGATATGCACTTGACTGGAGAGATTAATATAGGTAAAAGTGGATTCTGGAATATTGTTCCAGATGCAATTTTTATTAATATTAATTCAATAATCGATATTTTTGAAGATATCAAAGGACGCTATCTAACAGTCTCTAGGATCTTTCCATCTAATACTATCCAAACCCCTTCATCTGTTGTATCAATCATTCTTTCTTTACTAAGCCGAGAAGCTTCAAGAGAAATTGTTATTGAAGGATTTTTAGACTTAATTCAAAAGAAAAGCGAAACAGGTACACTTCTGAAAAATAATATAGAAAATATATTCTTTTTAACCTCTACTATCTCCTCCTATGGTTCATTTTCTCCTCACATTACATTATCTATTAAATTAAGTAATTACGATATTTCTATTGTTAATTCACTATTAGAGGGCTATGAAAAATATATAACCTTTACAGCGATTCCTACCATAGCTCTTTCCTTTGTTTATGATGATCTTACTTATATCGATCCATTTATAGATAAACTTATACAACTTGCCAAATCTGGAGGGATAATATCATTTTCAAAGAAGAAAGTTCGTGCAAGGTATGGTTTATGTAAATCTGAAGAAATGCCAAACACAAGTACAGTTGTGATATTACAATCGTTATCTATTAATCTTCCAAGAATAGCATACCAATCAAATAAGGATGAAACATATTTCAGGGCAAGATTGGCAATATTACTAAAGCCTCTTCTTTCGATAATTACACAGCGCTTTCTCTCAATTTTGAATCTTATTCAAAATGGAACAATTCCTATAGTTAGTCAAACGACATCTAATTTGCAACTGGGAAAAATTGATGCTATGGTTAATTTAGTAGGAATTCAGGAAGCTGTTTACGATATTTTGGGATATCAACCTGAAAATAACGGTCATAATGTGATAAAAAAGGTCATTCAGACTGCGGTTGATATAATCAATGAGAAGAGCAAAGAAAATCCAGGTAATGCAGAAATTAAAATAACAATGCTAAAAGACGATAGTACCTTTCGATTTAAAGATTTGGATATTGAGAAATATGGAAAATCATCAACGATTAATAATGACAAAAAGATGAACTACTCTCAAGGATTAATAATCGATGGCGAAAAAATAGTTTCAAAATCCCATGAGTTAGATCCGATAATAGAATATTATTCATCGGTTGAAGATCTTCTAAAAGGAGGTGTTTCTATTGATTTGGATATCACTAATATTAGTAACATTGATGATGTAAAAAAGGTTATTAAATCATCTGCTAATCTTCCCTTTTTTCATCTCACTCAGAATTTCTTTATATGTAATATTTGTGGAGAACGTTTTTTTATCGCGGATTTAAAAATTTGTAAGAATTGTGAATCTTATAAAATTTCTTCTATTTTATCCTAATTTTCTTCTATTATTTTTTCTTGAAATTAGTCACGTTACGTTAACACAAACAAAACAGTTTAACAAATTATTTTCAGTTATATTATTATGTACTATTGTAAAGATTCAATTAAATTAATTTAATAATAGAATTTTTAGCTAATTATGTTGCATAATAATAAAATTTAAGTGTTATATCATTTAAGATATAAATTGAAATTGGACGGCGAGTTGTATGGGAGTATCAGAAATAGATAATAGTAAAAATAAATCAGTATTTAAAATAAAAAAGCGAGATAGTAGAGTAGTCAATTTTGATGAATCAAAGATAGCACAGGCAATTTATAAAGCTTTGATAGCAACAGGCAAAGCTAATTTTCCATTAGCCGAGGAACTAGTTAATAAAGTGCTAAAAAAAATGACACTCAATAGTACTTCCTTTGATAAATCTTTCATACCAAGCGTTGAGGATGTTCAAGATATCGTTGAGTCAATTCTTATTGAAGAGGGATTATCTGATACTGCAAAAGCTTACATTCTTTATAGACACGAAAGAAGGAAGATAAGAGAAGATAAAATTAAAATCCTAAATAAGAAAAACCTTGATGAAATTGATAAGGATTTTGATATAAATTCTCTACGTGTCTTATCTTCGCGTTATCTTTTAAGAAATGAGAATAATGAAATCATTGAATCTCCTAAACAAATGTTTGAACGTGTTGCGATTCTTGTGGCTATTCCTGACATCTTACACGACCCACTTATCTTTGATCTAGCTGGTGGATACGATCAAAATATTTCAGAAGCCACTCATTATTATGATAAAATAAGTGACTTTGACCTAAAACTAAAGATAGGATCGTATTATTTGAACAAATATCATTTTGAATCAATTATTCGATTATATACACAGTTAGCTACTAAGGGACAGATGAAAACATCCTTTAAAGATCTTTTAAAATTAATTTTCCAAGGAAGGTTTAGCTCTTATGAGGACCGAATAAAAGAATATTATGGTTTAATGGTATCCAAAGATTTTCTTCCTAATACGCCTACTTTAATGAATGCAGGGGCCCGTTTAGGACAACTTTCTGCCTGTTTTGTTTTGGATATGCCTGATGACATGGAAAAAATCATGAAAACATCTTCTGACGCCGCTATGATTTTTAAATCTGGCGGAGGGGTAGGAATTAATTATTCTGATTTGAGACCAGAAGGGGATATAGTTGCATCTACTTCAGGAGTCGCTTCTGGTCCTGCCTCCTTTATGCGTATTATAGATACGATTACAGATGTCGTCAAACAAGGAGGCAAAAGACGTGGAGCAAATATGGGGATACTGGAAGTTTGGCATCCAGATATTGAAAAGTTTATTACTGCAAAAACAAAACCTGGTATTTTTGAAAATTTTAATGTCAGCGTTGGATTATGGGAAGATTTTTGGAAGACACTCCTTAATACTAATAATAATAAATATACTCTTAGAAATCCCCGAACTCGTGAGCCTCTTAAACAGATAGACTCACATCAACTAATCGATCTTATATCATTAAGTGCGTGGAAGAGTGCGGAGCCAGGTATTATATTCTTTGACAACATAAATAAATACAATCCATGTATCAAAGCTAAAGAAGGACCCCTTCGAGCTACTAACCCTTGTGGAGAACAATCATTATATCCATACGAATCTTGTAATCTTGGATCGATTAATTTATCAAATTTTGTAAAACGCAAGGCAGATGGAATGTATGAATTTGATTGGTCTAGATACGAACAAGCTATAAGAATTTCATCCAGATTTCTAGATAATGTTATAGATGCTAATAAATATCCTGTTGATGAAATAGACTATAATACAAAACTTACACGAAGAATAGGTTTAGGAATAATGGGAATAGCTGATCTTTTATTTTCATTACGCATTCCTTATACCTCTCAAGAAGGGTACGAGTTCATGAATAAACTTGCTGAAACATTAACTTATTATAGCATGGAAGAAAGTGTAGCAATTGCTAAATCAAGAGGCTCGTTTCCATTATTCAAAAAAAGCGAGTATGTAACAGAAAAACTTCCTGTAGCGGGCTATTCTGAAATATCGAAACAAAATCATTCATATGATTGGGATTCTTTAATTGAAAAAATTCAAAAATACGGAATTCGTAATGCTTGGACTACCACTATAGCACCCACTGGGACTCTCTCTATGATAGCAGATTGTTCTAATGGTGTAGAACCAGTCTTTGCATTAGTTTTTGAAAAACGAGTAACTGTAGGTAGATTTTTCTATACTAACAAAATATTTGAAAGTGTATTAAAAGAAAATGGACTATATAACGACGATATCTTAACAAAAATTGCTAATAATTACGGATCAATTAGAGGATTAAATGAAATACCACAATGGATGCAGTCCTTGTTTACAACAGCAATTGATATTCATTGGACAGATCATATAATGGCTCAATCTGTATGGCAAAGATGGATAAGTAATGCCATAGCAAAAACTATTAACATGCCCGGTGATGTTACCGTTGAGGATGTCAAATCCTCTTATCTACTGGCACATGAGCTGGGATTAAAGGGTGTCACTGTATATCGAGATGGCTCACGAAATGAACAAGTTTTACATATTACAGGAACTAATACCTTAGAAAAATCATTTATTGTAAAACCAAGTAAGTATGTCAAAGAATATATTCAATCACAAATAAAAGAACCATATGTCAGTCAATATGTTTCTAAACTAATTGATACCAAGGATGTTGAAGTAATAGATGATGTCGTAGACGGTGTACCATTATCTACACAAGAAAAACCTAAAGATACCGAACATATTGAATTGATCCAAAAATCTCTTCCAGAAATCTATGAGGACGAGATTTGTCCAACCTGTAAATCCAAACTAATCATTACTGAAGGTTGTAATATGTGTATTGAATGTGGATTCAGTAGTTGTGTATCCGGTTAGTACATATATGAAATGCCAATTTTTTTTGGAATAATTAAAAGCCTCTGATTTTGCCAAGTCATACTTTAATTATTTCTAAAGATGGTAACTAAACTAATACCAAAAATTCAACAAATATGAAGATCTAATTAAAAAGGGTCCTCATTTAATATTAAAGCCAATAAAGCCGAGCGTAACTCCTTTCCATATGCCGCTTGTTTAAAATAAATCGCATTCTTCCTATTATCTAAAGTATGTGAAATTTCATCAAGTCTTGGTAAAGGATGCATTATTGACATTTCCATTTTAGCATTAGCCAATGTTTTTTCATCTATTCTATAAGTGCCTTTTACTTTTTCGTATTCCTGAGTATCAGGAAATCTTTCTTTTTGTATTCTTGTAACATACAATACATCAAGTTGGGGAATTATATCATCAAGATAATCGTAATGCTTAATATTCATTATACCTTCAAATTCAAAAATGGATTCCTTTCTAATTGCTAAGCTAGGTGGGGAAATCAAATATACATTTACATGATAATTTTTTAATCCATATAACAAGGAATATACAGTTCTGCCATATTTTAGATCACCAACTATTCCAATTGTTAAATTATCTATTCTACCTTTTTCTTTAAAAATCGTATACAAATCAAGCATTGCCTGTGTAGGGTGTTCTTCACTGCCACTTCCTGCATTAATAATGGGATTAGATGAGAGTTCTGCTGCATATCTGCTGGAGCCATCCCTTACATGTCTAAGTACGATGACATCAGAATACAAATCTATGATTCTTATAGTATCAGCAAGAGATTCACCCTTTTCTATAGAGGAAAATTTTGAGTCAAAAATTCCTATTGAACTTCCTCCAAGGGATGCCATTGCAGCTTCAAAACTCATTCTGGTTCTTGTGCTTGGTTCATAGAAAATATAACCCAGAGTTCTGCCTCTGCCTAGTTCACTTTTTTCTTCAGGTTTTAATTTCTGAATTGTATCAGTTGAATCGAATATAAATTCTAAATCCTCTCTCGAAAAATCTCTAATTGAAACTATATCTTTGCCAAAAAAATGATTTTTGCTAGGCATAAATTAAAAGAGAATAAGAGTTATTTAATAAATATTTTTTTAATATATTTAGAACAGACGGATTCAAATCTAGAATTAAACTTTTACGTTCACATATTATTTTATTTATATTAATGTTAGTAGTAATTCTTGACAATTAGCCTGAGGATTCTAATAAATATCCTGTCTTTCTTTTTTCCATTATTGAATTAAAAATATCTCTTTCCTTCAATATTGAAATTCCAGTTTTATTACCAATAATTTCAATTAATATAATCCAATCAGGATTCTCTAATGAAACTTTATTCTGAAGTTTATTTGCAATAGATGATATAATCTCTTTACTTCTTGTTGATGTATGTCTTTTTTCTACTGAGATTCTAAATGAATCATTTACTTTTATTTTCTTCATTGTAAGGTTTTCTACTTCTCTTTCAATATTTTTAAGATCTGTATAGAGAGCTCTCTCGATAGGTATGACTCTTAGTATATATCTAAATTGCCAGGGTTCTTCTGTCAATAATTCCTTGAATTTTGTTATTAATTCAAATGGATTTAAATTCGCTAATGCAAGAATTATACCTGAAACATTTTGGATTTCTATCGTTTCCACATCAATTCTAAATCGTTGAAGTATTACATTTAATTCATCAACTGCATCATACTCTCTATGTCTGTAAGTAGTAGCTAATAAATTAAAATTCATTATTGTTATTAATATAAAATTTCGTAAATAGTTTCCGATTTTATGATTCCCTCTCTCACTATCTTGATATTGGAAGTAGACACATCAACTATCGTTGAACCTTTTAAAGAAAATTGATGATTAGGTTTCTTCTCGTCTCCAATCACTATTGCATCATATCCAGCCAGTGGAGATTTCATTACATCCTTAGCATAAAAACATGGTTCTTCGTTTGAGATATTAGCACTGGTGCCAACTAAATAGTTACAATATTTTAACAAATTTAACGTTACTATGTTATTCGGGATTCTCATACCAATTGTTTGTTTACCACTCGTAATTATTTCTGGAAGTTCATTATTTTTTAAAGTCCCTACGATTGTTAAAGGACCTGGCCAAAAATAATAAGCTAATTTTCTTCCATTTTCATTTAAAATCATTATTTTTTCTACATGTCTAAAGTCACAAGTGAGAATAGGTAGAGCTTTCGTCATTAAACGATTTTTCAATCTAAAAATTTTTCCCACTGATTTTTTGTTATAGGGGTCACAACCTAAACCATAAATGGTATCTGTAGGATATACAATTATTCCTCCTTTCTTAATTATCTCTTGACATTTGATCAAGTCCTCTTCCTTTTTACCATCTAATATTATCATATTATTTATCGTTTTATCTAAATACTTAATGAAACTTTAATTATATAATTTAGTTATGAATAGATCTGTTTAATTTATGAATTATTTGTTCAACTTCTGAGATAATGTCGTCTAACTGATTTGGATCACTTCGTATTGTACCTCCTGCAGCAAATTTATGACCTCCTCCATCAATTAAATTTAAAGCAATTGCATTACAATCGATTTTGTCATTATTTCTTCTAATGCTTATTTTACCATTTTTTCCATAAAATATAGCGGCGTCTGCATTGGTCAGGTTAAATACCTCTTCTGAAAATAAGCTTGTTTGGATATATGGTGATGATCTAACAAATACGACATTTAAATCATTTATTTTCTTTATTTTCAAGTCATTTAATACTCGCTTTTTATCTGTATCCCTCAAAGTTTCATATCTTGTATAATCCTCACTCATATCAATATCCCATAATATTCCATTCGATATCTTATGCGCAAGTTTTGATAATCTTTCATATGAGTCATTAAAATTGAGGTAGTATCTTATAATTTCTGGTAATGGAGTAAGATACTGATCCTTGGTAAAAAAATCTATTGTATGTGCTAAATTAGCTAAATGTTTAGCATAAGCATTATCCAATAATAATCGTTCATACATTAATTCTGCTGCACATTTGATTCCTGAATTATCCAATATTAACTCTACAAAAGGAGTTATTTCCTCTACTGTATTTTGAGACCATGGATGATGATCAACCCAAATAACTTTATTATCGGAGTTTTTGCAACCGAGAAAAGTACTTTTAAAAATACTTAACAAACTATCGTTAAAACCAAGATCTGATACAATAAAAATATTTTTCTCCTGCGATTCATTTGAAAAAAAAATTTGGTTGATTATTTTCATAAAACTTTCTTTGCTATAATCTAAAAAAAAAGTTCTCGCTTGAGGATAGCGAATTAAACCTATAGAAGAAGAAAAGATACCATCGACATCAGATTCATGAGAAAATAATGTAACTCTCATTATTTTGTATTAGTTTTATTTTCTTATAAGTATTGATTATATATTAGTATCTCAGCATCGGTGGCAAAAACGTTTCAGAATGTAGGTTCATATAATATCAGTTTTTAGTATCATTTTGAGGATGATCATACCAATTAGTCAATATCTTTCTAATACAATAATTTTAAATAATACATATTTTTAAATCTATCTTTGTATTTAGTTTAATAGGTAATTATTATGGATTCTATTTGCTATTCGCAAGCCTGTAAATCAATTGCTATGGAATTGGAAAATAATAGTAATATGTCCCTAAAAGAAATTAACAAAATTATTAGTTTAACATGTTCTCAATATAAATTGTCTGTAGTTCCAAAGAAAGAGCACATCATATCCTATCTTCCAAAAGATAGTAATTATAGGGATATTTTGTTAGTTAAACCGGCGAAAACTGCCTCTGGTGTCGCAGTAATTGCAGTCATGCCAAAACCCTATGATTGTCCCCATGGTAAATGTATTTATTGTCCAGGTGGACTTGAGTATAATACTCCAATGAGTTATATTGGAACAGAACCTGCTACTAAGATAGCTCAATCCTTTGAATATGATGCATATCATCAAATCAAATCAAAACTTAATCAACTCTATCAACGAGGTCATAATATTACTAAAATTGAACTCGTAATTGTAGGTGGAACCTTTCCATTTATGCCAGAAAATTATCAAAGAGAATTTGTTAAAAAATGTTTTGACGCTTTAAATGATGATCTTTCTTCTATTACTCTAGAGGAATCTTTTAGAAAGAATGAACATGCCAGAATTCGCTGTGTAGGATTTACTGTTGAAACAAAACCCGATTATTGTAAAGAAAAACATTTAGATTTAATGTTAGAACTAGGAATAACAAGAATTGAAATAGGTGTCCAAACACTAGAGGAGAATACCTACAGATTGGTTAATAGAGGACACAATTTAGCAGATGTCAAACATTCATTTCAAATTGCGAGGAATTCGGGATACAAAATTGTTGCACATATGATGCCTGGACTCCCAGGATCTACACCGGAAAGTGATATTAAGGGATTTAAAACATTGTTAGAAAATGATTCATTTAAACCAGATATGCTTAAAATATATCCAACTTTAGTTCTCAAAAATACCGGATTATATAAATTGTATATGGATAAAAAATATCACGCTTATACCGAAGAAGATATAGTAAATATTCTTGTTGAAGTAAAAAAGCTAATACCACCTTGGGTTAGAATAATGAGAATCCAAAGAGAGATTGAAACTTCTGATATTATAGCGGGATCAAAAAAGGGAAATATACGCCAAATAGCTATAAAAAAATTACAAGACTTTGGTTTGAAATGTCATTGTATAAGATGCCGAGAAGCAGGCCTCCAAAAACTTGAGACTCTTAATCAGGATGAAATAATACTCACTAGAATTGATTACCTTGCATCAGAAGGAAAAGAAGTGTTTTTGTCTATGGAAAATAAAGATAGAAATTTATTGTTTGGATTTCTGAGATTGAGAAATATTCCATTTTCTCATAGAAAGGAATTACTTGATGCCAATAATAGAACTTCTGCGATCATTAGAGAATTACATGTATATGGACAAGTAGTAGATGTTGGACAAAAAAAACGGTCTTTCTCATTCCAACACGGTGGTCTTGGTTTGCGTTTAATGGAAGAAGCAGAGAAAATTTCAAAAGATGAATTTCTAGTAGATTCACTTTCTGTTATCAGTGCAATTGGAACTCGCGATTATTATCGGAAATTAGGATATGTCCAAAACGGTCCATATGTTACAAAGCTATTGAAGTAACTATATTCATATTATTAATCTATATCTGAAGTTATTATAATATAAAAGATGGTCTTGAATCAAACTCCTCTTTATGACTATCTTTTGATTTTATCACAGAAAATGTTTCTGGAGAGTTTATGAAAATCATATCAAATGAGTTACATTATTATTTCATTGTGATAATAATACGGAATCCATCATTACAGTATTTTTATTTGTTCAATTAACATATACTATATTTCAAAATTAAAAGATAATTATTAAAGAGAATTTGTTAAAAGAAAACAGCAATAGTTTTTTATTCAACAAATACAGAAGAGAAAGGTTATGGATATTATAGGAATTAACCAATTTTTTCGATAAAAAAGTGAATTAAGTGAGGTAATAACAAATGTATTACAAAGACCACAAAATTCTATGCCAAGAAATTTTAGAACAATAATTAAAATCGCTCGAAGAAATTTATGATTCTCCAGTATAATATCATTTCTTGACTTTGATAATAAAAAAATTACATTGAGATATTAAAGGATTAGTACGATGTTTTCTCATCTTTATTACTAAGATAAAAAATTCAGATTGGAAGCTAATATTTTACTTCTTATTACGAGAATATACTTTATTCCTATTTTTAATATTTGTATTATTTTAAAATATTTATAACAAGAATAATAGGTATCTAAAATAGAGAAATTAAAAAAAAGAATGCTATTACTTGGTAATATATAACAATTCTCAATTTGTTAAATATTGTTGCAGATATCTTCTACATTCTAGATGTCTTGATTAGCTTGATGGCTATATTATACATTCAGCTCATAAGATCCTTATGTAGAATCTAGGAATTATAATACTATTAAGAGAAAAAATGATTCAGTCTATCTATATTACATTACTTTTCATATTTAAGACTATTTCTGTTTTATTGATATTATATTACTAGTTTTTGACCTATCTATACAATAGGATTAAAAGTAGATGTTTTATTTAGTAATACAACAAATTAACTTTGTTAAATAGTAATATGGTATAGTAACATGATAGAAAATATTATTGGAAAAGGAACTTGGATAGATAAAGTAGCAAATACACTCCTCTTGAGAGAAAAAAAATTAAATCGGAATATCGATTCAATAAAAGTAGAAAGCGGATTAGGAGCTTCTGGAATCCCTCATATAGGTAGTATGGGAGATGCGGTAAGGGCTTATGGTATTAGCTTAGCTTTACAGAATTTAGGATATAATTCTGAATTAATTGCTTATTCTGATGATATGGATGGATTAAGAAAGATCCCGGCTGGATTCCCTCCATGGCTTAAAGATCATATTGCCAAACCTGTCTCTCATATTCAAGACCCATTCGGAGACTGTCATAACTCATATGGGTCTCATATGAGTAGTTTATTACTTGATGGATTGGACCGTGTACACGTTAAATACATATTTAAGAGTGCTACAGAGGTCTATAAAAGTGGTATACTGATTGATGCAATTGATCAAATTCTTACAAACAGCGAATACCTGGGACAAAAAATTTCAGAATTTGTAGGCCAAAATAAGTTCCTAACTGTATTGCCTTATTTTCCTATTTGTAAAAACTGTGGAAAACTTTATGTAGCTCATGCATATAAATATTTGACTAAAAATAAAAAAGTATTATACGAATGTTCTGGGATCAAGATAGGAAATAAAGAAATCATAGGATGTGGTTATAAGGGAGAAGCTAACATTGGAAATGCTGAAGGAAAACTTGCTTGGAAGGTTGAATTTGCTGCACGATGGAAGATATTCGACGTTCGATTTGAAGCATATGGTAAAGATATTATGGATTCTGTCAAAATAAATGATTGGGTTTGTGAAGAGATATTAAACTTTCCGCATCCTTTGCATATAAAGTATGAAATGTTTTTAGACAAAGGAGGCAAAAAAATAAGTAAATCTGCTGGTAATGTTTTAACGCCCCAAAAGTGGATGAAATACGGTACACCTCAATCCCTTCTTTTATTATTGTTCAAAAGAATAACTGGAACAAGGCATGTAGGAATAGAAGACATACCCTCATTAATGGATGAATATGATCTTTACGAAGATTTGTATTTTGGGAAATTAAAAGAAACGAATGAATCAAAAATGATAAAATTACGAGGAATTTATGAGTATGTTAATCACCTTAATCCACCAAAAAATAATTCTAATCATATTCCCTATAGATTACTTGTCCAACAAACATCTCTTTTTGAAGGAAAAGATCAGATAGATAAGGTATATCAAAGACTTCAAAAATATAAACTAATTAGTGAAAAATCAAATGATATAATAGAGAAAATTCAACTTGCCTTTAATTGGTCAAATGATATTTTAGCAAATGAAGATAGTCATTATATATCATTAGATAGAGAACAAAAGAAAGCATTGACAGAATTAGTCACCACTCTAAGGTCATTTGCAAATAAAGAAGATAATAACATGGCAAATAATATTCAAACATTAATTTATGAAACTTCAAAAAAACATGGGATAGAACCGAAAAATTTCTTTCGTCTACTTTACCAGATACTCATTAATTCTGAACGAGGACCAAAACTTGGCAACTATTTGGTTGATCTAGGAATTGATCGAACCAGTGAGATAATTGAAAAATATCTTTAAGATATTAATGTTTAAAATCTTTTCTATTTTACAATAAGCCGAATTAATTTTGACCATATAATAAAGATTTTATGTATTTAAACAAAATACATACCAAATAGTGGTTATCAATTTTAAGGTAAAAAACAATCATACATATTAATAATTACTCTGAAGTTATGAAAAAATATATTTCTTGTTTTCAACTTTTCCAATTACGTTTCCATGACCTTTTGAATCCACCTCTCCAATTTTGCGGACTTTAATATTGTATTTTTCTATTATGCTAATTGTCTTATCAACATTGGCCTTTGAAAGTATCATACATAAACCGATTCCCATATTAAAAGTCCTATACATCTCTTTCAGATCTATTATACCATCTTTTTGAATTTGCTTAAAGATGCCATGAGGAGGAGATAAATCAAAAAGGTTGTATCTTACTTGATTATTTAACCGTTTTAATTTTGTGAATGATCCTCCTGTTATATGTGCTAAACCATGTATGGCAATTTTTCTTTCCTTTATCAATTCCATTATTGGTTGTACATAAATTCTTGTTGGAGTGAGTAATTCTTCTCCAACTGGTTTTGTCAGAAATTCAGGAATTTCGTCTGGGGAATACTTTGATAATACCTTTCGTGCTAATGTATAGCCATTTGAATGCAAACCACTGCTTTCCAATCCTAATATAATATCGCCTATTTTGATCTTGTTCCCTAGAATAAGTTTATTATTTTGTGTCATTCCTAGTGCAGTACCAGATAGGTCAAACATTTCGTCTGTTTCACCCGCTAACAATTCAGGAACTATAGCAGTTTCTCCGCCAACAATAGCTATTCTTGCTGCTTTTGCACCTGTAAGCAAACCCTTCATAACTTTTTTTACCAATTCATCATTAACTTTTTTTAATCCTATATAGTCTACAAATGCAAATGGGTGTGCTCCTGTACAGATAATATCATTAACATTCATTGCTATACAATCGATTCCTATAGTATCAAAGCATTTCATCTGTTGGGCAACAAGAACCTTAGTACCAACGCCGTCTGTATGTAATGCTAGAACATTATTTCCTATAGTTATTAATCCAGAATAATGACCAAATCCCAAAGTAATTTTGCCCATTTTTTGAAAGGAATAAGATTTAGTAATCATTTTTCCAATATTTCTTTGCATAGAACGAATTTTCGGAACATTTACTCCTGCTTTATCATAAGTATGAATATGTGAATTAGACAATATATCAAAAGTTCAGCCAATTTATAGCTAATAAAACTTTTTGAAAAATCATATCTAAACCTTTTTCATTAACTAACAAGTATAGGATTTAGAAACTAATAAAAGATCGATTTAATAGGAATATTTAATTAATTATAATTGAAATATTGAGCATTTTAGATATTGCGAATTGTATTATTGAATTCATCAGACTTGAAGTATCAAGAGCTCAATCTCAGGGGGTAGTATTGGGTTTAAGTGGAGGAGTTGACTCATCTGTTGCAGTATCTTTAGCTACTCAAGCGTTAGGTAGTAAGAGAGTACTGGGGTTAATTTTACCAGATAAAAAAGTATCAGATCAGAAGGATATAGACGATGCTGTTGACTTATCCAAACTACTGGATATAAAATATCAAATAATAGATATTACAGAAATTAAAGAAACGTATATAGATTTATTGCCAGTAGAAGAAATATCTGTTGGTAATCTTACAGCCAGGATTCGCATGACCTTACTTTACTATTATGCAAATCTCTACAACAAATTAGTTCTAGGTACTTCTGATAAAAGTGAGATAATGATTGGATATTTTACTAAATTTGGAGATGGTGCGTCTGATCTTCTTCCCTTAGCAGACGTCTACAAAACTCAAGTAAGAGAATTAGGTAGATATCTAAATGTTCCAAAAACTATATTATTAAAAAAAAGCACACCTTCTTTATGGCTAAACCAAACTGCAGAAAATGAAATCGGAATGGAATATGAGAAAATTGATAATATTTTGAAATATCTAGAGAAAAATAATTCGTCTATTAGAGAAATAGATGTAATAAAAAAGGGATTTAATAAAAATGATGTAGAATTCATAAAAACTCTCATATTGAAAAATATCCATAAAAGAAAATCACCTAAAATTTGTTGTATCTCTCAATAATTCTAAAGTTAATAAAATCTAATTTTCGTTTATTCCTATAATTTCTTGATTATGATTGTTTGGACCTAGCAGATCACTTTTAAGTAGGACAAATATCCTTCATCTTTATGGTCTCAGGAAGAGACATTAGGTTAAACAGAATTACAAAAAAAGGCAAAATGGTTTGTATTCCTATGGACCATGGAATAACCAATGGGCCAATAAAAGGCCTAGAACATACATCTGATCTTATATATCAATGTGAAGATTCTGGATTGACAGCAGTAATTATTAACAAAGGGATTATCAAGTCCTTACCCAAAACTACTAGTATAGGATTAATAACACACTTGTCTGCCAGTACTTCTTTAAGTCCTTATCCAAATAAAAAGGTGCTTATTGGAAATGTTGCAGATGCTATTAGACTTGGCTCGGATGCCGTTTCTGTTCATATAAATATAGGAGCAAAAGAAGAACCTGAAATGTTAGAGATATTGGGAATGGTTTCGGATGAATGTGATGAATGGAATGTACCATTATTAGCTATGATGTATCCAAGAGGGGAAAACATAAAAAACCCCTATGATCCTGAAATTGTAGCACATGTTACACGAATTGGTGCAGAGGCTGGAGCAGATATAGTAAAATCGGTTTATACTGGAGATTTAGATTCTTTTAGGTCAGTGGTAAAAAGGTGTCCCGTTCCAATTGTAATTGCAGGTGGGCCAAAATCTAAAACTGATGCTGACATTTTGGAAATGTGCTCAAACGCTATCGAAGCTGGTGCTCGAGGTGTTACTTTTGGAAGAAATATTTTCCAACATGATAACCCTTCCTCTCTCGTAAAAGCATTATATGAAATAGTTATAGATAAAAAAAATTATAGTGAGGTAATGAAAAACTTTGGACAAAGAAAAAGAAAAAAATAAAGAATTAATTATTTCTCCTCTCATGACTGTTCCTAATCTGGAATTATTTTTAGATCAGCTAGAAGAAAATTATACGTTATTTATAGATCCTACTAAAATAAAAAAAAAGAAAAATTTTAAAATAATTTATGAATCAGAACTTGCTGATATTATCATTTGTAAATCTATGGAGGATCTAATCAGAAATAAGACCAAAGGTAAATCCTTGGCATATTATAAGAAAGTATTCTCAAACGAAGATATTGATGATATCGAGAGTGCAATCTATAATGGTGCCAATTACATTATTGTAGATGCGGATAATTGGAAGATAATTCCATTGGAAAATATAATTGCTAACTTACAAAATACAAGAACAAAAATATTTACCACTGCTAAAAATTCTGAAGAAGTAAGAACTATGTTTGCTGTGTTAGAATTGGGTGTAGATGGGGTAATACTCTCAACTGGAAATGTTAAAGAAATAGAAGAATCTAAACAATATCTAAAATCTAAAAAATTTGAAATAAAAGTATGTGAAATTGTAGACTTTAGAGATGTAGGAACAGGAGAAAGAGTATGTGTCGATACTGTTTCAATGCTTGAAACAGGAGAAGGAATGTTAGTTGGAAGTAAATCCAATTTTCTATTTCTTTTACATAATGAATCCGCAGGGTCTTCTTTTACTTCTCCACGTCCATTTAGAGTTAATGCGGGAGCAATATACTGTTATACTCTTCTTTCTAATGGGAAAACTACATATCTTTCAGAATTAGAATCTGGCACAGAGATATACATTGTAAATACGGAGGGAAATTCTAGACTTGTATCAGTAGGAAGGTCCAAGACCGAAACTAGACCATTGAGGTTAATTAAAGCAATTGGCGACAACATTGAAGGAACTGTTATAGTCCAAAACGCAGAAACAATTCAATTAATACGGGACAATGGGGATTTATTACCCGTTACTTCCATTAAGCGAGGAGATAAAATTTTAGCATATTTTAAACCTAGTAGTGGCAGACATTTTGGAATAGAAGTTGAAGAATATATTCTTGAAAAATAAACAGTTCTTTTTGGATTATTATAATTGTTAATTATAAATTAAATTTCTTCATATCTCATATTTTTTATGAATTGTTATTGTATAAAATTTCTTCATTACTTAGTCGATTATTTTAAAGCATGCTAAATATTGATTAAAAATTTATTTTCCATTATGCAACTAAAGCATAGTTATGTTGATAAAATTTTATCAGGTGATTGTAAAGAAATAATCTCTAAAATTCCTAAAGGTTCCATTCAATTAACAATTACTTCTCCTCCCTATCGAAATGCAATTGATTATAATGCGCATATTTCAAAAAATGGATCATATTATCGTGGAAAATCTAACATCAATACAAAAGAATATCTTGAGGAGATGATTGAAATTTTTAATAACAAAATTTACAATGCAACCAAAGAAGGTGGTTACTGCTGTATAGTTATAGCTAATGAAGTTGTAAATGGTACGCTCTTACCCCTTCCTCATATGGTCTTATCACAATTAGTCGAACCATTTGGAAACTGGAATCTTCATGAAGAGATAGTTTGGCACAAAGTTACTGGAGGAACTAATAGGTATGGTTCATTTGTTATTAATCCTTACCCAAAATATTATAGAGCAAATATCATGCATGAACTGATTTTAGTTCTTAGAAAAGGGAACGTTAGCAGTGGGAGAACTGAAAGGACAGAAACATTACCAGCCACTCATGAAGAATGGACAAAGGAAATTGCAAATTCAGTCTGGCATATAGCTCCAATACCTCCTGGTTATATAGAACATCCCTGCCCTTTTCCTGAAGAAATTCCATACAGGTTGATGAAATTATATTCTTATGAGGGAGATACAATTTTAGATCCTTTTAATGGTAGTGGACAAACAACTAAAGTTGCTTTCCATCTACAGCGGAGATTTATTGGAGTAGATATAATTAATGAATATGTTAAGTTAGCTCGATCTCGACTGAGTGAAGCAATACATATTAGAGCAGAGGCATTAATCGCAAATTGGAAAAAAATTCCCTCTCATCATAATTTATAAATTCATTAACATTTTGATTTATTTTATTAGCGATTAGTAAATGTTTTCAAAGTTATATAATATTTAATCATAATGTGTACAAACAAGTAAATTTAAAAAATTTATATTCATTTAACTAATTGTATTAGTGAATAGATTACTTTGGCAGAAAAAATTTGTGTTTCAATTGGTGCAAATACAATTGAAGAGTTATCATCTTCAATCAACAAAGCATTAGATTTAAGTGATTTTTTAGAAATTCGGTTTGATTTTTTAGATCAGTCTGAAATTCCTTCTTCAATTAAGATTATTGAATCTATCAAATCAAAATCTGTATTTACATTAAGATCGTCAGAACAACAGGGTAAATTTAAAGGAAACGAATTTGAAAGACTTAAACTTCTAAAAATGTTGTATAATACAAATCCTATGTTATTAGATGTCGAATATGATACCATAATTGCAGACTATCCATTAAATAATTATTTGAAAGACAAGTCTAATGTCCTAATTTCATGGCATAATTTTTTTAGTACCCCTTCGGATGAATATTTAGAAAAAAAGATTTATGACATGAAAAAATTTAGTAATAATATAAAATTAGTTACTATGGCAACAAATGTTACAGATTCTCTCAGATTATTAAATTTATATGGTAAATTCAAAGATATTAATTTAATTACATTTGCAATGGGTGATTGTGGTATCATATCTCGAATTTTATGTACATTTTATGGATCTCCTTTTACTTATGGCTCACTTGAAAAATCTATCGCACCAGGACAGCTATCAGTAATAGAAATGAGAGGAATATATGATAGAATTAACGAATATTTTTTAGATAATGTCATCACCAATTAAGACATATTGCCTAATAGGTGATCCTGTACAGCATTCATTGTCTCCATTAATGCAAAATGCTGCATTTTCTGCCCTTGGAATTAAAAGCTCTTATATTTCTTTTCGTGTACCATCTAGAGATCTTAAAACATCAATAGAATCATTAAAGTCAATTGGGATTGCAGGTTTTAACGTTACTATTCCACATAAAATTTCAATCCTACAATATCTTGATGAATTAGATAATACTGCATCTAAATCAAATGCTGTAAACACAGTGAAAAATGAAGGAGGCAAATTAGTAGGTTACAATACTGATATGTATGGTTTTATTCAGCCTCTCTACAACAGAAATATCGATTTTAAAGGAAAAAAGGTTTTGATAATTGGTGCTGGCGGAGCAGCTTATGCAATAGTGACAGCTCTTTCATATGAGAAAGGGATAGCGGAGACAATTGTAGTCAACCGTTCATCTCATAATGCCTCAAAGCTAGTTGAACATGCATTAAACTTAGGATTAAATACACATAAAGAAAATTTTGATAATCTGTCTAAACATGCTTTCCAATCCGACTTAATCATCAATTCTACTTCAATTGGGATGAACAATGAAAGGAGTCCAATAGAAAGAGATTACATAAATCCTAATAGTATTGTCTATGATATAATATACAAACCCATAGATACTGATTTACTTAGAAAAGCTAAGGAAGTTAATGCAAAAGTTGTATATGGGTATGAAATGCTTATTGCACAAGGGGCACAAGCATTCGAGATTTGGACTGGTTGCAATGCTCCTATTGCTGCTATGAAAAAGGCCTTATTTGGGATATTTGGAGAACCAACATGACTTCTATTTCCACAAAAGCTACAGTTCATGGTGCAATTTCAATAGTCAATGCTATTGCTACCGGTAAAGGTTCGGCTCTTGGAATCTCACTTGAGACAACTGCAGAAATCCATATGCGACAAGGAGGAGGAAAGATCTTTCATAATAACAGGAACAGCCATTTGTTCAAATATATTATCCATAATAGCATTCCTAAAAAAATACTTCAAAGTAATGATATTTTTTTAACTATATCTTCCGATATTCCTATTGGATTGGGATTGAAAAGTTCGAGTGCAGTTTCTTCAGCAGTATCATTAGCTTGTTATGGACTATTAGATAGAAGTATTGATGATTTTAAAGTTTTAGATACAGCAATTAATGCATCACGGAAAGCCAAAGTAACAATAACTGGTGCTTATGATGATTCTACTGCTTGTTACTTCGGCGGTTTTGTAATTACAGATAATTATTCTAATAAATTATTACGGAGAGAAAACGGACCTCTTAATTTATTATCCCTTATTCTTCTTCCTAATAATACAGCGCGAAAGAATCCTTTAAAATTAAAAATTTTACCCGAATTTTTCGAGCAAGCCATTCAATCAGCAGAAAATTCAGATTATTGGAAGGCGATGACGCTTAATGGGCTTTTAGTATCTTCCTTGATGGGCTATGATTATAGTCCAATTCTGTTTTCGATAGAAAATGGAGCTTTATCAGCTTCAATCTCTGGAAATGGACCGTCAATAGCCGTTATTATTGAGAAAAAAAATCTCCATACAATTAAAAGTATTTTAGAAAAATATGGAAAAATATTAGTTTGCAAAATTAATAATACCAAAGCGAGTATAGAAAAAAAAATTGGCTAAATTAGAAATTAATAAATCGTTTCTAGAAGGTAATATAAAATGTCCTCCAAGTAAAAGTTATACTCACAGAGCAATTGCTATTGCCTCTCTAGCAGAGGGAAAATCCACAATTAGTAATCCACTTATTAGTAGAGATACCATAGCAACTATTTCAGGTTGCAAAATGCTTGGAATAAAAATTGAAAAAGCTCATCAAAATGTTAATTGTATCGAGATACTAGGACGAAATCAATTTGAAACTCCAAAGGATATAATTAATGCGGAAAACTCTGGAACAACCATTAGAATTTTAACTTCAATGGCGGCATTGGTAAAAAATGGTTATACTATCCTCACCGGAGATGAAAGTCTAAAGACAAGGCCGATGAAGCCTCTAATTTCAGCTCTCAATCAATTAGGTGTCCAGGCTTTTTCTTCAAATGAAAAAAATACTCCCCCATTAATAGTAAAAGGTGGAGGAATTAAAGGTGGTTTGGTATCGATTGAAGGTGGTATTTCAAGTCAATTCATATCTTCACTATTGATTTCCTGTATTTATGGTCTTACTGATGTTGAAATAAGAGTTAAAGGAAAACAGGTATCTATTCCATATATCAACTCTACTATAGAAACAATGAAAAAATTCGGCGTCGCCATTAAACACGATAAAGAATATTTGAATTACTATATAACTAATACCAGATATCGGCCTACCGATTTTACTATTCCGGGAGATTTTTCTTCAGCATCACTTATTATAGCAGCAGGCGTTTTATGTGGAGGAAAAATATCAATAGAAGGAATGAATTTTCATTATCCACAAGCAGACATGGAAATTATTGATTTAGTTAAAAAAATGGGTGGAAAGATTACTGTAAATAAGGAAAAAGGAGAAGTGAATGTATATGGATCAAATAGTCTTGATGGAATAGAATGTAATCTTGTAAATTCTCCAGATCTCTTACCAGCGGTATCTATTATTTCTCTAAAATCAAGAAAGCCAGTAAGGATTTTTGGAATTTCACATGCTAGATTCAAAGAAACTGATAGAATTTCAATTATTACTAAAGAGTTGAGAAAGATGGGAGTCGATATAAGTGAAAAAGAAGATGAATTATTACTTAATCCAGTCAAACGTTTAAAAAATGTAGAATTTGATTCTCACAATGATCATAGACTTTTTATGGCCTTTACAATAGCATCTATGTTGACTAATAAATCAACGGTGAGAGGAGCCGAATCTATAGATGTATCTTATCCTGCCTTCATACACGAAATCAAAAGACTTGGTGCAAATGTAAATTTAACGAAATAAATCGATGACAATGAAATTAGAAAAACAATATCACAATTCTTTAAAAGTCACTATTATATAGGACTACTATATCTTTGGGTATAATGTTATGGGTGGAAACAGTATAGGCGAAAGATTCATAGTAACTAGTTTTGGAGAAAGCCACGGTAGATGTATAGGATCTATATTAGATGGTTGCCCAGCAGGTCTTCCATTGAAAGAATCCGACATCCAGCCAGAGTTAGATTTAAGAAAACCTGGCCAGTCCGCTATTACAACGCAAAGAAAAGAAGAGGACAAAGTCCAAATTCTTTCAGGTACATTTAATGGTTATACAACTAATGCTCCTATATGTATGGTAATTTGGAATCAAGATTCAGATTCAAGACCATATGAAAAGATAAAAACAATTCCAAGACCAGGCCACTCTGATTACCCTGCTATGGTAAAATATGGGGGATATGCAGACTATAGAGGAAGTGGTAGATTTTCTGGTAGATTAACAGCAAGTTTCGTAATGGCAGGAGCCATAAGTAAGAAATTATTGAAATATGTTCTAGGAATTGAAACAATTGCTTATACTACAGAAATAGGTGAAATATCTATTGACAATATTTCTTTTGAAAATGCAAAGAAATGCCGTTATACTAATGAAGTAAGATGTCCTGATCTACCTACAGCAGAAAAGATGAAAGATTCAATTATTCATGCAAGAAAGACAGGAAATTCTTTAGGTGGAATAGTAGAATGTGTTAGTCTTGGATTACCCGTGGGATTAGGAGAACCTATTTTTTCATCATTAGAATCCGATTTAAGCAAAGCATTATTTAGTATTCCTGCTGTTAAAGCAGTAGAATTTGGTTCTGGTTTTAAAGGAACAAAAAAAACAGGTTATGAAAATAATGATTTATTTATAAAAGAAGAAGGAAAAGTGGTAACATTAACCAATAATTCTGGTGGTATATTAGGTGGTTTATCTAATGGAATGCCTCTTACTATAAGAATAGGATTTAAACCTGCAGCCTCAATTGCAAAAACTCAAAAAACATTGGATTTATCTTCAAATTCTTTAGTAGATCTTCAAGTTCCTGGCAGACACGATCCTTGTGTTGTTCCGCGTGCTCCTCCTATTGTGGAAGGAATTGTATCAATAGTTTTGTCTGATCATGCAATTAAAGCTGGATTTATTCCCATGGTTCTAAAGGGTTATTGAAATGGTTGAACAACAGAACTTAGATTACTTAAGAGAGGAAATGCAAAATATAACGAACCAAATAATTAAATTGGTCAATGATAGAATGGAAGTAGCAAAAAAAATTGGCAATATAAAACAACAATTGAAAATTGAAATAGAAGATGAAAAGGTAGAACATGAGATAAAAAAAACCGTCCTCAAACTTACCAAAGATATAGGAATGGATGTTGAATTTTCTGGCAGACTCTTGAATCTTCTTCTTTCGGAATCTGTAAAATTACAAAACGTTCAAAATACTAGTAACAAAAGTTCTACTCATATTGCTATATTTATGAAAGCTAAAGAACTTGAAAAAACTGGAAAGAAAATAATCCATATGGAAGTTGGTGAGCCTGATTATCCTCCTCCTTTAAAAGTTAAGGAGGAGTTGGCAAAAATATATGACAATAAAAGATATCATTATACTGAAATTTCTGGACTACCACAACTCCGCCAAGCCATATCCCAAAAATTTTCTAATATTGTACCAGAACAAGTTTTAGTTACTCCAGGAGGTAGATTTGCGGTTTTTTGTGCAATTTGCTCCCTCTTGAAATCAGGGGATGAGTTAATTAATATTGAACCTTCATGGCCTGCTTATAAAGAATGTGCAGACTTTATTGGTGCTAAAACGAGAGTATTAAAAACCACTCTTGAAGATAAATGGGTGCCTCAGTTGAAAATGCTAGAAAACCTAATAAATATTAATACAAAAATGATTATTATAAATTATCCTAACAATCCAACAGGAAAAATACTTGATTCTCAATTACTGGAGAAAATAGTTTCTATAGCAAGAGAATATAATTTATTTATTTTAAGCGATGAGGTTTATTCGGACTATTCATTTGGTAAATATAATAGTATTCTAGACTATCAATATGATAAAAGCATTATGGTATCGTCTTTTTCAAAGACTTATGGAATGACAGGATTCAGAGTAGGCTATGGAATAGGAAATAACAGTATAATATCACAAATGCGCAAGGTTCAGGCTACATCTATTACATCAGTAGCAGAACCAATGCAATATTCGGCTTTAGGCGCAATAGGTAATGATATTCAAGGAAATATTGATTCTATCCAATCACGAATAAATCTTATTTGCAAAAGGTTGCAACAAATGAAAACAGAATTCATTGTTCCAAATGGTGCAATGTATGTCTTTCCAAAGATTTTAGCTAAAAATTACTCTGATGATATTTCTTTAGTGTATGATTTATTGGAACATGGTGTAGCAATAGCGCCAGGAAGTGGATTTGGAAATTCTTATAAAAAATTTATTAGAATTTCTGCATGTCAATCCTCAAAATTGTTAAATAATGGTTTGGACATTCTGGAAAAATACCTTAAATAAGGAAATCAAACTAATATGAAAGAAATTGCTATTATTGGGGCAGGAGGTCGAATGGGATCTTGGATCACAAGGTATTTTGTAAATAATAAAAAATTTAGTATAAAAGCATATGATAAAGATATGTGCTCAATTGAGAGACAGCTAAATGTAAAAATTGAAATTGATTTTAATTCATGTATTAAAGATTCTGATATAGTAATTTTATGTGTTCCATTGAGAATCATACCACAAATGATAGCAGAATGTTCTCAAAAAATGAAACGAAATTCAGTTTTAATTGATATCTCTTCTATTAAAAGCAAATCTTTTAAATCTCTTTCGAAAATTCAAAATTATATTTCGCCAATTTGTATACATCCTATGTTTGGTCCAGGGGCCTCTCACACCACGCGCCTAAAGACTATATTCATTCCAGTTAGAAACTATACAAAAGAGCTCGAGTTTGTAAAGCAGCTGTTTCCAAATTTTGAACTTTTACCAATTGAAAATGCAATTAAGCATGATCATATTATGGCGGTAGTTTTGGGTTTAAATCACTATATAAATGTAATATTTGCAGATGTTATTGGATCACACAAATACCAAGATTTAGAATTTTATTCTGGAAATACATTTAGAATACAATGTATTTTATCAGAAAGTATTTTAAATGATGATATAGACTTACTAAATTCTTTATTTATAGAAAATCCATTTACTAAAAAAGAAATAAAAAACTTTCTTAATACATTCTTGAAATATTATCAAATGGTTAATGATAAGGATGACGAAAAATTAGCAAAAAACTTAAAAAAAGTTAAATCTTCTCTTGAAGAATACCATAATCTTAATTCTTCCTATGCCAAAATGTACAAATTTATTGACTTACTAAGTAAAAATAAAAATTAAATATTATCAAATAGACTATTGATCTTATTGATTGTAACGACGCTTTAACTGCATAATATTATACCAGAAACATTCAATGTTGCAGCGATGAGCTTAAATGATTAGTTATTTCAATTTCTACTCCTAGATAACTAGATTAATTATTCATTTTCTAAATCCGATTTTTTTTCCTAAGATTGATTTCATCATTATATTCGCCAACTTCTTAATTATTGGCGTATTTTCATTTATTTTTTCAAAGAATCAGGATGTTTAAAAATAATATGAAAAAGTTAATTTTGTATGTCTTCCAAATTTCAAATTTGGTAAAAACTAGCATAATAAGTTTCTATTATTCTATACCTTAATAACAAATATAAAAGAACCCTATTTTATAACTAGAGCTGCTTTTTCAGTCAGAAATTTAATAGTATTTTCTTCATTAATAAAGTCATTGTTATATTTTATTTTATATATTTCAATTTTTTTTCTTAAAATTACCTTGTCACTGAAAAATTCATCATGGGAATTACCAAATAAAAAGCCAAGTTTTTGGTAAATCTTATTTATGTGGGACTTATTTGCTAATACAACAAAAGTAACATACTGACCAATGTTTAATCCACCCTCTCTAATTGCTTGAGATATTTGATTAGTTGCCATAACTCTTAACAAAAAATCTAATTCTATCTTATGAGAACACATTATATTCCTTCTTTTGGCTAAATTTGATATTCTTAGAATCTCAAAAAGATGTTCATAGTTATAAATTATATCAACATTTAGTGCTTGGATGATACTATCTGGAAACTCCTTTCTCAATTTATCAATTATTGTAAAATCATTGTATTGAGTTAAAAATACAGTATGAAAATATACATACTTATTTCCAAGTTTGAAAAAACCCAAAATTTCTTTATTCCAAGTTTTCTATCCACCATGGATAATTGTGACTATAGTAAGAATATCCCCTGATTTGATAACTGTCTCTTTACCTCCAGTAATTGAGGAATCTACCCCATTTACAGTTATAATTAAATTTTGTTCATTTAATATTTTGTTATGTCTGGATTCGTTTTTTAGTTCTTCAATAATGTCTTTTACAGTGGCCTGTGATTTATTAATGACCATGGAAGTCTTTCCCATTGCAAATTTTACTCCACCTAATAGTTTTAGTGTAATCAAAGGATTTAACTTTCTTCCATTTGACTTTCCGAGTAATCAGCTTGAGATTTTTCCTCGTCGGCTTCTCGTGTAAGTTTAGATGTTATATATCCTGCCATTTTATTTCTTAGAATTTTAGACCTTATTATTGCTAAACTTAAAATTGTTTTCTTATTTTCTTCAAAATTCGTACTAAATCTATCAGGATAATTTTCCAAAAGCTCAATTGATAGTCTCTTTACGCGATCCATGTAGTTAATATATATAAAAATTGACTATTTTATCTTTGTGATTGTGGTTAAAATAGAAAACTTAAATAAAAACTTCATTATAGATAATCTCCAATAATATTTTAAGGTAATTATACATGCAATTGTAATAGTCTAGCAAGATATAATTAGAAGTATCAATATTAACGAAGTTCGTAGATATTAAAGATTTACTATAAAACGTCAAATGGAGATGACATTTATTTCCCTTAATGTGTACCCATAAATAACTTAGATGAGCAGCTCTTTCTTTTTTTAAAGCATAATATGAAACATCTTACAATCTTGATTGCAGTCCAATAATTTAGTTTTTAGTTAATAATACTAATAGTATAATAACTCTCCGAATAAGCTATTGACAAATATTCTTTTCTTAAATTTTTTTATCTAGATTCTCCAGTCTAATGATAATTAAGCTCTCCACCAGTCAAACCCAATAAATTCTACGGTTCTATCCCTTAGTCTAGGTATTGCTATAATAAATTGTTTTTTTACGGTAGTTGCTAGTCTGCCTGCGAGAACAATTGTTGAAGCAGTAATTTGTTCTTCCTTTGCCAATACTTGTATTAGAAAAGGTGCATGATCAACCCCAGGACCTCGTTCGTACACTGCAAAATCACACCCAAATTTTATTCCAGGAGAGACAATATAGCCTTGATTTCTTAAATTTTGAAATACAACATATTTTGAATCAAATTTATCATATTGTTTTTTACAAATCATCTTTAAATCTTTTAAAGATAAGATTTTCTCGTTTAAAGTTATTTGTAATTCTCCTTTTTGAATCAAATAATAACTTTCAATTAAGTCTAAAATGAGAGGAGATTCAAAATTCGTTCCTTTTGGTTTTGGTATTCCCAATGGTTTGCCATAATAGCCATTACCAAAAAGGTATCGTGATTTCTCAATATCCTGAATTATTATTCTATTTTCTACAAGCTTCCCTTGGATTTTTTTAGATGTCATGATTATATTAGCAACTTAAAAAATATGTATCCGCATCAAAAATACTTTGACAATTATTTGCAATTCTTCCATTTTTTTTATATCGTCTCAACTCAATAAACTCTTTGTTATATGTTGCTCTACCAAAAAATTTTAGTAATATGTTCCTACCCATTATTCTTTGATTTCCTCCGAATAGCATAAAATTATCAATATCTCCTAGTTTATTATTTGTTTTAATAATTTTGCTATACTATTATTGCTTTCTTCTTTTATTATAGAAAGGGATAAAATACCAGTATTGAAGACTCAATAATTATAGTAGTTATCTAGTGAGTTACTGCTAATGTTTTTAGCTGTGTATTTATCTTTCTTATCTAACTCTCAATCAAAGCATTTCAACAGGCTAATCTTCTTTTACATAAAATTTTAAGAAATTAAGACAAAGTTTTTTCATTGATGATGTTTTCTCGAATTTCTATCATATCTCTTAATACCGCACTAGCAGTTTCGATACCTCCCGCACCTCGTCCAATTATTGTCTGATTCCCTGCATACTCCAATGAAAAGGTGACAGCATTTAAAGTTCCATTGACGCAGATAGGATCTAATTTGGATACTTCCATAGGCTTTACTACAAGGTTTTTGTTTTCACAGCAGGCAATAAGTTTGATCGCATTTCCTTTTTTTAATGCTTTGGAAACTTCTTGAGTCTTCACTTTTGTAATTCCATTTCTATTAACATCATCAAGTGCAACTTTCATTCCCATTAACCAATTAGCCATTATTACCAATTTCGCAGCAGCATCGAACCCATCTATGTCTAAAGAGGGGACTGTTTCCGCATAACCTTTTATTTGAGCATCCTTTAACGCTTCTTTGAATGTCAATCCTTCTTCCATTTTACTCAAAATAAAATTTGTTGTTCCATTAAGTATACCTTTAAAAGAAACAATTCTATCTCCTTTTAAGCATCTCTTAGCAAATTCAAGAATCGGAGTTCCTCCACCTACTGTTCCACTAAACTTAAACATTATTCCGTTATAGTTCGCTAATTCTATAAGAGATGGAAAAGCTACTGATAATGGTCCTTTATTAACTGTAATAACATTTTTACTATACTTCATAGCTGAAGTAATATGGGATAAACCAGGTTCTCCATCTTTTAGATTCGTAGGAGTGAGTTCCATAACTACTTCTGCATCGATATTTTCAATTATTTGTAGAGGATCTAGTTGTGATGTTTTATTTCTATAATATTCACCCACTGTTCCTTTATTTTTTTTTATTTCTAAAAGCCTCTGTATGTCTAAACCAGAAGTATCAATTGCAGAACCTTTCTTGTCAACGCAGGCTACAATCCTAGGTTTCATCCCATAAAGATTATATAAATCTACTAATTTAGAAAGCAATAGTTTCGTAAAACTTTGACCTACAATTCCATATCCAATTAAAATTATTCTCAATTCTAAATAACAATATGATAAATAATGATATACTTATATTTTATAATCAAAAGTATTAGAGGGGTCCTTCTTGAATTGTGATGAAACTAAATTTTAAATTTGGATTAGATATTATTTGTTTATAGTTGAACAATAGGCTTGTCTTGTATCCGGAAGTAAAGAGAATAAACTTTAACTTGTCTACTTGCTGAAACTCAAGGTATAGGGGGAATAATTTGATAGAACTATTCATTATTTTAGTCATAATTGGATTTGGTTCGGGTATTATCGGCTCACTTATAGGAGTAGGCGGAGGTATAGTCATTACACCGGTATTGACATATATGGGATTTTCTCCTGCTGTAATTGCAAGTTCTAGTCTAATTGCGGTATTTGCAACTAGTTTCTCATCTACATTAATATATATTAGAAAAAAGTATATCAATTATCGGCTTGGACTACAACTAGCTTTACCAGCTATACCTGGATCTATAATTGGAGGATTTTTTTCGAATTTTGTATCACTAGATTATTTTAAGATTTATTTCGCTATATTATTGACATCGGTGGGATTGTATATATTTTTTAAAAATAAAATTATCAATAAAACTCTGAATAGAACTCCAAAACCTCTTTTTTATTTAATTTTAATTTTTGGAACTTTTGGTGCAGGGGTTATATCAAGTTTTTTTGGCATAGGAGGAGGAATTATTTTTGTTCCAATTTTAGTTATAATTTATAAACTCAAAATGATAAATGCTAGTCCTACAGCTCAGTTTACACTTTTGATAAGTACAATAACAGGACTGTTGACTCATATTATTCTAGAACACCCTGACTATAGTTATGGAATTACTCTTGCTTTGGGTGCTTTTTTCGGTGCACAGTTAGGTTCACGATCAATTCATCTCATTAACGAAAATATATTGAACAAAATATTATCTTTTTCTTTAATAACTGTAGCAATTAATTTAATAATAGATTATATAAAAAGTCTTAAATGAAATTTGAACTTTTTTTCTTCTTCCATATGTAGTAAGTTGATTTATTAGTTATATTGTCATCTAGACCAACAGAACATAGTTGTTGTATATAGCGGTTTTTTGAATTCTTATGAATAGGATTTGTAATATGATTCTCAATATCATTCACGTATATTAATACATCACATATATTACAACGAATTTTTTCTTCCATAACAATAGTTCTTGTATTATATCAATATATCATTTTGTCTAGCAATAATTAGATAAGGCATTTTCAATAACAATTCCTTAAATAAATCTATGTGAAAGTTGGGAAAAGTTAAAATTCATCCCCCTGTCAAATTCAATGATTAGGATTAAATAAAATGAAATATCCAAAAGTTGTATTATCTGCTGATCGTACTTTAATGTCTCCTTATCGGGGAATATCTCTAGCTTCTTTTTTTGGTTGTGCTCCTGCTTTGGATTTCAATAGAACTAAAGATTCATTCTGGTATTATATTTTAAAAAATCAAGTAACTCCTCGGGTTCTCTTTGATTTCATTTGCAATCCTATTGGGCATAACAATGGTATAGCAAATTTTGCTCCTTATGGATTGAGAAAACTAGAAGCATCTTTATTAATGGATGGTTATAATCCAGAGGACGTTGTCGTTGCCCATCCTGATTATATAGAACAATTTATTGGTCCTGAAACAGAAGTAGTAGGCACATATGAAATGGACCCCTTAGGAATGGGTCCAGTTACTATGACTTTTACATTTGGAAGGAAGATGATGTCTTATGATGAATTATATAATAGAGAATTACATTTGCGTATAAACGCTGCTAAAAATAGGAATGGTAGTAAAGCAAAGGTAATAGTAGGTGCATCGGGTACTTGGCAATATAACTACGACCCTGCTAAAATAGAAGAGTATGGAATTTATGGTATTGTTGAAGGAGATCTTGGAGGAATTGGGCCTGAACTCGATGGAGTGGGAGCACGATTTTTTGATGCAGTTATAAATGGGGAATTAGAAACCTCTAATCCATTCAAAAAAAGTGAATTCAAAGTAGAAATTAAAGAATTTGTGAAAAGCGATAGAAAATATCATGGACGATTCTTTCACTATTCTGATGAACCATCTATAGATGAAATACCAAATATTGTCAATCCCAGTATGCATGGAATGATTGAAGTTATGCGAGGATGTGGACGTGGCTGCAAATTTTGTGATGTTACCTTACGCCCATTAAGATATTATCCCGTTGAAAAAGTACAAAAAGAAATAGAAATAAACATGAAATACGGAGGTCTTAAAAACGCATGGATTCAAAGTGACGATATTTTTGTTTATGGTCTTAATCCTCGAACTACAAAAAATATGCAGCCAAATAGAGAAGCAATTGAAGAACTTTTTAAAGGAATTATGGATACCGGAATAGAACATACAAATCCCACTCATGGAACGTTAGCAGGTGCTATTGCTGATGAAAGACTTATTCCAAATATTTCAAAGATAATTAAATCTGGTCCAGATAATTTCATAGGCATTCAATGTGGGTTAGAAACAGGTAGCATAAGGTTAATAGGAAAATATGCTGATAGAAAATTAGCTCCGTATAAACCAGCTGAGTGGCATTGGGTTGTCAAAGAAGCAGTTAAAACCTTAAACAAGCATTATTGGATTCCTGCATTTACGCTTATTATGGGGTTAGATAATAATGAAAGTATCGAGGATAGCTGGGAAACAATCAGGCTTATACATGAACTTGAAACAGAGCAACCTGATTCAATGTTTACAGTAACACCTCTTACTTTTGTTCCAATTGGATTATTGGAAAAATCCAGTTTTTTTGATATTGGCAATACAATAGATCCTGGAAAATTAGGAGTAATGTACAAGACCTGGCAACACAATTTTAAATATGGTATACAAAAATTTATGTCAAAAGTAGGGAGACATAATACTATCAAAAATACGTTCTTTTCTGGCTTGGCAAAAACATTAGGTGGAATACCTTTATCATCAATGGAAAAATTTGCGAGAAGTAAAGGAGCTGAACATGAAAACGCTATTGAAAAGATCAAAGCAAATTATTGGTAGATTAAAAAATAGTGCATTAAAAATAGTCGAAAATAACCATAAAAATTATTTTTTGGCTCCAATATTCCTATTCTTTAATCTCATTTTTTGACTGTGGCATTTTCTGCATCTTTCTGAGGAAATGGGATTTCTACCTCCACATTTAAAACATATCTTATAGAATAATCTTCGATGTTGTGCAATTTGTTTTTTTGTAGCATCAGTTATTGGCATAAATTCAAATATAATAATTAAGTTATTTGTATTTTTCTAATTCACTATTAGTATTACCTTAGCTAAATACTAATTAGTATCAATACATTCTTGATTATTTATTTTACATTTTTTGGATTAAATCTTTATAATTGAAGTTATATTTCCTTTGACAAATAAATGGATAACATAACAAATTAAGCAAATTAAGGAGATTACGAAGGATATGCATGACTTTTTAAATCTTACATTATGATTACGAAGGATATGCATGACTTTTTAAATCTTACATTATTGTGTTTGATTCTACCCTTTACTTTATACTATATTGAGAAGTGCGCAGAGATTATGTAATAGTCAATGAGTCAAAAATTGAGATTCCCTAAATTCAATTTCAATATGAATTTTCCTACTATAAAATTTTGTGATTGCTAGGTGAGTCAGATTTAATCATCATTTAGATTATAATATTAATAGGAAGAAAAAGTTGATAATATGCTTAGATTCCATTAGAATAATTAGGTGAAATATATATCAAAAAGCCATTTATAATTTGTTTAACGGGAATGCCCGGTGCAGGGAAATCAACTGTAGCCGAGGCAATAAAAGATGAAGGTTTTATCCTAATAACTATGGGAGATTGCGTTCGAATGGAAGCTAATAGAAAGAATCTACAATTAACTGATAAAAACTTGGGAACTTTAATGTTAGATTTACGAAATATGTATGGTCAAGGTGCAATTGCTCAGCTGGTAATTAATCAAATACACGAAAAATATTTTGATTCCCAATATAATAAATTTATAATTGACGGGATAAGAAGTATTTATGAAGTCGAATTACTGAAAACAATAGGAATAGTGAAGACTTTAGCAATACATGGATCAGTTTTTACTAGATTTCAACATTTAAAAAATCGTTCTCGATCTGATGCTCCTTCTACTCTCGAAGATTGCATAAATAGAGACAAACGAGAATTATCAGTTGGATTAAGTGAAGCAATAGCATTTGCAGATGAAATGATATCTAATAATGAAATAACATTAGAGGACTTAAAGAAACAAGCTAAATTCATCGCGAAAAAATGGATATATTCATTAGATAGTTAAGTCAGTACAGAAAATATTAGAAAAATAAAATTTCCTAATTTACAAATCGAAATAGAGATATCATGTAAAGTTAATCCTTCTGAATCTGAGGCTTTAATAATCAATGCAATTAATTCTATTTTGGACGGTATAACCTTAGAATTTAAATATGGAGATCGGATTGTTGGTAAAACTGGTAACTTAGAAGTCCTAAGCACTATTTATAACCAAGTTCGTGATAGATCAATTATCTCTGTGCTTCGTAGGTTATTACTTTCTAATTTAGAGCAATCTTCTACCTGGTTTTATATTAACAAGCAAGTATCAACTATGGGAATCGTTGTATTAGTTGATGATGAATTCGAATCACCATTAGGACCGATTCGAATAAACCTTAAGAGTAATAATATTGATAGAGTTATAGAATGGCTATGTCCCGAATAATA
>Ga0126306_10000008_pt1 | contig 49175 bp, 49 predicted proteins | sample Plot27_FD_92592 | JGI IMG/M metagenome (GOLD analysis project Ga0126306, IMG submission 92592) | Serpentine soil microbial communities from UC McLaughlin Reserve, CA, USA - Plot27 | ecosystem: Environmental > Terrestrial > Soil > Grasslands | place: USA: UC McLaughlin Reserve, Lake County... | reverse complement strand
CGAGGCGTTGACCGACGAGCTCGAAAAGCAGGCCTACGATTACTTCAAGCAGATAGACGAGATGGGCGGCATGATAAAGGCCATAGAAGAAGGCTTCCCGATGCGTGAGATCTCCGAGGCCTCTGCCCGCTACCAGCGCGAGCTCGAAGAGAAAGAGCGCCACATGGTCAACGTCAACATCTACGAACCCCAGGACGAACAGGACATGGAGCTCCACCGCATAGACCCCGAGATCTCCGAGGGACAGATCGAACGCCTCGAGGCCCTAAAGGAACACCGCGACAACGACAGGGTCCAACAGTGCCTCGAAGATCTCAAACAGGCGTGCCGGGGCGATGAGAATACGATGTATGCGATCTTGGACGCCGTACGGGCATACGCGACGGTGGGGGAGATCAGCGCCGCCATGCAAGAAGTCTTCGGCGACTACCGCGAGACACCAGTGATTTAGAGCACTTCAGCACGCTCCCTTCGGTCGCTTGTCAGCACGGCGCTTCGCGCCTTTCAGCCAGGGCTTGCGCGAGCGCAAGCTGAAATGCTGACAAGCGCAGCCCGCAGGGCGTAGCGTGCTGAAGTGCTTGCAAGGCTCGTCGCGGACCTCTGGGCACTCCTACCGTCTGCTAGAATCCGGGGGACGGGGGGGCGATTTCGGCTCCCTGCGTGGGGACCTTTGAGCAGAGGAGGAGGTCTATGGCTATCCGAGAGACCAGTGCCGGTCACGAGGCGCTGGGGTTGGATGAGGACGACCTACGAAGGATGCACTACCACATGCTTATCGCGCGGCGGGTCGATGAGCGGTCCTGGATCCTCAACCGCCAGGGAAAGGCCGCGTTCGTGATCTCCTGCCAGGGTCAGGAGGCCGCCCAGGTCGGGGCAGCCTACAACCTTCGCCCCGGAGGCGACTATCTGTACCCCTACTACCGCGACTCGGGGATGACCCTGCTCCTCGGCCAGACACCCCGCGACCAGTTCCTCAGCCTCCTAGGCAAGAAGGAAGACCCGAACAGCGGCGGACGTCAGATGCCAGGCCACTTCAGCAGCCGGAAGCTGAACATCGTAACGGCCTCCGCCCCGGTCGGAGTCCAGTACCCCCACGCCTCGGGCACGGCCCTCGCGTTCAAGATACGTGGCGAGGACAGCGTCGTGCTCGCGAGCGGTGGGGAGGCATCGACCAGTGGCGGCGACTGGCACGAGGCCATGAACTTCGCCGGCATCCACGACCTGCCCCTGGTCTTCCTCGTGCAGAACAATGTCTACGCTATCTCCGTCCACCACGAGTTCCAGGTCGCAGGCTCCATAGCGAAGCGTGCCGAGGGATACGGATTCCCCGGACACGAGGTGGACGGCAACGACGTGCTCGCCGTCTACGAGGTGGCCAGGGAGGCCTTCGAGCGCGCCCGCGCTGGCGAGGGACCTACGCTGATCGAGGCCAATACCTACCGCATGACCGCCCACTCTTCCGACGACGATGACCGCAGGTACCGCGAGCGCGAAGAGATCGAAGACTGGCGCCAGAAGGATCCCATCGTTCGCTTCGAGAAGTACTTGCTAGACAACGGGGTAATGAACGAGTCGGAACGGGATGAGATCTCCGGGCGCATAAAGGCCGAGGTCGCGGAGGCGAGCGAGTATGCGGAGAACGCCCCGTTCGCGGATCCCGAAGACGCACTCACCGGTGTCTACGCAGAGGCTTAGGAGCACCCATGGCGACGAAGAATGTACTCCAGGCCATTCACGAGGGGCTCGCCGAGGAGATGCGCTCGGACGAGTCGGTAATGGTGCTCGGCGAGGACGTCGGTAGGGCCGGCGGAGTTTTCAGGGTAACGCAAGGGTTACAGGAGGAGTTCGGGGCGGCGAGGGTGATGGACACGCCCCTGGCGGAGAGCCTGATCGTGGGCTCGGCTATAGGGCTCTCGGTGAACGGGATGCGCCCCGTCGCCGAGATACAGTTCGCCGACTTTATAGCGCCGGCGTTCGACCAGATCGTCAACGAGGCGGCCAAGTTCTATTACCGCTCCAACGGCGACTGGAATTGCCCCATCACCATAAGGGCGCCTTATGGTGTCGTTCCGGGAGGCGCCCTCTACCACTCCCAGAGCGTCGAGGCCTGGTTCTGTAATACCCCTGGCCTCAAGGTGGTCGCGCCGACGTTCCCCGCCGACGCCAAAGCCATGCTAAAGAGCGCCATCCGCGACCCCAACCCCGTCCTCTTCCTCGAACACAAACGTACCTACCGCCTCATAAAGGAGGAGGTCCCCGAAGATCACGAGGTGCCCCTCGGAAAGGCCCGCATCCACCGCGAGGGCGCGGATATCACGGTCATCTCCTACGGCCTCATGCTCTACACAGCCCTCGAGGTGGCCGAGAAGCTCTCCGCAGAGCACGGCGTAGAGACCGAGGTCGTAGAGCCGAGGACGCTGTATCCGTTGGATAAAGAGACGATCCTCGATGCGGCCAAAAAGACAGGCAAGGTAGTGGTGATCTCCGAGGCCAACCTTACCGGCTCGGTCTCGGGGGAGATAGCGGCCATCGTGGCGCGCGATGCGTTCGAGTGGCTCGATGGGCCGGTGATGCGCCTCGGCTCGCCCGACGTGCCGGCAGCGGCCTTCGCCAGGCCGATGATGGAACACTTCTTGCCGTCCTCGGAGGAGATAGAGGCTGCCATGCTCGAGCTGGCGCGCTACTAGAGGAGGGTATCGTGGCGAAACCTGTAACGATGCCGCAGCTGGGTGAGAGCGTGACAGAGGGTACCATAACCCGCTGGCTCAAGGCCGAGGGCGATGAGGTGGAGATGGATGAGCCCCTCGCTGAGGTTGACACGGACAAAGTGAACGCCGAACTGCCTTCGCCCGTGGCTGGCAGGATCGAGAAGTTCCTGGTAACCGAAGGCTCGACGGTCGACGTGGGAACCGAGATCGTGCTCGTCGCCGTCGAGGGCGATTCCCCCGCCGCCGACGCCCCACCTCGCGAGAACACGGCAGCCGACGCTCCCACGGAAGAGTTCCCCGCCTCGGGCACAGAAGCCCAGCCCGTCGCACAAAATAATGAGACTCGGCAGGCCGTCGCCCAAGCAGACGGCGACGGGCGCGGCGAGATCGAGGACGCCGAGACCCTGCGCCTCACCCGTTCTTCACCGGTCGTGCGGCGTCTCGCCGAAGAGCACGGGGTCGAGATAAAGGAGATCCCGGGCACAGGTACAGGGGGACGCGTAACCAGGAAGGACATCGAAGGCTACATAGAGGAACAGGAAGAGTACGCGCCGCAGAGAATCCGTGAGGAGCGGGAAGCCTTCGCGGAATCCGAACGCGTGCCCCTCTACGAGGGCGACCGTGTCGAGGACCTGAGCAGCATCAGGCGCGCCATAGCCAACCGCATGTCCGCGAGCAAACGCGAGGCTCCTCACGCCTGGACCATGGTAGAGGTAGACATGAGCGGGCTCGTCGCCCTGCGCGAGCGGGAGAAAGACGCCTTCGCCGAGCGCGAGGGCGTAAAGCTCACCTACCTGCCGTTCATAGTACAGTCCGTCGTCGAGAGCCTCAAAGCGAATCCCGTACTCAACTCCGTGTGGGACGGGGACCGCGTAATCTTGAGAAAGCGCATAAACATCGGCGTGGCCGTCGACGTGGAAGACGCCCTGATCGTGCCCGTCATCGCGGGCGCCGACGAGTTGAACATCCTCGGGCTCGCCCGCAAGATCGACGACCTGGTGCGGCGCGCCCGCGCCGGTCAGCTCGGTACCGCAGACATCTCGGGAGGAACCTTCACTGTCAACAACCCCGGTGCCCTCGGCAGCGTGGTCTCGACCCCCATCATCAATCACCCGCAGGCGGCGATCCTCTCCGCAGAAGCCATCGTCAAACGCCCCGTCGTGATAGACGACGCCATCGCCATACGCAGCATGATGAACCTCGAAGTCTCCTTCGACCACCGCATCCTCGACGGCGGCGCCGCCCTCAGGTTCCTGAACGCCGTAAAACGTCGTCTGGAAGCTTACGAGCCGGGAAACGGTATCGGATAACCAAGTCGAAGGAGTTAGACATGAAGTATCTCGTGGTTATCGAACCCACTGACACGGGCTATTCAGCTTACTCTCCGGACTTGCCTGGGTGCGTGTCGACCGGACCGACGCGCGAAAAAGTCGAGCAAAACATGCAGGAGGCCGTTGAGTTCCACCTCGAGGGGTTGCGCGAGGAAGGCTATTCTGTTCCCGAGCCGAGCACCTCTTCGTCGTATGTTGAGGTAATAGCTCGAGTGGAGTTGGAAGAACTATCCCTGCGGCACTAGCGCGAGCGCTCGCACGGGGCTACCGGTACCGCCGGTCAGCTTCAGAGGCGCCACGAAGAGGAGCGTGCCGGTCGGCGGCAGAGAGCCCAGGTTCGCAAGCTGCGTAACGCCGTACTTTCCCGCGCCCATGAGATAGTAGTGGGCCGGGAAAGGCGGGTCGAACTCGGCCGCGCCGCCGGCGTCGATGCCGACGGTCTCTACACCGACGCCGACGAGGGGGCTCTCCTCGGCGATCCAGCGCGCGCACTCGACGTCGGGGCCAGGTGAGTGCGGGTTGCCGTCCCTCGCGTTCAGGAAGGCTTCGGTGTCCTGAGCGCGGACGTCCCATCCCGTGTGAAGCAGCAGCCAGCCGCCTTCTGGCAGTGGCCCGTGGTCGGCTTCGAATGCGCGCACATCATCGACGGTGAGCAGGTAGTCGGGGTTCTCGGCGCTCTCGGCGGAACGGTCGATCACGACCGCGGGGGCGATGAGGTGCAGGGGCGGCACCTGCGAGACGTCGATGCCGTCGCGGCCGCTGATCCAGTGTATGGGCGCGTCGAAGTGCGTGCCGGTGTGCTCGCCGATCTCGAGCCAGTACCACGCCCACGCGGGCCCGCGCTCGTCGTAGTGGCTGATCTCGTGCCGCTTCACTCCCGGTGTCTGCGCGAACTGCGCGGGTAGCTGTATAACAGGGGTTCGCTCGTCCAGCGGCTGGGTCAGGTCGACGATCTCGACGGTGCCGCTAACGAGCGCCTGGACGAGTGATGCGACAGGTTCTTGCGGCGTCATGTCGTTTCTCCTCTCAATGGGCGCGGAACGCCTCAGCGAGCCACTCGGCCCTTACCTCCGGATTGACCCTGGCGTCGATCACCAGCGGACGATCCCGCCTCTCCAACCAGTCCCCGACCGGTGATAGATCTGCCTCGTCTCTTACGGTTATGCCCTCGGCCCCCGCCGCCCGCGCGAGCGCGGCGAAGTCGGTCTCTTCGAAACGCGCCGCTTCTACGGAGCGCCCCATGGGACCGAAGTGGTGCACCTCGGCGCCGTAGGCCGCATCGTTGTAGATGACGATTAGCATCGGCAGGCGGTAGCGGGCGGCGGTCTCCAGCTCCCCCAGGGCCATGAGGGCGCCGCCGTCGCCCACTGCGGCGACAGAGAGCCTCTCCGGTCGCCCGATCGCCGCTCCGATACCGCTTGCGAGTCCCAATCCCACAGACTGGAAGGCGTTCGGGAAAACGAAGCCCTGTTGGTCGGGCACCCCGAGGTACATCGCCGGGTAGCCTAGAAAATGTCCCGAGTCGGTGCAGACCGTGCGTTCTTCGGGAAGCACGTCGTCGAGCACGATGGTCAGGGTGCGCGGGTCTATGTGAGCGGCGGTACCGCGGTCCTCGTAAGGCTCGTCGCGGGTGCGACCCTCGCGGATCTCGCGCTCGAGCCCTTCGCTCCTGAACCCCTCGCCGCCCACGCCCCGCCGATCCAGCTCGTCGACTATGGCCCTGGCGGCCCCCGACGCGTCCCCAACGACGCCTACGTCGACACGATGCAGACGTCCGATCGCCGCCTCGTCGAGATCTACCTGCACCACGCGTGCTTCTGGGGAGAACAGTTCGCCGTGGCGCACGGTCCAGTGGTTGAGCGACGCGCCGAACGCGAGCACGACGTCCGCACTCCCCAGCAACCTCATGGCGAGCGTGGAAGAGAACCCGCCGGCTATCCCGACACCGTAAGGGTTGCCGGTGAAGAGCCCGTTCGCCATCGCGCTCGTCGCCAGCACGGCCCCCACCCGGTCACCCAGAGCCGCGAGAGCCCCGCCTGCGAGGGCAGCGCCCTGCCCGGCGATGATGGCGGGTCGGTGCGAGAGGGCGAGCAGATCGGCGACCGCGGCGATAGAAGCCTCTGATGGAACCGGGGGCTCCAGCGGTGGCCGGTGCGTGACGGCTTGTGAGCCGTCGGGACAGTCCTCTTCGACCACGTCGATAGGAATGCTAAGGACGACGGGGCGGCGCTCGGTCTGCGCGCGCCGGAGTGCCCTGGCAGCATCGGCGGCGGCGGTCTCGGGTCCGCGCACGCGCTCGGGTATCGCGCCGAGCGTCGCCGCAATGGTTGCCTGGTCAACCTTGAAGTTCGACCAGAGCATCCCCGTCGGGAGGTCGGCCGCCAGCACGAGAAGCGGGGTGCTAGCCTTCGCTGCCTCCGTCAACCCCGTAAGCGAGTTCGTGAAGCCAGGGCCTTGATGGACGCTCGCGACGCCGACCTTTCCGCTGGAGCGGGCGTGGCCGTCCGCCATCATGATCGCGCCACACTCGTGCCTGGAGGAGTAAAACGTGGCACCAGCCGCGCTTAGGGCGTTCAGGACCGCGAAATTGCCGCTTCCGGCGAGCCCGAAGAACGCTTCGACTTCGCCATCGACCAGCACCCGCCCTATCGCTTCGGAGACGCGCACGACTCAGGTCGCCCCACAGATAGATAATCGGTCCATGAAGACGGAGCTCATCACCCTTGCCCCTCCCCGTTCTCGAAGCCTCATCTCCCGAGTAGCGCCCGAACGATAAGGCAACACAGGACCTTGTGCAACACAGGTGTGACCGTCTGGTGGTTGCTCCTGGAGGGCCAGGCGCGGTTACACTTGGCCTGTGAAAGGAGATCGCTGCTGGCGGGTTTGAGTTGACGGGGCCAGACGCCGAAAGGGACGTAGACATCGAGTTTCAACGTGTGCTCCAGGATGTACTGAACGAGATAGAGCGGGAGGAACTCGTTCGCCTGACGCAGGAACTCGTCCGTATCTCCAGCGTCTACCGGCCCGAACAGCAGGATGGGAACGAGGCACGCGTCGCGCGATTTGTGGCTGATTACCTCGAAACTGCCGGGTTCGGGGTGAAATCGGAAGAAGTTGCGCCGGGCCGTAAGAACGTGTGGACCGTGTGGGAGGGCGAGAGGCCGGGGAAGACCCTGCTCTTCGAGGCGCACACTGACGTGGTGACGGAGGGAAGCGCGGAGGACTGGGACCACCCGCCGTTCGATGCAGACAGAGATGGAGGCCGTATCTACGGGCGTGGAGCGTGCGACACCAAGGGAAACCTGGCTGCGGCCGTGGTCGCCGTATCCGCAATAAGGAGCTCTGGTGTCCCTTTCCCTGGCAGGCTGATACTCTGTCATCCGGTGGACGAAGAGGGAATGATGACGGGCATCAAGGCGTTCATCGAGCGGGGCCACGCGGAAGGAGTAGACGCCGCCGTCGTCTGCGAGCCCGAAGAGAACCATCTCTGCGTGAGCCAGAAGGGCGCGCTCAGGGCGGAACTCACCGTGCGTGGGACGATGGCGCACGGTGCCATGCCAGAGAGCGGCGTCAACCCCGTTACGCGGGCCGCGAAATTTGTAGTGGAGGTAGAGGAGCTCGAAAGAGAGGAGATCGAGCGCCACGGCGAGGACCCGTTCCTCGGATGTCCGAGCCTCACGCCGACTATCCTCATGGGCCCCGGTAGCGGGGAACCCCAGATCAACGTGATCCCGGCTAGCGCCTACGTCGCCCTGGATATCCGCACGGTGCCAGCCCAGTCCCACGCAGAACTCATCACGCATCTGGAAGACATCCTCGCCAGGCTGGCCGCGGAAGACCCCGACTTCGACGCTACTCTCGAGGTGATCGAAGAGCGCCCGCCGACCGAGACCCCCAAAGACGAGCCTCTGGTCCGCGCGATGGCGAAAGCCTACACAAGCCTCACCGGCGAGGAGCCGACCTACAATGGGGTGCCCGGCGCTACCGACGGTACTTTCCTGCACGCGTGGGCCGGCATCCCCATCGTCACCACGGGAGCGGGGGACCGTGAGATCCCTCACCACGCAGACGAGTGGGTCGATGAGGAGGAACTCCTCGCCACCTGCAAGCTCTACGCCGCGACCGCGTTGTACTACGCCTACGGAGAGGAAGCCCATGTTTGATTACCGTTCCATGTTCGACCTTTCAGGCAAGACCGCACTCGTCGTCGGTGCCGGCAGCGGTATCGGCGAGGCCAGCGCACAAGGACTCGCGGCCTTCGGAGCGCGCGTGGTGTGCGCCGATGTGAGTAAAGAGGCTGCGGACGACACGGCCACAGAGATAAGTAAGGAGGGAGGTGAGGCCGAGGCTATCGAGCTGGATATGACGGACCAGGACAGCGTACGGAGGGCGGTCGAGTCCGTGGGAGTTCCCGACGTGCTGGTGAGTACGCCTTCCGTCAACGTCAGGAAGCCTTTGCTCGAGATAACAGACGATGAGTTTGACCAGGTCGTCGAGCTCAACTTGAAGGGGACTTTCCGCCTGATCCGGGACTTCGGAGCCGGCATGGCCGAGCGCGGCTCGGGCAGCATCATCGCGTTCTCTAGCATCAGGGGGCAGGTCGTGGAACCGGGGCAGAGCGTCTACGCCGCGACCAAGGCGGGTACGGTGCAGATGCTCAGGGCGCTTGCTTCCGAAGTCGGGCCGCGCGGTGTAAGGGTCAACGCTATCGCTCCAGGCATCGTCGAGACACCACTCACGGCACAGATCAAAGACTCCCCGGACTGGTACGATTCCTACGCGGCCAAGAGCATCCTCGGCCGCTGGGCCAAGCCGCACGAGATGGTCGGGATGGTCCTCTACCTCGCCTCGGATGCCAGCTCCTACGTAACGGGCGCCTTCATGCTCGTCGACGGTGGCTGGACCGCCGCGGACGGCCGCTTCACGCCGCCCCTCTAGCGGTCCGACGCCGCGCACGTGGATATCTCGGCCCGTATATAGTATTGCTGGTCGCAGCAACCGGCAGAAGGAGAAGATCATGACGGCGGACTCAGGAGGCGGTCGGGGCGGTTCTGTCTTCAGGCTCGATGTCAGGCAGATTGTCATAGCCGGGATACTGGGAGGGATAGCGATCTTCCTCGGCGCGACCCAGCTCGGCTTTATCCCCGTACCGAACGTCTCTGGCCGGGCGACGATCTTGCACATTCCCGCCATCGTGGGAGGTGCTCTGGAAGGACCCGTGGTCGGAGCTCTCGCCGGACTTATCTTCGGCATCTTCTCCTGGTTGGACCCTGTCGTACCTCCTCTCAGGAACCCGCTGGTCTCTATCCTGCCGCGCATCCCCATAGGGATCGTATCGTGGTTCGTGTTCGTCTCCCTGCGTAGAACGAGCGTCGATCTGGCCTCCGTGGTAGCAGGTCTGCTCGGTTCCTTCACCAACACCATCGGGGTCGTCGGGATGGCCGTGCTTCTCGGTTACTTCCCGCTCGCGGTCTTCCTGGTCGTGTTGCCCCAGGCCATAGCTGAGGCGATCCTCGCCGCCGTCGTCACGCTAGTGGTCGTCCGCGGCGTAATGCTGTTCCGTAGCGGACGCACCACGGCTCCCGAAGAAGAATCGGAAGAGGAACGCCGCTATTAGCCACGACCGTGCGCCGACACGATGATCGAACTGGACAACGTCTCGTTCACCTACAGGAAGGGTGAGCCTGATGCGGTCCCCGCGCTCAGGAACCTCGACCTGAAGATAGAACCGGGACAGCTGGTCGCGATTATCGGTCACAACGGCTCGGGCAAGAGCACGCTGGTAAAGTTGCTCTGTGCCGTCCAGTACCCCACGGAAGGGAACATCCGTATAGATGGCGTGCCCGTGGACAGGGAGCACCAGTGGGACGTGCGGCGCAAGGTGTCCGTCGTCTTCCAGGACCCCGACGACCAGCTAATAATGAACCGCGTAATAGATGACGTGGCTTTCGGCCCCGAGAACCTCGGGTTGGCGCGGCATGAGATCGAGGAGAGGGTGCGCTCGTCTGTAGAGATGCTCGGTCTCGAGGAGATCGGTGGACGCCTGATCGAAGACCTCTCACCCGGGCAGAAGCAGCGCGTCGCCATCGCCGGCGCCCTGGCGATGCGTCCTCTGTACTTGATCCTGGACGAACCGACCTCCCTTCTGCCCGTGCCCGTAGCGACGCGTCTGATCTCCACGATCAGAGACCTGAGCCTGAGCGAGAACACGGGCGTTCTGCACGTAACCCATTCCATGTACGAGGCCGTCCTCTTCGAGAGGGTCGTGGTCATGGACGAAGGGCGCGTGATCCTCGACGGAACTCCCGCCGAGGTCTTCCGCGAGGTGGAGAAGCTGCGGAAGGTCGGCCTGGACGTACCTCTCGCCGCGAGTCTCGCCCACCGTCTGCGCGCCCGCGGTATCCCGATGGAAGGAGATATATTGAACCCGGCCGACCTGCGCGCCGCACTCTCAGCCGCTGTGGATCCTTCGCCCTCCGGCTGATGCAGTCTGACGGAAGGTCCCCGGTCCTCGAGTTGAAGGACTTTTCCCACACCTACCTGGAAGGCACCCCGAGGGCGAGCGAGGCGGTGAGGGACGTATCCTTCCGGATCCATCACGGCGAGCGGGTGGGGATCGTCGGGGCCACCGAGTCGGGCAAATCTACCGTCGTCGACTCATTCGCCCACCTGCTGCGCCCCGGACCGGGACAGGTCTTCTACGAGGGCGAGGACGTGACAGCTCCCGGCTACAACAGGGGCAGGCTGCGGCGGGAGATCGGGATCGTGTTCCAGAGGCCGGACTCCCAGATCATTGAAGACGTGGTCGGCGCCGACGTCGCCTTCGGGCCGACCGCGGCAGGCCTCTCCGCCTCCGAGACGCGCGAGCGCGTCGAAGAGAGCCTGAACACCCTGGAGCTACCTTATCCGGATTACCGCCTGCGGTACATCCACGCGCTCTCCGGTGGCCAGCGCAGGCGGGTCGCCATAGCCGGTGTACTCGCCATGCACACGCCCGTGCTCGTCCTCGACGAGCCCATGGCAGGGCTCGACCCGCGCGGCCGCAAGGAGCTCTTGGAGCTACTCCTCACGTTGCAGCGAGAACGTGAGTTGACCCTGATCGTCTGCTCCGCGAGCCTCACCGACGCCAGCCTGCTGTGCGACCGTTTCATCGTCCTGGATCGGGGCACGGTCGTCATGGACGGCCCCGTGCGCGAGGTCCTGCGCGAGGCCGACAGGCTGTCCGAGCTGGACATAACCCTGCCCGAGCCGGTCGTCGGCGCCCGCGAGATGCAGAAGCTCTTCCCCGACTTCCCGACCGACGTGCTAACCGAGGACGAGCTCGAGGTCGAGCTGCTCGAGAGGCTGGCGACTTCATAATGCTCGAGCTGCAGCGTAACGTCATCTTCGGGCAGTTTGTGGAGACGGGATCGTTCATCCATCGCGTGGACGCACGCGTCAAGATCGCGGCGACGTTCGTGCTTCTCGTCGCCTCTTTCCTGATAGACGACTTCCTCGGATTCGCCGTCATACTGCCACTGCTCGTGATCATTGGCGTAGTCTCGAAGATACCCCTCGGGTATATACTGCGAGGCTCGCGGTTCTTCCTCGCATTCCTAATCTTCATCCTCGCCTTCCAGGTACTCTTCTATCCTGGTGGAGACGTGCCCGAGTCGAGCTACCTGTGGCGGTGGGGGATACTCTCGGTCTCGACCGAGGGCATCTACACGGCGGGCATCATCGCGTTGCGCGTCATCCTGCTCTACTACGTTACGACCATGCTGATGCTCACGACCTCGCTCGTCGACCTGACGAACGGGTTGGAGCTCATCTTCGGCCCACTGCAAAGGCTTAAAGTGCCGGTCAACGAGCTTGTGCTCGTCTTCGTGATCGCCATAAAGTTCGTCCCCATCTTTATCGAGGAGATGGAGCGTCTGGCCCGCGCCCAGACGGCCCGCGGCGTCCCTTTCGACGAGGGCGGCGCCATAACCCGGGCGCGCCGCATCGGACGCCTGCTCGTCCCCATATTCATCAGCGGCTTCGCCCGCGCCGACACCCTCACTATCGCCATGAACACCCGCAGCTACCGCGGCGGCCGCTACCGCACCAAGTTCCGCCAGATGCACGCAAGCCCCTCCGACTGGCTGGCCCTGACGCTCGTTACGCTCTGGGTGATCGTCGCGTGGATGGTGTAGAGCCTTTCAGCACGCTCCAGCCTCCGGCTGTCGCTTGTCAGCATTTCAGCTTTTTGGTGGCGGTTCGCTGCCCGCGCTCGATCGCGAATCGTTTGCCTCGATGAGATGCCTCTCTATAGAAGAGTCCTTCCGCCATCGAAGACCTGGCTGACCAGCTGAAATGCTGACGAGCGAAGGCGAAGCCGGAGCGTGCTGAAATGCTGAGACCATATAGGGCGCTATAGCGCCCTATATGGTCTCTCTGCGGCGGCTGAGCTGCCCGTAGGGATGCCCCGTATGCAGTCGTTCCATCGAGCTTATGGCGGCTATTCGCTCTAGCGCCAGGGTGTCTGCGGCGACATTGGTAGGGACGCCGTCGCGTTTGGAGATGGCGATGATGCGGCGTATCCGGTCCTCTATGCGCATGACGCGCTTGTTCGCGCGGCGCTCGTTGTATCCTTCGAGCTCGTCGGCGACGTTTATCAAGCCGCCGGCGTTTATGACGTAGTCGGGGGCGTAGAGTATTCCGCGTGCGGAGAGAGATTCGCCGTGTCCGGATTCGGCGAGCACGTTGTTCGCGCTCCCTGCGACGATACGGCAGCGTAACCCTGGTATGGTCGCGTCGTCGAGAACGGCTCCAAGGGCGCAGGGGGCGAGGATGTCGCAAGGAATGGTTAGTATCTCCTCAGGCTCGACGGCCTTGGCGCCGAACTCCTTGACCACGCGCCCCAGGGCCGCCTCGTGCACATCGGTGACGATCAGGTTAGCGCCCTCCCCGTGCAGCAGACGGCACAGGTGGTAGCCGACGTGCCCGACACCCTGTACGGCGACGACCCTGCCTTCCAGGGAGCCCGTGCCGAAGACCTCCTCGACACAGGCCCGCATCCCCTGCAAGACTCCCAGGGCGGTTAGTGGCGAGGGATCTCCCGAGCCCCCGCGCGTAACGTCGACGCCGACGACGTGCGAGGTCTCGACCCTGATGTAGTTCGCGTCCTCCGTCGAAGTGCCCACGTCCTCGGCTACGATGTAGCGTCCACCGAGGGTCTCGATGTAGCGCCCGAAAGAGCGGAAGAGTGCCTCGGATTTATCCGTGTGCGGGTCCCCGATAATGACAGATTTCCCACCCCCAAGATTGAGGCCGCTTGCGGCGGCCTTGTAGGTCATCCCCCTCGCCAGGCGTAGTACGTCCACTATGGCGTCGTCCTCACTGGCGTAGGGATACATCCTGCAGCCGCCTAGAGCCGGGCCGAGTGTGGTGTCGTGGATGGCGACGATAGCCCGCAGCCCTGTCGCCTTGTCGTGGCAAAACACGAGCTGCTCGTAGCGGTACTCGGCAAGCTTCTCGAATACGCGCATGCTCCAGACCTCCTTTCCCGATGCAGAGGTTTCTCTAGTAAGCTATTCTACTATTCCTCGGGGCTAGAGCGGCTTGCAAAGGGGTCGGTACGCGAACCAAAAAGGGCGCTTCGCGAAGCGCCCCTACATTGGAAACGCGACTACGAGCTTCGGGTCTTATGATTCTGTGGTAGCAGGATTCGAAGGCCGGTTCCTCCGTCTCCACCAAAGGAGTCCCCCGACGAGCACGGGAGCGAGCCACCAGCCGAAGACGATGGCCGAGATGAGGGTCGTCGCTATGGCCTGCAGGACGCCGAGGGAGGCGGTCCATGCGTGCGCCGCAACGTCTCGGGGATCCCAGGCAGGCTTCGGTGGCGGCGGGCTCGTGACGGGTTGGATGTCCAGGGTTATCTGGGAGTAGGCGGTGTGCTGATCCAGGTACTTTATCCTGCCCTGGACCAGTTCGATCTCCCCGCGGACGTTCGTCAACTCGCGCTGGATCGAGAGCGCCTCCTCGACGCTCCCGGCTTTGTTGTAGAGGCCCAGCAGGCTCTCTTCGGTGGCCCTGAGGTTACGCTCGCGGGACTGGAGATCTACGTATTCCTCTGTTACGTCCTGGCCGCTTACGGTGTCGGCCGTGACCTTCTCGCCCAGCCCCCTCAACTCGTCGAGCACCCTCTCGAACTCCTCGGAAGGTACCGAGAGTATGAGCTGGGCCGTAACGGAGTCTTCGCTCCTGTAGACCTGCGAACTGAAGATGCTTCCACCTGCGGCTGCTGCGACTTGCTGGGCCTGCGCGGCGCTCTGGCGGACCTCCTCGGAGCGGAGGCCGAGGTTGGCGGTCTTGACGACCTTGCGACCGAAGTCTTCAGGAATGGCAGGTTCCCCGATCGTGCCAGATTCTTCGGGTACGCCAACCTCACCTTTGGTGGACTGCGCGAGATCCGAGCCGGAGGCGTCAGGCTGGTCAACACCTCCCGCCTCCCGCCCTACGGATACACCCTCAGGATCCGATGTCGTCTGCTCGCTACCGCACGCCGCGAGCGCCAGAACGAGGAGCACGAACACGCCCACTCCAAGCGATTTCGCCACCAGGGTAGAACGTAGATTTTCCATGCTGTCCACCTCTCTCGGACGTGTCCCTTCCGCGCAGCATCTTCCGCTCTGGAGATTCACGTTCTTCTGTACAACCTACTCCCTTTACACCGCTGGCCCCGAATCGGTTCCCTGAAAACGTTTCAACCTGTCAGCGGACTGATTCGGCGATGCGTAGCGCGCTCTCTTTGGGGAGGTTCGTCTCGAGCTGGAGAGCGATCCCACGTTGCTTCCAGAGCAGGACGTGGCCGGATAGGGGCTGGTTCAATTGAGAGGTAAGGTTTCTGGTAGAGCCCCAGTATCCAGGACGTCCGTTCACGCTAACCTTGTCGAATTGTGGCCTGGCGGCGTTCTTTCCGGCGGGGTATGCGGATTCGATCTCTCCCGGCACTTCGGTCAAGATAAAGCTGATCCCATTGTCGCCCACGGACGACCCTTCCCTGTAGACGAGCACGACGCCGTCTTTCCGGGATGTACGGATGGCGTAAAGCTCGTCGGGTTTGCCGAGCTCCGCCGTTCTGGGAAGGAGGAGCGCGAAGCCCATTCTGGCCCGCGCCTCTGACAGCGTTATCCGCTCCCCGGCGAATCGTGGAGTTTGTGCGGGAGATGTCACCGCTTCGCCGCCCTTGGAGAGGCCGGAAGCCGGTGCATTCTCCCCAGATTCTCTTTCGGATGAGCCCGCGTCAACGGCCGGTTCACCGGCCATTTGGGTGTCCTTCGCCACGAACAGATCGCTGACGGTGGCGCGCAGTCCGGGGGAGAGGACCGGGACGGCGACGACGAGCACGAACGCCGCCGCCACTGCCGTCCACCGCAGCGCCGGGAGTGATAGCCGAAACCTTCGCGGCCGGGCCTCCTGTTCCTCGTCGAGCAGGCCGCGTGCGGCGCGCGCTACGTCCGGCGTCGGGGGGTAGTGGATCATGGACCCTAGCTCCCTCAACTCTCGCTCGAGCTCCCTATCCGGCATCTCCCTCCTTCGCTATCTCTGCGCGCAGGCTCCCGAGCGCCCGCGAGAGCCTTGATTTGACGGTCCCCCGCGCACAGCCCAGAACCGACGCCGTCTCCACTTCGGAGAGTCCTAGGAAGTAGCGGCAGGCGATGGCCCACCTGGCTTCCTCGCGCAGACCGCCGATGGCGTCGAGCAATTCTTCTCTGCGCTCCGCCGCGAGAATCGACGCTTCGGGAGAAGAAGGGCTATTCTCCGGCGCACGCTCCCGCACTGCACGTAAGAAGAGGCCGGCGCGGCGGGTGGCGGCCCTGCGCTGGTTTCTGGCCTCGTTGGCGACTATCGCGAGCAACCACGGCCTGAAAGGGGCGCCTGACCGGAAACGTCCGAGGGCGCGGTACGCCTTCACGAAGGCCTCCTGGGTAGCATCTTCGGCCTCCGAGGCATCGCCCGTGATGAGGTAAGCGGTGCGGAAGGCCACCTCCTGGTAGCCGCGCACCAGCTTCTCATACGCCGCAGTGTCTCCACCCTTCGCCCGCTCTGCGAGCTTCGCGTCATCCGATGTGACGGCCCTCCTCCTCGACCTCGCTCTTTACCACTATCTACAACGCCGGGCGCGAAAAGGTTCCCGGCATGTAGGCTAATGATGACGCCTCCGGTGCGCTACTGCGAGCGTCCACCCCGGGAAACCCGCATTTCTTTGCGTGCTAGAATGCCTGCGCCATGCAGGAAGAACGGCTCGGAGAAAACACCACGGCTGGCAAGATAGAGGGTCTCGGGCACCTCCGCGAGGCCGCGGCCCACCCGTCCTCCGAGCAGGCCGTCGAGAGGCAGCGCGAACGCGGCAAGCTGACGGCCAGGGAGCGCATCGAGCTCCTGTTGGACCATGGCACCTTCGTCGAGCTGGACCGCTACAGGGTGCACCGCTCTTACGGTTTCGGGCTCGAGGAGAACAGGCCCCTGGGGGACGGGGTGATCACGGGCTACGGCGAGGTCTCGGGTCGCAAGGTCTGCGTCTTCTCTCAGGACTTCACCGTCTTCGGTGGTTCGTTGGGCGAAGTCTACGCGCAGAAGATCTGCAAGGTCATGGACCTCGCCATCTCCACGGGATGTCCCGTTATCGGGATCAACGACTCTGGTGGGGCGCGCATCCAGGAGGGCGTCGTCTCGTTGGCCGGCTACGCCGACATCTTCCACCGCAACGTGCTCGCCTCCGGGGTGGTGCCCCAGATCTCCGTTATCGTCGGGCCCTGCGCCGGCGGCGCGGTGTACTCCCCGGCGATCACGGACTTCGTGTTTATGGTCGAGGAGACGAGCCACATGTTCATCACGGGGCCCGACGTAATAAAGAGCGTCACGGGCGAGGACGTCACGTTCGAGGACCTCGGTGGCGCGGCCACCCACAACACCAGATCCGGCGTCGCCCACTTCTCGGCTCCCGACGAGGAGACCTGCTTCGATGACGTGCGCTATCTGCTCTCCTTCCTCCCCGAGAACAACCTGGAGAGCGCCCCTTATTTCAGGCCCACCGATGACCCGGAGAGGATGGACGAAGAGTTGGCGCGTCTGATCCCCGACTCCCCCCAGCGCCCTTACGACATCCGCGGCGCTATCGGGGGCGTGGTGGACGACGGGGAGTTCTTCGAGGTTCAGGAGGGCTGGGCCCAGAACCTCGTCGTCGGCTTCGCCAGGCTCGACGGGCGTGCCATAGGTGTCGTCGGGAACCAGCCTTCCGTGCTCGCGGGGACGCTCGACATAAACGCGAGCGTGAAAGGCGCCAGGTTCGTCCGTTTCTGCGACGCTTTCAATATCCCCCTCCTTACGTTCGTCGACGTGCCAGGGTTCATGCCAGGCACGGATCAGGAGTGGGGCGGGATCATTCGTCATGGGGCCAAGTTGCTCTACGCTTTTTCGGAGGCGACGGTGCCCAAGATGACCGTCATCACCAGGAAGGCCTACGGTGGAGCCTACGACGTCATGTGCTCCAAGCACATCGGGGCCGACGTTAACGTCTCGTGGCCGACGGGTGAGATCGCGGTGATGGGAGCGAGCGCGGCGGTCGGGATCATCTACCGGCGCCAGGTAAACGAGGCCGAGGACCCTGAGTCCGAACGCCGGCGGCTCATCGAGGACTACGAAGAGCAATTCAACAACCCTATGATCGCCGCCGGGATGGGCTTTATAGATGACGTCATAGACCCCCGGGAGACACGTCCCTACCTGATCAAAGCCCTCCAGATGATCCGCACCAAGCGCCCCGACAGACCACCCCGCAAGCACGGAAACATCCCGCTTTGATAGCTGTCAGCTCTCAGCCGTCAGCTTTCGGCGAGGTTCTCTTGTACTGCTGGCCGGTGGAGAATGCCTGATAAGCGGAGAGCGGGAATATTTTCGCTACCCGTAGAGATTCACCCAGGGCCGGACCCGGAGGAGGTCGCGGCCATAGTGGCAGCGCTCGAGACGCTCTCTGATGAAGAGCAGCAAGACACGACCTCCTTGAAGCGTAGTCGGTGGCGGCTCGCCGGCCTGCTCGGGCATGCGCTGGAGCCCGGTACGGAGCTGGATGGTTCGCTGTGGTCTTACTCGCGGTGGAAAGGCATGGCCTGAATGTTCGAGAGGGTCCTGATCGCCAACCGCGGTGAGATAGCGGTCCGTATCGTTCGCGCGCTGCGCGAGTTGGGAGTAACGAGCATCGCCGTCTACTCGGACCCTGACAGGGAGGCCCTGCACGCCACCGTCGCTGATGAGGCCTACCACGTAGGCCCTGCGCCGGCGGCGGAGAGCTACCTGAACATAGGGCGATTGATCGAGGTCGCAAGGCGGAGCGGGGCCGAGGCCGTACACCCCGGGTACGGCTTCCTGGCCGAGAGCGCCCCTTTCGCGCGGGCGGTCGAAGAGGTCGGGCTCGTCTGGATCGGACCCCACCCGGAGGCGATAGAAGCGATGGGGAGCAAGGTACAGAGCCGCAGGATCATGGCGAAGGCCGGTGTCCCTATGGTGCCAGGCACGGAAGGCTCCATCGGCTCCGCCAAGCAGGCCCTCCTCTTCGGCGAGGAGAACGGCTTCCCCGTGGCCGTAAAGGCTTCTGCGGGCGGTGGCGGCAAGGGCTTCGCCGTCGCCGGCGACGCCTCCGAGGCCGAGAGCGCATTCGAGCGAGCCAGCAGGGAGGGCGAGGCCTATTTCGGGGATGGTGAGGTCTACGTGGAGAAGTACCTGCCTGCCCCCCGCCACGTGGAGATACAGGTCGTGCGCGACAGGAAAGGGAACGCGGTACACCTCGGGGAGAGGGACTGTTCGATCCAACGCCGCCACCAGAAGCTCGTCGAGGAGTGTCCTTCCCCGGCCATAGACCCGGCGATGCGCGAGGCCATGGGCAAGGCCGCTCTCGTCGCCGCGGAGGCCGTCGACTACGACAACGTCGGCACCGTCGAGTTCCTGGTACACAGGGGCGAAAGTGGCGACGCGTTCTACTTCCTGGAGATGAACACTCGCGTCCAGGTCGAGCATCCCGTGACAGAAGAAGTAACGGGGATAGACATAGTCAAGACCGGCATCAGGATCGCCGCCGGCGAGCCGCTAGATATCTCGCAGGCAGACGTCTCCTGGCGCGGCCACACCATAGAAGTGCGCCTGAACGCCGAGGACGCGTCCAACGATTTCGCCCCGAGCCCAGGCGTCGTCACGGCCTATCAGGAGCCTGGCGGTCCGGGAGTAAGGGTGGACTCCTCGCTGCGCGGTCCTGGTGTCGTCGCAGAATCGTACGACCCTTTGTTCGCCAAGCTCATCGTCAGCGGCGCGGACAGGGAGGAGGCCCTGGCGCGCCTCAGACGGGCGCTCGCGGAGTTCAGGGTGGAGGGGATCTCGACCACGTTGCCCTTCTTCCGCGCGATCCTGGACGACGAGGCCTTCATCTCCGGCGACTACACGACGGGCTTTATAGCAGGGCGGATGCAGAGCCTACAGATTCAGCCTTCTACCATCGGCGATACGGGGGAGACCACCGAGAAGGGCGTCCGCGAGGTCGAGGTGGAGGTGAACGGGAAGCTCTTCAGGGTAAAGGTCTTCGGGGAGGAGAACGCCTCCGGCGGGCCTCCACGGCGCAAGCGGGGTGAGACGCGCCGGGCTTCGGGGAGCGAGGGGGAGATCCAGGCTCCCATGCAGGGCACCATAGTCAAGGTGCTCGTCCAGGAGGGGCAGGAGGTCGCCGCCGATGAGCCCGTGTGCATCCTCGAGGCGATGAAGATGGAGAGCGAGGTCCGCTCCCAGAAAGCCGGCACAGTCTCCGAGATCCGCGTCGAGGCCGGGCAGACCGTGAGGTCGGGGGACACCCTGATCTCTGTCGAGTAAGGCGCCCCTTGGCCGAACACGCTGGCGAGTACGAATGGCGCGGCGAGGGTGACGAAGCAGAGATCGTCCTCTACGCTCCCGACGACTCGGCCATCGAGCGCCTCTTACCCGTCGCCAGGCTCCCTGGCGTCGAGAGCCCCGTCTACGCCGCGGCCTCGCCGGCAGGTTTCGGATGGGCCGCAGCCTCGGCCACATACCTGGCCCCCGACCTCCTCTCCGCCCCCCGCCGCGGCCTGCTCCTCGTCGCCGACACGAGGTCGGAGAACCTCGGAGTGCCCCCGCAGGAGCTAAGAGACAGGATCCTTCGGCAACTCCCCGAGGCCAGCTCACGCCTCCCCTCCATAAACGCCTCGGGGGTGGGCAGACTCTGCGAGTCGGGGGCGCGCGGGGCAGCGGAGGATGGTCTCGTCGAGGAAGAGGACCTGCCGCTTCTGGACGTGCGCCAGGGAGACGCCGACGCCGTAGGCCGACGGGCGCTCGCGGCTGGTCTGCAAGCCTGGGAAGATGGGGTGGAACCGGATCCCAGATTGGTAACAGAGATCCTCGACACCGAAGGCGCGGAGAGCCTGGGGCTGGAGGAGGGAGTACTCGTCTTCGTTCTCGAGGTCGACGCGGGAGATCTCGGCCGGCTTGCGCTCGCGGCCCACAGGGAGCGCATTCTGGGCCGGGTCAGGGCGGGGGAGTTCGACGAAGAATCCGAACTGCCTGCTGTTCCTGCCGAACGCGGTGAGGCCGAGGATCTCGTCGCCGCGCTCGCCGCGGCGGCCAACTTCGCCGACGCCCGCGCCGCCAGGACCCTGTGGATGCTGAGGCTGGTGCTCAGTGATGTGGTGGGAGGGCTCGACATCCGTGCCGCCTGGAGGACGGGTGGGATCGAGTATCGGAACGGGCTGCTGGTGCATCGGAACGGTCTCGCCCTGGGCGGGGATGGGCATGTACTCGTCTGCGGAAGTTACGCGGCGGCCGGAACGGGTAATATGTGGGCGAGCGTGCCGCCGTTCGGGATTCCGGGGGAGGAAGGCCGGTGGCCGTGGGAAGAGGCTGGCTTGTTGGAGCGTCTGGCGGCGTTGGATCCCCCGGAGGGCTGAGGTTGGATCTGTTGATGGTAAGAGACCGGAGTACGGGCCGGTTCGTATACACCGAGCGGCTGGAACGAAGGTCCGGCGAGACCTCCTGGGAGTACGTCCGGCGCAGCGTCAGGAGGGAGGCCCGCATCAGGACGCGCTTCGACGGGAACTCCACGGAAGTTATCGTCGGGTGGGACGTCGACTCGGTCGAAGATTTCCTGCGCGCCTACCCCGAGTACCGCGTGGACGGAGACGGAGCCCCGGAGACGCAAGGGCACAAAGAGCGACCGGAAGGAGATGCCGTTGACCGGTGAGGTTCTGGACAAGTTCGCCGAACTGATAACGACCGCACTCGGCCTCGTGGCCGCCCTGGCCTGGAACACGGCCATCCAGAACCTTTTCGATAAGATTTTCGGCGAAGCCGGGGGCGAGCTCGCCGGACAGTTCCTCTACGCCGCCCTCATAACCATCGTCGTCATCTTCGCGACCCTATCCGTAGCCCGCGCCGCAGAAAGGGCGAAGAAGGCCGAAGAGGAACGACGGTAGGGACATCGCGCATGTAGGGGCGGTTCGCGAACCGCCCGATTGACCCGCCGCTACTTAAAATCCTCGGGTGAGACCCGGTTCATCCAGTCCTTGAACTTGTCGACGACCTCGTCTTCAGGGGCGTCTTCGATGGCCTCCTCGAAAACGACGCCGGCCTCCTCTATCACCTCGTCGGAGGCGAAGATCTCGGCCCCCGAGCGGATGGCGAGGGCTATGGCATCTGATGGCCTGGAGTCTACCTCCACCGTCTTGCCCTCTATCTCGAGCCTAATGGTGGCGAAGAAGGTCGAGTCCCTGAGCTCGGTCACCGTGATGCTCTCCATCGAGCCGCCCAGCTCGTTGACGAGGTTCAGGGCGAGGTCGTGCGTCAGAGGCCTGACGAACTCCTGGTTCTGAAGCTTGAACAGAATAGAGCGGGCCTCAGCCTGGCCGATCCAGATCGGCAAATAACGATTCTCGTCTTCGACCTTGAGGATTACGATCGGGCTGGAGGAAAAGAGGTCCATGTTCATGCCGTAGATGGACATCTTGGTGAAGCCGTTGGCGCTCACTGGCTATATGCTCCTCTCGCTCCGCGGGGTCACGGAGTTCTATTATACTGGCCGATTCTACTGCCAGCCTCTCCGGTGTTCAATCAGGTTGTCAGCAGCCTGCCCGTGTTGTACATTATTCCGGCGGCGCACATCTGTCGCGCCGATCACTTAGGGCCTGTAGCTCAGCCGGTTAGAGCGCTTCTCTGATAAGGAAGAGGTCCCTGGTTCGAGTCCAGGCAGGCCCACCCCGAGAAATACCGTAGTTTGCAGGAAAAACGTAGAGGCCAAACCGAGACCCCGGAGCGTATCCGAGGTCTCGGTGCAGCAACGCGTGTTTGCCCTAAGAGAGCGCAGCCTCCATCGCCCTCACGGTCTGATCTCCCATGCTGGGCAGGTAGTGCGAGTAGGTGTCCAGGGTCATCGCTATCGTGGCGTGCCCCAGAAGCTCTTGAACGAGCTTCGGATGGGTGCCCTGTGTGAGCAACAGGGTGGCGCAGGTATGACGCAGATCGTGGAAGGAGATGTCTGGTCCGGCCTCACCGAATGCCCGTCTGAGTAGGGGCTTGAAAGTGCGATTGCGAAGGTTGGAAGGGTTGATGAGGGTGCCACTCTCCGTAGCGAAGACGAGGCCGCCTGGCTGATAGAGAGAACCCATCTGTTCCATCTCAATTAGCTGCCTTTCAAGGTGGCCTCTCAGGGCGTCTGTGGCGATGCTGGTGAGTCGGATGCTCCGGCGGCTCTTGGAAGTCTTCAGATCTCCCAAGACCGTCTTGCCGCCCTCTCTGACGAGAGTGTGTCTCAAGCGTAGCGTGCCACGCTCAAGGTCCACGTCTGCCCACTTCAGGCCCAGAAGCTCGCCTTCCCTCATGCCGGTGTGGACAGCCAGCACGTAGAGGGCTTAGAGGCGATCCCCGCTCACCGCTTCGAGCAGGATCTTTGCCTGCTGCCTATCGAGGGGAGTAATCTCTTTGCGCTCGACCTTCGGAGGCTTGACGGCCTCGCAGGCGTTGCGGGGGATCAGCCCGTCTAGCACCGCTTGTTTTAGAGCCTTGCGCAGTATGCTGTGTATCTTGCGCACCGTAGCCGGGGAGAGGCCCGAGTCCAGCTTCTCGCGGTAGAAACTCCGAATATGGACGGGATTGAGATCTCTAAGCTTGATGCGACCGAGGGCGGGAATTATGTAAGGGTGGATCATGTGCCGGTGAACCTCATAGGTGCTGACACGCACCGTACCTTCAACTGAATCCTTCAGCTAGCTTGTGAGGTACTCCTCGGTCGTGATACTCCCCGCGTCGAAGACAAAGCCCTGCGCACGGTTTCCCAAAGCCTCGATGAGCTTGTCGCGTACGTCCTCACGTGTCTTTCCCGACACGTAGCGACGCTTGGGGCCTTCCGCCGTGTGTACCCAGTACGCCCCCGGTAGCCGACTTTCTTGCCGTTCTTCGCCATCAATCCTCCTTCATCAGTTCGTGAGGTTCTACTCCGAGAGCTTCGGCCAGCTTGCGAAGCGTGCGCGGTTGGGCACGGTGCTTCTCGTTCTCCAATTTGTTGATGTTGTCGAATGCCACCCCGCTTCGCTCGCCCAACTCACGCAGGCTGAGCATCTTGCGCCGTCGAAGCTCCCTCAGCTTCACCCCGTCTACCTCTATGAATCTCTCAGCCATACCAACATTATACCTACTATTTATTGACAAATCAACCAGCATATGAGAGAATATAAGTGTCATAAAGGAATGGCCCCGGCGGTGTTGGTAGCATCCCGAGGCCCGGACCACAGGGAGTAGGCCCTATGGACACAACCAGTGTAGCGTACGTGCTGTGCCGGATCGAGGACGATTCCTCACTTACCCCTGTAAGTGAGCACGGGGACGTTCTCACGGGGATAGCCGCCGCAGGCTACGCGGTCGAGGTCGAGGACTTCGATTTCTCGTACGCGCTCTACTCCGGCGATCCCTCCAACGGGTCATCCACGACGCGCGTGGCCTCCTTCCGCGAGGGCAGGATCGGCTACCGTGTGTGGGCTACGAGGACGGGGTGGATCAATCCTAGCGTCGAGGACCGCTACGACCACGATGTTGATGAGATGATGGCGTAGCCTCTTCTACCGGATCGAACGGACGGGGCAGACGAGGCCCTTTCTGCCCTGTTCGTCCTTACTGGGACTAGCATTAGTGTGAGGCGATTCGCGATCGAGAGGCGGGGTGGGTCGTAGAGATGGGCGATTGACCTTTTAGGTGGGCGCACCCCCTCGAAAAATTCGGCTCCGATTTCACTGATGTAAGCATATATTGCTTATACGCTGAGGTGTGGGTGCGGCGCTCAGGCGCCACCGCGACGAGTGGATCGAGCTCGGGATGATGGAACGGCTCAGGCGGATCTGCCTGGAGGCCTACGACCGCCTCATCGGGTTGGAGCTTTCGGAGGTAGCTGTCGACTGCTGCGTGAGCAAGGCCCCTCGCGGGGGCGAGAAGGCCGGGAGGAGCCCGGTGGACAGGGGAAAGATGGGCCTCAAGCGCTCGATGGCGGTGGACGCCAAGGGCATTCCACTGAGCACCGTGAGCGCCCCCGCCAACCGCCACGACTCGCCGCTTTTGGTACCCACCCTGGAGGCTACTTCCGAGGCGCTGGGAGGACTGCCCGAGCAGACGAGCGTCCACCTCGACCGAGGCTACGACTCGCTTCTTACCCGCGAGCGACTTCGGGAGCTGGGGCTGGGATGGGAGATCTCGGGGAAGGGCAAGCCCGCGCCTTACTGGGCCACGTATCGGTGGGTGGTGGAGAGGACTAGCGCGTGGCACAACGCCCACAAGAAGCTGGTGTGGTGCACCGAGAGGGTGGGGAGGGTGATCGACTTCTGGGTTGCCTTCTCTGAGGTGGTTATCATCGTAAGGCGGCTCATCCGAGTAGGCTGGATGCGCTACCGCTGGGAGGGGCGGCCATCCCGACGATCATGATCCCTATTGACGGAGGCTCTAAGTAAGTGATTCCTCGAAGTTCGACTCTACGCGCTTACGAAGATGTTCTTCGTAACGTTTGTCGTAACGCTCGGGAGACGGTAGTGCTGTAAGGTGGTGCTGTGACGAAGGAGCAAGGGAACAGGGACGAGAAATCAGCCCGATGAGTAACCGAACCGCTGCATGGTTGGCTTGGTCGCTGTGTGTGGTATGTGTGGCGCTCATCGCGCTTGCTCTCTTGCTCGACTTCGTTACACCGAAAATTGGGCTCCCGACCGGACTAAGACCAGAGCCTAGCCTAGCCATACTAACGGGTATCCTCTCGCTGGCTTACCCCACTGTCGGGGCGTTGATCGTCTCGCGACTTCCCGCTAACCCTATCGGCTGGCTTTTCTGTAGCGCGGGGCTACTCTCCGCGGTGCGGCCATTCACCGTAGCCTACGCTGACTACGCGCTGTTGGAAAATCCCGCATTGCCTGGTAAGGAGTACCTAGCCTGGTTCTCCTCGTGGGAGTGGTTCGCACTCCCTACCCTGGCAGTATGCCTCGTGTTGTTGTTCCCCGATGGGCGGCCACCGTCTAGGAGGTGGCATATCGTCACAGGGGGCGTGCTCTTGGGAGCAGCGTTGACCGTCCTCGCAGATGCGTTATGGCCAGGAGCCTTGGATAATTTCCCTTTGATTGAGAACCCATTTGGTGTTTTGGGCGTTGTCGGCGGCGGTCTAACAACCTATTTCGTCTTTGCAGCGATCAAATTCCTCGGTACGACATTGCTATTGACGAGCACTTTGGCCGCGCTATGCTCGCTCGTGGTGAGACTGCATCGTGTGCGAGGAGACGAACGCCAGCAGATCAAGTGGTTCATGTATGCGGCTGTGCCCTTAAGTGTCTTTGGAAGCGTGGAGATACTTCAGGTGGTTGTCCAAACCTTCACAACGACATTCCTGTTCAACACGGTGTACATGTTGCCATCAAGGCAAATTTTCAATGCCATCGACTATGTGACCGGGATCGCGTTACTCTTCGTTCCAGTCTTCACCTACGTCGCCATGCTCAAATACCGTCTCTACGACATGGACCTCGTGATAAACCGTGCCCTAGTTTACGGTTCCCTCACGGCTTTGCTAGCGTTGATATATTTCGGAGGCGTGACGGCTACGCAGGCGGTCGTCCAAGCACTCACCGGCCAAGAGGAGTTACCTCAACTCGTCATCGTGGCCTCAACCCTCCTTCTAGCGGCGTTGTTTACCCCCTTGAGGCGTCGCCTCCAGTCGTTCATAGATCGTAGCTTCTACAGAAGGAAGTACGACGCCAGAAAGACTCTGGAAGCTTTCTCGGCCCAGCTGCGCGACGAAACGGACTTGGAGGCACTGAGCGGGGATCTCGTGGGAGTAGTGAGGGAGACGATGCAGCCGGCCCACGTCTCGCTGTGGTTGCGGTCCGATACGGCTAGGAGGAGGGAACATCCACAGTAGCTGCTGGCGGGTTTTACGATATGAACGAAAGAGGATCTAGCGTCTTCCTTTTGTACCCAATCCCGCATTCAACTTTACTCGGTATCCTCGCGCCGTAGGTCATCCGGCATATACCCTCCGGCCCTGAAAAGCTTTCGAAAATAGCCGTATGGCAGATGTGGATGGTTCGATGCATTGCTAGCCTTCTTGCATCCGGCCAAATGCCAGGATCGGAGAAGCGCAGAGTATGAAAAGACAGGCTAGGACTAACCCCAAGGTGAAGCGCCCGCGAAGAGGGTGACGAGACGATGCGCTCCTCGGAAGCACTCGACCGGAGGGGGCTGATCAACTCCCCGAAGATAGGGGTAACGGCTGCCCTAAGAGAAGAAACGGAATCCATCGCGCAGAATCCATTCGAGCGATTTGTGCGAACAGACTCGGATTACGTTAAGGGTGTCTCCGAAGCCGGAGGGGTGCCCGTAATACTGCCCCCGTCACTCAGCCTTCGGGCGGCTGAGGCGCGCCTCGATGGATTGGACGGCCTGCTGTTGAGTGGTGGACCCGACCTCGATCCAGGGTACTACGGCGAGGAACCAGTACCCGAACTCGGAACGACTATCCTCGAGTGGGATGCGCTGGAGATGGCGCTCCTTAGGTTAGCTCTCAAGAGGGGAATGCCTATCTTCGGCATTTGCCGAGGAATGCAGATTCTCAACGTGGCACTAGGTGGCACGCTCTACCAGGATTTGCCCTCGCAGTTCGGCGCCGATGTCATCAACCACTGGCAGGCAACGCCCAAGTGTCAGTACACCCACGAAGTCGAAGTTCTGGATGACTCCTACCTGGCGGAAATAACAGATCGTCAAACCGTCGAGGTCAACTCGTACCATCATCAAGGCATCAAAGGCATGGCCGAGGACCTCACGGTGGCCGCCCGCTCTACTGAGGGGGTGATAGAGGCGATCGAGTCGCGCGACTTCTCCGAGCACTGGCTGGTGGGCGTCCAGTGGCATCCCGAGGGAATGTGCGACCCCGGCTCCGGGCACCGAAACGTCTTCGAGGCCCATGTCTGTGCTGCCGAGCGCCACGCCTCGCGCGGGGCCGCAGCGTAGACAGCGTTAGTCGCCTTCATTCTCAGTAGCACAAGCGTGTTCTCCTATGCCCGTGCTAGTACCTCTCGGAGACCATGCATCCTGCCCACGTCTCGCTGCGGTTGCACCTCACCAATTCGGGCTCCAAAGACGGTGATTCAGACTAACCTGGCGACTCCATATAGACTAAACCACGCAGAAGGTGCGACCATCTTGCTCACGTTCACGGGCCATTGGTATCGGGGGATGCGGCATCTAGAAGCGCTCGGTAGAATACTGAGCGGGAAAGGTGTGCTACCAGAGGAAGGAGCGAGCGATTCCCGAGAGGCCATCGACGCTCCCCGTGATCTGCGTGCTGTGGTTGCTGAACTCCGCCATCGGGGCGCGGGTCGCCGTCAATGAAGGATTGCCTGCCGAGTGGGTAGCCGATTTTTACGTCGGGCGCGACGCCTCCGCGGAGTTCATCAAGGGTGGCGGTACTGCGCTCTCGCCTGGGCTACCAATGATGGTGGCGCAGGCGATTCTTGCGGCGCTGAGCACACGCGGCGGTAAAGCGGGGAAGAGTGGGGCTTTAGGGCTGACCCTGCTGGGCGCTGGGGGCACCATAGGCGTGCTGGCGGAGACGATAACCTACAGGGTGCTGTCGCCCAAAACGTTCGATGCCGCCAAGGCACCGGTCGTCTTGAGCGCGGTGGTACTCAGTCCGCTAATGGCCGTCCTCGGCGCGAGACGGTTCGGCGCTCTGCAGGGCAGTTAATGCGGTAGAGTGTCGTCCCTAGAACCGATGGCAGTGATTAGGGAGAGTATGCAGCCCGCCCACGTCTCCTTGTGGCTGCGCCCCGTTACGCTCCAGAAAAGTAGGAAATCGGACTAGCAGCCCTTATTTCCCGACGAATAGAGAAGGTGGACGTTCTGCGAGCGTTCCTGGTCTGCGTGTTGCTGAGCATGGCCTGCGTGGCCGAAGCTGCAGGGTGGAAGCGATGATCACGCTATTTGTTCTCCCGCTGATCCTGGCCTTCGCTCCGATCGCTGTCTGGACGCTTAAAGTGGGTGGCCTGCGACGGCTGTGGCTGCTGTGCGCCCTCGCGCTGCTGGCACTCGTACTGGTGGCGCTCATACTCTCCGCCATATATTCCGTGCCAAGTACCTGGCGCGTCGTTTACTATTCTCTGGCGTCTGTGGGACCGTCACTCCTGTTCGCTACTGTCTCGCTTGCGGTGGCGAATTCGTTCGCGAGGGCGCTCCCCGTTCAGCTAAGTGCAGCGATTGCTGGGAGCTTGATCGGTCTTGCGATAGGCTTTGTAGTGGTTGTCTACGTGTTCAGAGTGTGGTGACATCGGCGTGGCACCGTTTCGTTATCTACTGTACGCCTGAAGATCATTGGGGGTCACTCGATGAGGTGTTGGGAGACGCCTGCCGCACCAGTATGATCTTACAAAGGTATCTAGCCTGCAGAGATCGTTTGTGACTCCTCTTGAGATCATCCGGCAAGCACAAGCTGACACGCTCATCGACGAAGATGGCCAGGTCGTCGACTTGGAGCTTCTTCCGGGCCTCTCTCAAACAGAACTGCGTGACCTCGCTCGTCGAGTGCCATGTCCTGTTCCTCAAGAGATGGAAGAGTTGCTGGGCGCGTGTCGTGGTTTTTACGGAACCATCGAGCAAGTAGATTTTAGTGGAATGGATCTCGGCTTTGCATTCGAAGCGGTATTCCCATTCGGTCTTGCGATCGCGGCAGACGGCTTCGGCAATTTCTGGGTTGTAGATCTACATCCCCAGTCAGAGAATTGGGGTCCTATCTATTTCGCGTGCCATGACGCACCCGTGATCCTGTACCAGGCCGACACGGTGGAGGAGTTTCTGAGCGAACTATTTAGGATGTTCAAAACACCGCATGAGAGCCTTGTAGATGACGTTCACGAAGACCGGCTGGCTCGCGTGTGGCAGACGAATCCTGGGGTGCTTCCCTACGAACGATGTCTTCAGTCTGAGGACCCCCTCCTCTCGGCCTTCGCTGGCGAACTCGACGAAAGCTTTCAAGTCGTCGACCTGCGCCAGGCAAAGCCTGGGGATGGCTTTTCGTGGGGCCGCTATGGTCCCAGAACCGTGGTCAAGCGCTATGGTAGCCATGCAGTGTTCGCCTATAAGAAGCAGAAGAGTCTGATCTCCCGGCTGTTCGGAGATGTTGTCTAAAAGAGCGCAGATCTTATGCGCAGGTTGGTTGAACTCTTTAGTTTTTGAGATGAGCGCTCGTAGAAGCCAACGCGTATGGCCCACCATCGATTCACCGCCAGTGCGAGTCCACAGCAGTTCGCGAAGTGCTAGGGGGCGGGTCGTGAGAATGGAGCGGCTGGTTTTCCTGCCTGCACACCCCACTGAAAAATCCGCCACCAGTTTCAAAGATTCAAGCATACATCGCTTATCTCTCTAGAGATTAGTTTTCGAGGGATCGGTTCTATTCTGCTCAGAAAACGATCTTCGTAACGTTTGTCGTAACGCTTCAGAGACGGTAGTGCCGTAGAGTAGTGTGGTGACAGAAGGGGCAAGGGAACAGGGTACAGGACCGATGTGATGAGCCGCAGCGTCGCCGTATTGCTTGCGTGGTCGGTGTGCGCCCTCTCTCTGGTCCTTGCTGCGCTAGGGCTCCTGTTCCTTGCGCTCAATCGCTCTCATCCGGGCGGCCCCACCTACGAGCTCGCCTTGCAGGACACGCTGATGGTGGTGGCCTGGTCGGCGGTGGGCGTTCTCATCGCCTCCCGCCGCCCCGCTCACCCCATAGGGTGGCTTTTCAGCGCACTAGGTCTCTCTAGCGGGGTGCAACTTTTATGCGGCGAGTACGCCATCTACGCGCTGGTGGTGGAGCGCGGGGCGCTGCCGGGTAGCCAAGTGTCAGTTTGGATCACCTGCTGGCTGTGGGTGCCAACAAACGTCCTCGTGGGGTTCATGACGCTGTTGTTCCCTGACGGTAGACTGCCGTCGCCTCGCTGGCGAGCCATTGTGTGGCTCAACGGAATCATGGCGGTGGCTGGGAGCTTTACGGCCGCGTTCTTGCCCGGGCAGAGCCCTTTTATCGAGGCCATAGACAACCCTTTCGGCCTCGAGGGCTTGAAGGATGTCAAGGATCTGGTCGACGGCGTGCTGGAGGCGCTCTCATACGGCGTCTTGGGGGTCGCGGGGTTGGCCGCGCTCTACGTTAGATTTCGACGCGGGCTGGGAGCGGAGCGCCAACAGATCAAGTGGCTTGCCTACGCCGGGACGGTGCTGCTCACCGGCACTATCCTGTCGTACGCTGGGCCCGAGTCCCTTAGCGGATCGTGGTTGAGGCACTTTGGGTTTGCGCTTCAGGTGATTGGCTTAGTGGGCTTGCCGGTCGCCATAGGCATTGCCATCTTCAAGTACCGCCTCTTCGAGATAGACCTCATCATAAACCGCACCTTCGTCTACGGCACACTTACGGCTACGCTGGTTGCACTCTATTTCGGTGGTACCGTCCTGTTACAGCGAATCTTCGTCGCGCTCACGGGCGAGAAGTCCACCCTCGCGGTAGTGGCCTCCACCCTCTTAATAGCGGCTCTGTTCAATCCCCTAAGACGCCGCACTCAAGCTTTCATCGATAGGCGCTTCTACCGCCGTAAGTACGATGCAGCCAAGACCCTAGAAGCGTTCTCCGCCAAGCTTAGAGACGAAACTGACCTCGACGCCTTGAGCGAGGACTTGAGGAGCGTGGTGGGGGAGACGATGCAACCGGCTCACGCCTCGCTTTGGTTGCGCCCCCTCACCGACGTGGGTTGGAGTAAGGAGCCACCACGATGAGCCGCCACGCCGCCACCCGCCTTGCCTGGTCGCTGTGGGCGCTCTCAGTAGCGCTGACGGCCCTAAGCCTTCTCCTTCTAGCCCGGAGTATCTCTCACCCTGACGTATACATCTTCGAACATTGGGTCGACAGCACGCTGGCTGCGATTGCCTTCTCGACCGTAGGTGCTGTGATAGCTCCACGTACCCCATCCGATAACACCATAGGCTGGCTCTTTTGCATAGTAGGTCTGCTGTTTGCGGTAACTCACTTCACCGCCGAGTATGCTATCTATACCCTGCTGGCAGCACCTGGATCACACATGCCAGCAGGTGCAGCAGCAGCCTGGCTTGAGTCCTGGCTTTGGGTACCGCAACTCGGCTCTGTTGTTTCAGTGGTACTTCTTTTCCCCAATGGTCGGCTGCCGGGCAGGGGCTGGCGATGGTTTGCATGGCTCAGCGTACTCTTGGTGCTGGTGGGAGCGCTTTTGAGTGCTCTCTCTCCTGGGCCGATTATTTCTCTTGGCCCTATCAACAATCCCCTTGCTGTAGAGGGCCTGCCAAACGACGCCTACAAGAGCGTTGAGCGGGTCATGAATGCGCTCATATTCGTAGCGGTAATCTCACTGATTATACGGCTTCGTCGTGCGAGGGACTTGGAGCGTCAACAGATCAAATGGTTTGTTTACGCCATTGTGCTAATGATCAGCGGCGGCATCCTTACATACCCTGTCTCCGATGTGATAGGTTCAGTGTGGCTTAAGTGGATCAGCTTTGTGCCTTTCATAGTTGGTGTGATGTCTATCCCCATCGCCATGGGCGTAGCTATCCTGCGTTATCGCCTCTACGAGATAGACACCCTCATAAACCGTACCCTCGTCTACGGCTCCCTTACCGCCACGCTGATTGCCTTGTACTTCGGTGGCATCGTCGTAATGCAGAGGCTGTTCGTCCTCCTCACCGGCGAGCAGTCTACCCTCGCAGTCGTGGCTTCAACCCTCCTGATCGCGGCCCTGTTCACGCCCTTGAGGCGACGTATCCAGTCTCTCATCGACCGCAGCTTCTACCGCAGGAAGTACGACGCGAGGAAGACACTGGAAGGATTCTCGATGAAGCTGCGCGACGAAACCGACCTTGAGGCGTTGAGGGGCGACTTGGTGCGAGTGGTAAGGGAGACGATGCAACCAGCGCACGTCTCGCTGTGGCTACGCCCCCATACGATATACGAGAAGGATGTACAGACAGACTAGCCACCCCTCTATCATCAAAAAGGGCACAAGATGATACGTCTATACACCCGGTGTGGTGCCTCTGGGGCGGATCGATCAGCACCGGCCGCAAGATGATTACACTGGCACTGACCGGGGACGTCATGCTCGGACGAGGGGTCGCCGAGTCCCTTGACCATCGCATGCGTCCCGAGGAGCCGTGGGGCGACGTGAGGTCCCTTCTGGAGGATGCGGATCTACGCATCATCAACTTGGAGTGCGCTGTTACGGATAACGAACAGCCGTGGACCCGTACGCCCAAAGTCTTCCATTTCAGGGCCCCACCCTCTGCCATCGAGACCTTGCGTGCGGCCAGGATCGACGCCTGTTCGCTGGCCAACAACCACACCATGGATTTCGAGGAACAGGGGTTGCTCGATACCCTGGAGCACCTGGATGCGGCGGGCATTCGGCTCGCCGGTGCGGGCCGCAACCGGGAAGAAGCCGCGGATCCCGCCATCCTTACCGTACCTTTTGACCCAACGCGCCAGGTGGCGCTGCTGTCGTTCACGGACAACGAGCCGCCGTTTGCGGCAGGCACCGACTTGCCTGGCACGAACTACCTGCCGGTCTCCTTGCGACCGGACGTTCTCTTGAGGGTGCAGAGGGCGGTGGCGGCCGTACGCGAAATGGGGGTAGAGACGGTTATATTCTCCAACCACTGGGGCCCGAACTGGGTACAGCGGCCCAGGGAGATCTTCCGCCGGTTCGCCCGTGCTGTCATAGATCTGGGTGTAGACATCTATTACGGGCACAGTGCGCACGTCTTCCAGGGGGTGGAGATCTACCGCGGCAAACCCATCCTCTACGATACGGGAGATTTCATCGACGATTATGCGGTGAAGCCCAGGATGCGTAACGACTGGTCATTCCTCTTTCGAGTCTCCGCAGAAGAAGGGAGGTTCGAGCGGCTGGAACTTACCCCGGTCAAACTCTCTTACGCGCGGGTCGACCTCGCAAAGGGCGGCGAGCGGGAGAAGATCCTGGACCGGATGGAACGCCTTTCCGCCGAGATGGGCACCGTCTTCGCCCGTCATGCAGGCGCCCTGGTGCTTGAGGTCAGCTAGGGCGTCATGTGCAACGGGCCGTCAGCATTTGAGCCGATCAGCGATTCAGCAATGAACGAAAAGCTGATCCGCCGCAGGTCTCAAATACGCACCCGGTGATCGTGGGCGTAGGAGTAAGCGGTGTAGGCCGAGACGACGTGTGCAGTCCAGCCGAGCAGGCCACCGGTGCCGATCCAGAGCCCAGGGGTGATGATCAGCCACAAGATGCCGGCCAGGATGCGCCCGTTGTAGAACTGACCTATGCCGGGGATGATCGCACTAAGAACAGCTGCCAATCCAGGATCACGCATAGTCTATTCTTCACCTCCATGTGTCTCTCATACGTTGAACGACGCGCGAAGTTTCTCTACGTTCTCGACCAGGCGACGAGCCGCTGCCTGCAAGGCGGAACGCGCAAGGATGGCTTTCGAGCGATTCATTGGCGTATGCTCCGGTCTTGTAGGAAAATGCGCAAGGAGAGCGTAAGGTGACGTTACCCCTGAGAGGGGAAGAGGATGGGTTCTTCTGGCTCCGAGCGGGTGAGCCGGCCCGAGGTACCGATGGGTGAGACGCGCAAGGCCGTAAGGGTGTGGTTGCTCGGTGGGTTTCGGGTTGGCGTAGGTTCCAGAATCATCGCCCCAGATGCCTGGCGCCTGAGGAAGGCGGCTGCCCTGGTGAAGTTACTTGCCCTTGCTCCCGGTCACCGCCTCCACCGGGAGCAGGCCATGGACCTCCTCTGGCCTGAACTTGGCAGAAGGGCAGCCTCCAATAACCTCAGGCAAGCTCTTCACGCTGCTCGTCGTATCCTCGCATCCGATCGGAGCACGGGCTCTCGGTACTTGGGAACCGAAGCCGGTTCGCTCGTGCTTTGCCCGCAGGGCGACCTCTGGGTCGACGTGGAGGCGTTTCAGGAAGCGGCAGCAATTGCCCGGCGCGCCAGGGATCCCGTATCCTACCGGGCGGCGATCGAACTGTACTCCGGGGAGCTGCTGCCAGAGGACCTCTACGAGGTGTGGGCCGAAGATCGTCGCCGGGAACTTGGCGAAACTTACGTGTCCCTCTTATCGGAGCTTGCCTGGGCCTATGAGAAACGCGAAGATTACGGCTCGGCCATCGAGGCACGCCGAAAGGTGACGAGGGGGGAACCCACCAACGAGGAGGCGCACGCAGGTTTGATGCGCCTCTATGCCCTCTCGGGACGAAAAGCTGATGCCCTGAGGCAGTACGAGTTGTTCGAGGAAACTATCTTCCATGACCTAGAGACTGGGCCGAGCGCATCCACTCGCGCCCTCGGGGAAGAGATCGCCTCGGGGAGGTTCCCGCCCGAAGCGGCGCGGCCTTCCAGGCTGCCATCGAAGGAGGCATCAGAGCCACCAGGGCACAACATTCCCGTTCCCAGGACAAGCTTCGTGGGACGAGGACGCGAACTGGGCGAGATCAAACGCACCCTCACCATGACGCGCCTGTTGACCTTGATCGGCACAGGCGGTTCCGGCAAGACTCGCCTCGCCCTCAAAGTGGCCGCAGACCTCGCTGGTACCTATCCCGACGGAGCCCGCCTCGTGGAGCTCGCGGGACTGTCAGAGCCAGAGCTCGTGACCCAGGAGGTAGCCGGCACCCTGGGTGTGCGGGAGGAGCCCGGTCGTCCACTCGTGGAAGTCCTGGCAGAGAGCGTAGGCGAGAAGACGCTCCTTCTCGTCTCGGACAACTGCGAGCATCTCATCGATGCCGTGGCCCGCCTGATCGATTTCCTACTCGCTTCTTGTCCCCACCTCCATGTCATGGCGACCAGCAGGGAGCCACTGGGTGTGGAGGGAGAGATACTATTCCCGGTCCCGCCTCTGCCCGTTCCTGCGAGACTCCCGGTCGACATCGCCAGGCTAGGAGACTACGACTCGGTGCGGCTCTTCGTCGAGCGGACGCGCCTGAGACTACCTGGCTTCTCCCTGACCCAGGAGAACGTCCGTCCTGTTGCCGAAGTGTGCAGGAGATTGGAGGGGTTGCCGCTTGCCATAGAGCTAGCAGCAGCGCGCATGGGAACCCTGGCCACAGATCAGATGGCAGAGAGGCTCGAGGATTCTCTTAGCCTGCTCTCCGTAGGGCCGAGGACGGCGTCTGCCAGACAGAGGACGATGCGGGCCGCCATCGGATGGAGCTATGGGCTACTCTCCGAGCCCGAGAAGGCGACGTTCGGACGGCTCTCGGTGTTCAGCGCTGGCTTCACATTAGAGGCCGCCGAAGCAGTGTGTCAGGGCGGCATCGTAGAAGAGGGCGAACTCCTGAACCTAGTGTCCGGTCTCGTGGACAAGTCTCTGGTGGTGGCAGAGACGACCGCGGAGGGTCGGGTCCGTTACAGGATGCTCGAGGTTGTCAGGCAGTACGCGCACGAAAAGCTGGAGGAGGGTGGGGAGGCCGACGTGGTCCATCGTCGGCACGCGGTGTTCTTCCTCGCCCTGGCGGGAGTGGCCGAACCACAGCCCAAGGGAGCGCAGCAGGAGGCGTGGCTGAACCGTCTCGAGTCAGAGCACGACAACGTGAGGGCAGCGCTCTCATGGACCCTCGGGGAACACGATCCTGGACTCGGTCTCCGTCTTGCAGCGGCGTTCTGGCAGTTCTGGGACGGACGCGGTTACCTGGGTGAAGGGTCCGCGTGGTTGCGGGAGGCGCTGACCAAAGGCGGCGATGCAGGCGGGGCCGACGCGAGGGCCACGGCGTTGTACGGACTCGGCCACATAGTCGAAGCTCTGGGCGACTTCGAGCGGGCGGAAGCGTGCCAGGAAGACGCCTTCGCACTGTACAAGCAACTGGGGAACCGGTTGGGAGTCGCCGAATCTCTCAACAGCCAGGGATTGATCGCCTTCCGGCGGGGCGACACCGGGCGGGCCTCCAGCCTCTTCGAGAAGGGTCTGGAGGCAGCGCGCGAGTCCGGAAATCAGGTGGCGATTCGTAGAGCCATCAATGGGCTTGCCGTCATGGCCTTCGACACAGGAGATCACGAGCGGGCAAGGCGGCTCTGGGATGATGCGCTTGTGCTCGGGCGGAAGCACGGCGACCGCTATGGCGTAGCGCGGGTTCTCATCAACGTGGGATTCGTCGAAATAGCGTTCGGCAACTACGAGCGATCCACCGAACTGCTCGAAGAAGCGTTGGCGATCGCACGCGAACTAAACAGCAGGGAGCTCCGTGCGCACTCTCTGATGTGCCTGGGGCTCGCTACGACCCTGCGAGGCAGGCCGGAACGAGCCAAGACTATGCTCGTGGAGAGCCTGGAAATCGACGTGATGCGGGAGGCCAAGGCGGACATCGACGAGGATCTGGAGGCCCTGGCAACGACGGCCGGGGCCCTGGGACAACATACGCGGGCGGCGCGACTCTGGGGGGCAGCCGAAGCGCTGCGTGAGGCTATTGGGGCTGTTTGGGCGCTGCCGGAGCGTATGGTGTTCGAGCCCCTACGTGACGCTGCCCGCTCCCGACTCGACGAGGCGGCGTGGGCAGCGGAGTTCGCCAGGGGGAAAGCCATGGGGTGGAAGGAGAGCGTAGAATACGCTCTCTCCGAAGAGGGTCCCTCCGCGCCAGAGCAACCCCCGGACCACGGAATCCCTGCCCTCACTCCCCGTGAACAGGAGATCGCCGCTCTTGTAGCACAGGGCATGACCAACCGTCAGATAGCCTCCGAGCTGGTGCTCTCCGAGCACACGGCTGCAACCCACGTCAGAAGGATCCTCAAGAAGTTAGATTTGCACTCCCGAGCAGAGCTCGCTGCCCGGGTGAGCAGTAGCCGTCCTCCCCTGACCTAGGGCGACGGCTCCCGCTAGGAGACAACCTCTACCATCCTATTCGTTCAGATTCTCGATAAATACTCAATACTGAGTACATCCAAGACCTTGCAGCTAACGCCCAGCTAACAACCGCCGTCTAGACTGCCTGTAGGAGGCAAGCGATGTTCCGCGACCGCGATGGCGAGGATGCGGCATCCGAGGAGCCAGTCTTTGGGTTGGCGGAAGGGAGTGGGATCGTCATGAGGTCAGAAGAAGCGCAGGTCGGCAAGCGGGTGAGGATCAGGAATGATCATCTCACCTCGAACTTGCGGGGCCAGGAGGGGATCATCGCCAGGAGGTGGGGAAATCCGTACTATACCGCCCTCGATGTCTTGTTCGACGACGGCAATTGGGAGCTGTTCTGGTTCCACGAGTTGGATGAGGTCGATGAGGAGGATAGGGGCGTACGATGTTCAGAGCGGGCTTCCGCGGGACCGTAGACACAAGATCCATCCCCGCACAGTCCCTACCTGGTCGATGCCATCTAGGCACTGATGCCCACGTAAGCACGCGTCGATATCTCTCAAGTGAATTGCAGAGGGTCATCTACCCTCTGCAATTCACGCTATCAGCCATCAGCTTTCTTGTTTTTGGCTGACAGCTAAAGGCTGATAGCTAACGGCTCTTCGTGTAAGAGGGTTCGACTCTTAGCCACACCGCACCAAAAAGCAGTTATCCATCAATTTCCTTAGCAACGCAATGTCGTCCTAGTACAATCTACCCGCGCTACTTCGAGGCGATTCGAGGTGCAGTCACCTGGGGGAGCAGCCGATAAGGCGTGCTTACCTCGAAGCGAGACGGAATGAGGGGGTAGGGACGCTACGTGGAAGTGGTTGGAGCGCGTCGTAGGCTACGCCCTTTCGCTGCAGGGCGACAGAGAGACGTAGTGTGACGAAGAAGACTTCAGTCCCGGCAGCATCCAGCCGCCCGCGCCTCCAAAGCCTTCTCCTCGTGCTCGGGATCGTGCTCCTGGCGGCCAACCTGCGTCCGTCGCTCACGGGCGTGGCGCCCTTGATCGGCCAGATTCGGGCGGATACAGGTATCTCCAACGGGGTGGCGGGGCTTCTCACGACGCTGCCGCTGCTGGCGTTCGGCCTGCTCTCGCCGATCGCACCGCGCGTAGCCCGTCGTTTCGGCATGGAGCGGGCGCTGCTGGCGAGTCTGCTCGTCCTGGCGGCTGGTATCCTGGTGCGCTGGACGGGATCGGTGGCGGCACTTTTCCTGGGTACGGCCATACTGGGAGCGGCGATCGCGCTCGGCAACGTGCTCTTGCCAGGCCTCATCAAGCGAGAGTTCTCCGAACACGCCGGCCCCATGACGAGCTTGTACTCTACTTCCCTGGGTATCAGCGCCGCGCTCGCCGCCGGAGTTAGCGTCCCCCTGTCACAGTTGGCCGGCGTCGGCTGGCGAGGAGCCCTGGTAGTGTGGGCCCTGCCCGCCATCCTGGCCAGTGTCGCCTGGCTCCCCCAGCTCGGCCGTAACGATCGTCCTGCAGAACCGTCGGCCCGAAATTCCCCCGTGGTCCGAGACCTGTGGCGTTCGCCCCTGGCCTGGCAGGTGACGCTGTTCATGGGGTTGCAGTCGCTCTCGTACTACGTGACGCTGACGTGGCTCCCGGAGATCCTGCAGGCGGAAGGTGTTGGCGCGGCTAGAGCGGGTTGGCTGCTCGGACTTTCTCAGGCCGTGGCGATCGTGACGATGTTTTCGGCCCCCATAGTTGCCGGGAGGCGGTCCTCTCAACGAGGCATCGTAGCGGTGGCCGTGAGCGTGTCTGGCGCCGGCGCCCTGGGCCTGCTGATGGCGGGTTCTGCCGCCAGTATCCTGTGGGTCGTGCTCCTGGGCCTCGGTCAAGGGGCGTCCTTCAGCCTGGCCCTCACCTTCCTTGCGCTGCGTGCTTCAGACTCCAGGTACGCCGCCGCGCTTTCGGGTATGGCCCAGTCCATCGGATACCTGCTCGCCGCGGCGGGCCCCATCCTCTTCGGCGTCCTGCGCGATGCGACGGGCGCGTGGAAAGTACCGCTGGTTTTGTTGCTGGCGATTACAGTGTGTTTGTTCATCGCAGGTCTTGGCGCCGGCCAGGACGCGCACGTCGGTGCATCCAATCCGGAAGATGCAGCATAACGAGGAGAAGGAGGACGACCAGATGACCGAGCAGTACCGGATCGCGGCGATCCCCGGAGATGGCATCGGCAAGGAGGTGCTGCCCGAAGGCCGGCGCGTCCTGGAGGCGGCCGCCATGGCCTATGGCTTCGGGCTGCATTTCGACGAGTACGACTTCGCCAGCTGTGACTATTACCTCCAGCACGGGGCGATGATGCCAGAAGACTGGAAGGAGCGACTCGGCGAATACGACGCGTTGTTCTTCGGGGCGGTGGGATGGCCAGCGAAGGTCCCCGACCACATCTCCCTGTGGGGGTCGCTGGTGCGGATCCGCCGCCAGTTCGACCAGTACGTCAACCGGCGACCGGTGCGCCTGATGCCAGGGATCACCTCACCCCTGAGCGACCCTAGGGACATCGACTTCGTCATCATCAGGGAGAACACCGAGGGGGAGTACTCCGAGGTCGGCGGGAAGATGTTCGAGGGCACAGACAGGGAGGTCGTAGTCCAGGAGACCGTCATGACCAGGACCGGGGTCGACCGCATCCTGCGCTACGCTTTCGAGCTGGCCGCCGGGCGCGACGCCAGACACCTGACCTCGGCCACCAAGTCCAACGGCATCGCGATCTCCATGCCCTACTGGGACGAGCGGGTGAATGAGATGGCCGGATCTTACCCGCAGGTGAGCTGGGATCAGTTCCACGTGGACAACCTCTGCGCCCAGTTCGTCCTCGAACCGAGCCAGTTCGACGTCATTGTGGCCTCCAACCTCTTCGGCGATATCCTCTCCGACCTCGGGCCCGCGCTTACCGGCACCATCGGCATCGCCCCTTCTGCCAACATCAACCCGGAGAAGCGTTTCCCCTCCCTGTTCGAGCCGGTGCATGGCTCGGCTCCCGACATCGCCGGGCAGGGTATCGCCAACCCGATCGGGACCATCTGGGCTGCGTCCATGCTGCTGGAGCACATAGGTGAGCCCGAGGCCGCCACCGCCATCATCGGCGCCATCGAGCGCGTCCTTGGCCAGAAGGAACTGCGTACCCGCGACCTCGGCGGCCACGCCGACACCGCGACGTGCGGCCAGGCCGTCGCCGACGCCCTGCGCTGACCTTACTGCTAACCTTCCGGCTGGCAGGCGGGGCAGTAGTAGGCAGTCCGTCCGGCGGCCGTGGTCTTCCGGATCTCGCCGTTCCCCCGGGGGCATGGCTCTTCCTCGCTCCGGTGGGAGAGCAGGAATGGTTCCGGAAGTTCGTTCGGTTCGGCTCCCCGCTCGATCGCTTTCTCCAGCACCCGCAACGTCTGCCCGTGCATTTCTTCGAGGATCGTTCCGTCGAGCCGCCGAATATCTGTCCGGGGGTGGAGGCGGACCTGGAACAGGATCTCGTCCGAGTAGATGTTGCCGATCCCGGCCACGATCTGCTGGTTCATTAGCGCCGCCTTGACGCCTCCCCTTCTCCCCTCGAAGCGTTCTCGGAAAGAGACAGCATCCAGGGCAAAGGGGTCGGGACCCAGCTTCTTGTTCCGGATGAACGCCTCAGGGTCTTCGACAAGGTCCACCTTGCCGAACATCCGTGCGTCGTCGAGGGCCAGATGGTAACCGCTTTCGAAGGAAATAAGGAACCGGTCATGCGGGGGGTCCTTTGCCAGGTCCTCGAAGTACTGCAGGCGTCCCGTCATGCCGAAGTGCACGTACATCCACCCTCCGTCGTCCAGCCCGAGGAAAAGGTTCTTGCCGTGGCGGCGGGTAGATTCGAAGCTGCGCCCCTCGAGGGCGTTGCCCAACTCATGGGTGGAAGCGTCGCCGAGGATCCTCTCGTTGCGCACCTCGACGGAGCTTATTTTCTGGTGTAGCGAGGTCGCGTTTACGTACCTCCTGGCGACCTCCAGATCGGGGAGTTCCGGCATCGTCTCAACCCTCCGTCGTCATCTGCCGCAGCTTGAGCTCATCCTGCGCCAATTAGTCCCCCTCGTATCTCCACCTCTTCCTCTGCCCGGCGGAGAAGGCGCTGGCCCAACCGGCCACGTTCTCGAAAAAGCATTGTTCCTCCGTGACGGTGAGGTAAACCTCTGCATCTGTCGGAGTCGCGGAGCCCGCATCTTCTGCACAATTCGGGCCATCTTGCGTGCGGATCTGGCGATACGCTCACGAGGATAAATGCGCTATGATGCTCTACCGCATGCCCACAGCATACGCGGTTCGGACGTTAGCCGAAGAAGGCATTATCGAGGCAAGCGGGACAACCAGGGAGGATCGACGTCTTTGAGCACGAGGCTAACGCGAAAGAGGCTGCTCGAGATCGTGGGTGCTGGCGCCGGGTTGGTCGCGTTGACGAGTACCCTGGGCTGTGGAGCGAAACGGACGCAAAGCGCCCACGCGAGGCCTACGCAGGCAAACTACGAGGTGTGGAACTTTCGCTCGCGCCCTGACCTCGGCCCGCCCGTCGTCGAGATGACCACGCCGGCGCGCAACACGTCCCCTGGCTACGTCTTCGTCGCACCGAAAAGGGGTGCCCTCGCCCCGCAGAATGGTCCGGGACAGAACGGGCCGATGATCCTCGACGAGGGCGGGCAGCCGGTGTGGTTCAACTCACTCCAAAACCAGGGCAAGAGCGCGACAGATTTCAAAGTGCAGTCCTACAAGGGGCGCCCGGTGCTCACCTGGTGGGAGGCGCCTGTACTTCGCGGTCCAAGCCCCGGCGAATACGTGATCCTCGACGACTCCTACCGCGAGATAACACGGGTCCAGGCCGGCAACGGCTACAAGGCAGACATGCACGAGTTCCTCATTACCCCAGAGAGCACAGGGCTGCTCACGATCTACGATCATCTGCCCATGGACCTTTCCTCGGTAGGAGGTATCGAGGACGGTACTGTAGTGGAAGGTATCATCCAGGAGATCGACATCGAGACCGGGGAAGTGCTCCTCGAGTGGCACAGCCTCGACCACGTCGACCTCGAAGAATCCTACGAGCTAGACTCTCACGAGTTCACCCACGACACGTTCGAATATTTCCACATCAACTCCATAGAGGTAGATCACGATGGCAACCTGCTCATCTCCGCCAAGAAAACCTCCGCCGTCTACAAGCTCGACCGAAACACCGGCCGCATCATCTGGCGGCTTGGCGGGAAGGATAGCGACTTCGAGATGGGCCCGGGCACCCGAACGCGCCACCAGCACGACGCCCGCCGCCAGGAAGACGGCACCATTACGATCTTCGACAATCATGGTGACCCTCAGCTCTTCGCCAACGGCGTAACCGAGGACGAGCAGTCACGCGGCATCGTTCTGGAAATCGACGAGGACGCCATGACAGCATCTTTGGTGCGCGAGTACACCCGCCCCAAATTGCTGGGGGCGGCCCACGAAGGCAACATGCAGGTGCTCTCGAACGGCAATGTGTTCATCGGATGGGGTAGCGAGCCCAACTTCTCCGAGTTCAGCAGAGATGGCGAATTGCTTTACGATGCCAACTTCGTAACCAAGCAACAATCCTACCGGGCCTTCCGTTTCCCATGGCAGGGGCAGCCACAGGACGATCCCGCTGTGATGGTCAAGCCTGGAACCAGGAACAATTTGATGCTCTACGTTAGTTGGAACGGTGCCACGGAGGTCGCAACCTGGGAAGTGCTTGCCGGGCCGAGCCGCAATCGGCTACGGACTATCGGATCCGTCCCTCGGAACGGCTTCGAAACCGTTATCACGTTGCGCACCTCAGAGCCGGTGGTCGACGTGCGGGCCAAGGACAGGTCGGGCCGGGTGCTTGGCTCAGCCAGGGCGGTCGAGCCGGGAGACTGAGCGGTATCCTCAGGCATCTGTGGAGGTGCTAGCCACCAGATAACTCGCTCATAAAGAGCGGGACGCTGCTGCGCTGGAGGTATAATCGCTCGTCATCGGGTTGCTGGGAGCCTTCCTCAAACGTGTAGGCAATCCGCCCATTACTGAGGGTCGCGCTATCGGGCGAAGAATCGGAGCCAGGAACGCTATAAACTCCTGTACATGAGCGACAGCGCCGAGCGTGGGATTCCCCTGGCCCTGATGGTCCAGACGCCCGACGAGCCTGGCGCCCTGCACGCCCTGACCAGGGTACTCCTCGACCATGGGGCGAACATTACCCACGTCGATATCGCCGAGAGGCGCGAAGGGCTCTCGACGGTCTACTTCGAGCTCGAGCATGTAACAGACGAAGGCGCGAACGTGCTCATCGGCGACCTTAAGGCCCTGCCCATCGTGAGGGCGGCCGAGCGGGCACCCTCGTTCCAGAAGGTGTATGGGAAGCGGATCATCGTGGTGGGCGGTGGAGCGCAGGTGGGGCAGGTGGTGGTCGGCGCGGTCGCCGAGGCCGACAGACACAACATTCGCGGAGAGAAGATCTCCGTCGACACCATTCCCCTGGTCGGCGAGGAAGAGCTCGCGGCGGCGACGCGCGCCGTGGCCCGCTTGCCTCGGGCGGTCGCGCTGGTCTTGGCCGGCGCGCTTATGGGTGGGGAGGTCGCCCGCGCGGTAGGTGAGATCCGCGAGAAAGGCATCATCGTGCTCTCGCTCAACATGCCTGGCAGCGTGCCCGATGCTGCAGACCTGGTGGTGAGCGACCCTGTCCAGTGTGGCGTGATGGCCGTTATGGCAGTCTCGGATTCGGCCCAATTCGACATCACCCGCCAGCGGGGACGCCGCTATTAGCGTGGTTCATCTGTAGGAGCGGTTCGCGAACCGCCCTCGCTTCGCCCGCATGCCTCGTTGACACCTCTCGGGTACCAGAGGAGGACCGATGGCAGAGGCGGGATCTGGACTCCGCACCGTCCGTGTCATACAGTACCTTGTAGACGGGAAAGGGGTTACGCTACTGGATACCCTCTCAGACAGCTTCGTGCGGACAGCCCGGTTGGACGATGTGCGCGCCGCCGGTCGCATTTCCGTGCGTGTCGCCGGACACTCACTCGCGCTCTTCTTCCATGACGGTAGGGTGCACGCCGTAGACAATCGTTGTCCCCACATGGGGTTCCCGCTACACCGGGGCACCCTACAAGACGGCATCTTGACCTGCCACTGGCACCACGCCCGCTTCGATCTCGAGAGCGGTGGAACCTTCGACCAGTTCGCCGACGAGGCACGCGTCTTCCCCGTCGAGATCAAAGACGGCGAGGTATGGGTAGATATTTCGTCTCGGGAGGACCGACCGGCTAACCTGCGCCAACGCCTGCGGGATGGGCTGGAGCGCAACATCTCGTTGGTTGTGGCCAAGTCGGCCATCGGGTTGCTTGGCAGCGCAGAGGATCCCACCGAACCGTTTCGTACCGGACTGGAGTTCGGCGCCTGGTACCGGCGAGGTGGATGGGGACAGGGGTTGACTATCCATACTTGCATGATGAACCTCTTGCCTCACCTGGCTCGCGAGGACCGTCCGCGTGCCCTCTACCATGGCCTTTCGGCCGTCTCGCGCGACTCCGCAGGGGAGCCACCACGGTTCTCCCTGCGTCCGTTACCGACCGAGAGCGTAGATCTGACCACGCTCAAGGGCTGGTTCCGTCGGTTCGTCGAGGTGCGCGACCCAGAAGGGGCCGAGCGGTGCATCATCTCGGCCCTACACGCCGGGGCCGACCACACCCAGATGGCGGACATGCTCTTCTGCGCGGCCACGGACCACCGTTACCTCGATGGTGGACACGTTCTGGACTTCACCAACAAGGCCTTTGAAGCGCTCGACGTAGCCGGATGGTCGCATGCGGGGATGGTTCTCTCGAGTCTGGCCGAGGGATACGCCGGTGCCAGGCGCATGGAAGAGTCGAACTCCTGGCGTAACCCCGTTGATCTCGTGAAAATACTCGAAGACGCTTTCGAGGAACTGCCGAACGTGCTGGAGGAGGGTCGCAACAAACGCGAAAGTTGGGAGGGCCAGGAGGACCTTGCCGCCGTGCTGTTGGGGGAGGATGGGGGAGCCATCGCCGGGGCACTGCTCGGAGCGCTGCGGGACGGCGCCACCGAAGAGGATCTGGCCGGGGCGGTGGCGTACACGGCGGCCTTGCGCATCGCCCGCTTCCCCACCACCAACGAGTTCGGCGATTGGGACACCGCACTGCACACCTTCACCTTCTCGAACGCCGTCCATCAGGGGCTGCGGCGGGCCCCCACCCCGGAACTACTGCGAGGGGTCTTCGACGCCGCCATGAGCGTCCACCTCGACCGTTTCCTCAATGTTCCTCCCGCGCGAGTGCCCGAGCCTGTGACCTCGGAAAAGTCAACAGAAGCCCTGCTGGCGGAACTACCTGCACTGCTGGATGAAAGGCAGAAGGTAGACGAGGCGGGGGAATCGGTCGCAAGCTATCTCTACAGCGGGGGAGAGACCGACCGGCTCCTGGCCATGATAGGCGGCCTACTCCTCAGGGAGGACCGCGACTTCCACACGATACAGGCCGTCGAAGCCGCCTTCAGGCAGTATGCCGGGTTGCGTGGCACCACAGCCGGTGCACACGTGCTTGTTGCGGCCGCGCGTTACCTGGCAGCCCACTCTCCCACCATGCGTTCTCAAGGGCAGACCTACGATATCGCCCGGCGCCTCTCTCGGGGTGAGATCCTCTACGAAGAGTAGGCAACACCGTTCCCCGATCCTCTACCCGCGCTGGTCAGCCAGTCAGCACTTCACCAAAATGCTGACCAGCTGACGTGCTTTCATCCATCTTGCCCCCCGAACAGCCTCCGCAAGGGTCCCTTGCTTCTCTCCAGTTCCTCGCGCAGTCTGTTCGCTTCTTCTTGCAGCCTATCGGCGCGTTCGCGCTCCTGGCGGTGCCCCTCTTGCGCCTGCTCCAGTTCGCCCAGGAGGTGCTCCCTTTCCTCTTTCTCGGCCCGCCGCGCGCGGTCCAGGCGACTCCTCAGGTGTCCCAGGTTTCTGTGCAGGTCGCCCAACTCGTCCACGAGGCCCCGGAGCATCTCGGCAGACTCTCCATAAGGTTCTTCCGTAGCGTCCTCGGGTGCCGCATCGGCGGCTACACGCTCGTCCGCGGCTTGTTTCGGGATCTTCCACCGGCCGCTCTGCGGGTCCCTTTCTCCTTCTATCTCTCCGGCCTCGAGTCGCTGCAGGAGATTGCGTTGGGAGATCTCGAGTACCTGCGCCGCCTCTGAAAGCGTGTAAAAATCCCTCGTTGGCATCGTTCCTGCCCTGTCCCCGATCCTATCCCGCGAGCATGCATACTAGCAGATCTGCCCTCTCCGTACGGTTTCGGACAGCACCACCCACGTAACGTTCCGACCGGCCGTTACTCGGCCCACTCTACCTTCGGCACCAGGGCCTGGTCGAAATCTGTGATCCTCTCGCGCCCGAGCTCCTCCAGCTCGCGCAGGCATCGCTCGCTTTCGCGGATGAGCCTGGCCACGTCCAGGCCGAGGGTCTCTGGCTCGAACTCCTTGAGTCGTAAGGTACCGTTGCGTAGCAGGCCGGTCGCGCCGCGCCAGTTGCCGTTCCTGAGGTGGTAGAAGCCCACGCCGACCTGCAAGATGCCCTGGTAGAGGAAACGAACGCGCCTCTTCTCCTGCATCCAGGCCTCTTCGAGGTACTCGTGGCACTCGTAGAACTCGCCCCTGTTGAACTCCTCTATGCCCTTGAGGGCGAGGTCGGGCAGTCCTTCGGGAGGCTCCTCCGATGCCTCTCCGGTCACCCTTGCGCTAGCCGCAGCCGCAGCCCCCGCCGCAGCAGCCGCCACCGCCGGCCATCCTGGCGTCCATCACGGGGTTCGTCGCCATGGCCGAAGCACCCGGTGTAATAGAGGCGAAGTTGGAGATCACCCGCCGCGACTCCGTCGAGCCACACTCGGGACACTCCGCCGGCTCGTCCGCGTCGCTCATCGGGCGCATGAGGTCGAAGCGATCCTCGCAGCCAGCGCACTTGTACTCGTAGAGGGCCATCTCTATCCCACCTCTCGGTCTACTGATCTCACAACTCCTGTATTGTACCGTCCCTCGCACTCCCATGGGAGCCCCACCATGAAGGCGGCAGATACCAGCGCCCGTGCGCAAGCTTTACGCATAACCAGCGCGGTTTCCTGTATTTTTGGAAACTACTTCCAGATCTTACCCGGCGTTAAGGTTCCGTTAACTCTCCCGAAAGGGAGGAGGAATCGAGGGGCGAAGATGATAAGCTGCGCGTACACAAGGAAGCCGGTGCCCGCCTTTCAGGGGTAAAATGGGGAAAGGGAAAGGAGAAGCGTGGGCACCGGCTACTCCATTCATATCGCACATAGCCGTACTGTCAAGGCCAGCCGCCACCGGCCCTCTCACGAACTCACCGTCTGCGAGTGGGTGCCCGGGTGCAACAGCCGGCCTCGAACTCTATTAGTCCTCCCCCCGCAACTGCGGTAAACTCGCGCCACCAATCATGCTCGGGGCCGTAGCTCAGTTGGGAGAGCGCCGCCTTTGCACGGCGGAGGTCAGGGGTTCGAATCCCCTCGGCTCCACTAAAAAATGTGGCAATTTGCAGGATAAACCTGAGCCGAGAACAAGACTTCCGATTGCTGACCACGTCCAAGTGCAGCAACACGGAGAGGAACATACGAGGCTAGTATGCGCGCCGAACCTTCGGCACGTCCGCCCGTCGATCTATCGTCTTGTTGTGCATATCTGCGAGCACGTGGCTGTAGGTGTCGAGGGTTGTGTAGATGCTGGCGTGGCCCATTATCTCTTGCACGACTTCAGCGCCCTCTCCGTCCCTAAGCATCAGTATCGCGAAGGTGTGGCGCAAATCTTGGAGACGGAAAGTGAGGGGGAGACCGGCGCGTTCAAGTAGTGGCTTGAAGGATCGCCTGTGAATATTGTGGCGGTTCAAGGGTGTACCTTTGCTGGTACAGAACACCAGCCCATGATCCTGCCAATGTTCTCCCCCCTTTCTACGTGCTTCTAGCTGATGCTTGCGATGCCTCTTCAGGGTCTCAATCGCTTGAGCGGTCAGCGGCACGTTACGGCTGTTGCCGCTCTGTGGCATCGCAAACTCTGGTTTGCCCTTAGCTGTGGAGAGTGTCCTGCGAACGGAGAGCTTCCCGGACTGCAAGTCCACGTCGTTCCACCGTAAGCCCAAGAGCTCGCCCGGCTTCAGGCCAGTATGGATGGCTAGGAATCTGTTAGACTGGGCGACTTCACGGAAGTGAGCTCAAGGCTATTGAGCGTATGATGTAGAGAAGGGGAACTGGATGAAGAGGGCAATTTTTCTGGCTACGGCTGCTCTTCTAGCGATGTTGGTCCTGACGCAGATGGCGTTGGCACAGGACAGCACAATGATAGACGGCACGACCATGTTCGGCACGACCGTTCAATTCGGCGGGGGCGTCGGGGGCCCTCTTGTACCGGCTAGTGGTGGTCCTTCCATCCTTCTGACGGCGGTGGCGCTGCTGCTGGGGTCGGGCATCCTGACCTACGCGCTCCTTAGGCGCAGGTGACCCTCACGAACTTCTCAGAACTCCGTAAAGGCGAAGTTCGCAGAATTCACCTTCCCCGAAGGTGGGTGAATAAGGGCATAAAGAAGGGCCGGGGCCGCTAAGGACCCCAGCGTCTCTTATGGTCTGACCCTATGGCGGCTCCTGCGCCTGCTGCTGCAACACTACGGCCCGT
>Ga0126306_10000007_pt1 | contig 49247 bp, 47 predicted proteins | sample Plot27_FD_92592 | JGI IMG/M metagenome (GOLD analysis project Ga0126306, IMG submission 92592) | Serpentine soil microbial communities from UC McLaughlin Reserve, CA, USA - Plot27 | ecosystem: Environmental > Terrestrial > Soil > Grasslands | place: USA: UC McLaughlin Reserve, Lake County... | reverse complement strand
CCTGCATTGGTGGAAAATTGGCATGGGATAAAATTTGATAATCCATTTGAAAAACTAAGTGAATACATCCACTGTATTAAATTGGTTATGAAAGGATCGAAGGTTATTTTTAATGGAAAATATTATAAGATTAATGACTTTAAAATATTATTCAAACCACCTAGAGATGATCCTCCTGTGTATACTGCAGCAATTAATAAAAAAATGTTAGATCTTTCCTGTGAATTAGCTAACGGTGTTTTGCTTTATTTAAGACCTAAACATGAATTACCAAAAGCTGTTGAACATATCAAAAACAAATTGAAAAGCAAAAGTAATAAAAAATTCGAGATTTGTTGTGCATTTATTACTGCAGTCTCCGATAAGGAGCCAGAGTTGGCTAGATTAAGAGCAGCAAAGACTCTGGCCTTTTATGTAGCGATAGGAAAGTACTATAATAGATTTTTAAGGGAAAACGGTTTCGAAATAGAAGTAGAGAATATTACTGAAGAATATCAAAAGAATGGACTTTCAAATCTTCATAATTTTATTTCAGATAAGATGCTTTCATCTTTAACAATATCGGGTACCAGAGATGAATGTATCAAGTCTTTAGGAGAATTTAATGAAAGTGGAATATCTTTACCAATAATCCAAATAAATCCAGTTGGAAACAATCCAGAAAATTCAATTAGGGAATTAATCTCTACATTTTAATTGAGAAAAGTTTCGGTGGTTGGAGGTGTCACAAGTGAATTTAGAAAAGGAACAGATATCGATATTGTCCATATTGCATTAGAGTCTGCGCTGAAGTTATTGAAAGATACAGGATTTCCTAGAAACTTGATTGACGCTGTAATAGTATCCTCATGTTCCTCGGATCAATACTTGTCTAGTGTAATAGCGGAGATAGTGGGAGTGACACCAAAGATTTCACACAGAATTGATAATTTATGTAATTCTGGTACTAATGCAATAATTTCTGCATTTTCTTATATCGCCTCAGGCTTATGTGATTCTGCCTTAATTATTGGAGTTGAAAAATCTAATACATTAGGGAAAATTTTTTCAAATGATTTCTCAAGGGGCCAATACAATCTACCAATATTTTGGGGTTCAATATTTAAAAAAATTCATATGAAAAGATATGGATCAACTGAAGAGCAAATCTGTCAAATTCCTGTTAATAATTATCGTAAAGCAAAGAAAAACAAAAATGCCATTAATAGATCCATCTCTATAAAGCTTGAACAAGTTTTAAATTCAAGAGTACTAGTTGAACCACTTAAATTATTAGAATGTTGTACTATTTGTGAAGGTAGTTCTTCAATTTTGCTTATCGCAGATGAAAAGTTTTCATTTTTCAAATCTCAAATAACATCAAATAAAAGAAATTGTGAATTGATTCCAGTATTAATCAAAGGAATTGGTCAACAAACCAATTGCGCAAGTTTTAGTAATGCAATTACAAATATTTTTGCCGAACGTTCAGCTCGAATGGCAGCACAACAAGCATATAAAATGGCTCGGATTTCCCCTAAAGAAGTTGATATAGCAGAAATTCATGATGCTTTTTCTATCTTGGAAATACTTGGATATGAAGATCTGGGTTTTGTCAATAAAGGGGAGGGTGGAACATTTGTTAACCAAAATAAAATTGCTATAAACCTAAGGGGAGGAATAATTGGATGTGGTCATCCAATAGGAGTAACTGGAATTGCACAAGCTGTAGAAATTTTTGAACAATTAGGGAAAAAAGGTCATAATTTAAAATTAAACAAATCTCCTCATATAGGAGTTGTCCATAACTTAGCTGCTGCTGGAACTTCAGGGACAGTCCTCATTATGGAGGGCTAAATTTTTAACATATTCTAACATTTTCCTTGAACCTAAACAAAAAAATCCTGTATACAAAAAAAAATAATCATCAAAAATTTATGGAATACATAAAGGGTGGAAGGTTTGTGCTTCCTTATTGTAATAAATGTAGAAAGACTATTTGGCCTCCTGCAGACAATTGTAGATTTTGTCTGAATAATCTTTCATTAAAAGATTATAAAAACAAAAAAGGAAAAATCCTAGAATTTTTTCTTGATAAGTTTACTAATGATAATGCAAATACAATAATGATATTAGTAAAAATAGATGAAGTAATACTTATTGGATCTCTAGATCAAGAAAAAATAAATACTGCTAATATTGAAGGAAAAAAAGTAAGAATGAAAAAATGTGGATTTATTAATCAAAAAATATTTTATCGCTTCGAAATTGTGAATAATTAATATATTAATTAATATATCTATTTGCTTATTTTATTTTTATTGAGTTACGATCGTTTTGTAGATGAAAGACTGTTGACTAGTAGAGATGCATTAAATAAATATCAGATGAAAATCAAGTTACAGGACATAGACGAGAATGCTCGTGATTATTCTCAAAGATTTGGCAATAGGATTTTAGTACGAAAAATAATTTTAATGACAAAACATAACAGTACACAGGAGATTGAAGAAATTGAACTTGATGTTGAAGAATTGGAAAAAAGAATAAAAAGAGAACGTCTTTTTTCCTCGTCAAACCGATGGGTAGCCCAAAATGAAATAAAAAATGGTTATATCGTTGCAACAAGACACCTTGACCTTTTGGCAGATGCAATAGCATTAGATGTAATAGTTTTTGATTAAAGAAATTTAATTTTTAAAGAAAAGAAAGTAAAATTACATTTTTCTATCTTTTAGAATTAAAAAATAAAAGATGCACTTTATTTTTTTGTTTGATATTAGTTGTAACCATATAATATTATGTATGAAAATAATATTTAATTACTAAAATAAATGGCCAAAGAAAAAATTTATCTGGACCTTAATTTTTTCTTGTCTATTACAATTTTGGCTATTCCTAATCCGATTAATATCCCTCCCAATAGCATTGTTGAACCGATTGTTCGTATAGTATTTTGATCTATTTCGAAATTAGCCATAGCCATTATAAGAAGTAATCCCAAGATGATTAATCCTCCATTTATAAATAGTAGTATAGGTATTGTTTTGTTTGGTTCTTTTCGACCAAGAGCAAACCCTATTATAGATAATGCAACGGCTCCGCCTCCAAAAATACTTCCTCGTACCGCTTCATTTAGGGGAAGGAAACCTTGTCCTCCTCCTCCTGTAATTGCATCTGTTTCAGATTGTGATGCAACCATTACATCTATACCGTAAATTATTAGCAATCCAAGCGAAATTAATAAAAGAATAATAGCAATCTTTGCCATGATTTTTTAACATTAAGATATTTAATAAACCTATCAATAATTAATAATATGGATATAAAAGATGAGTTGTATTCTGTCTTAAATGATTTTGGAAAGGAAAATATTCAAATAGAATTTCAAAATAATATAAATTCATCAATTTCTAAAATAAAGGAAATACTTTCTAAAACAATAGCAACAATTTATGAAAAAAAAGAAAACATTGATTCCGATTACAATAATTTTGAAAAACCATTATCAATATTATGCGAATCTTTTTTACATTTTTTATTGACAACAACCTCACTTCCTTCACAGAGGAAAATAATGCTAAATGAGCTAGAAATTGATTTGGTAATTCCTGACATAAAAACTCTATATAAAGATCCAAAGAAAACTTTGATAATAAAATTTGATAAAAATTCATCTACTAGTGAATATATAAAAAAGTTAGATAACATTCAGAAGAATAAAGAAAATATTTGGCTAGTTTCATCTATTCCTCTTGACATTAATTATAGAAATTATGTTCTATATAATAATAAAAAAGAGTGTCAAACTTTATTTACCAACAATAAAACTATAGATCACAATTATATTAATTATCTTATTGATGGTAAAAATGAAATAAACAATAATAATATACGTAACATTAAACCAAATGTTATTCCTTTTTTTAATATAATAGTGGATATTAATAAATTTTTAAAAGATACAAAATATAGAGGTTTCAAATTTGTAACTAATTAATAAATATAAAACGATTTTAACTTAATTTATTTATTAATTTTTTTTATTTATGTTGAAAATATTTCTAAAGACTTTAAACAAGAACAATAAAAGAACTTAACTATTTTTAATATACTACTCTCATTGATGATATAAAAATATTTGACAAATTTTGCATTTTTTATTATGAGTAAGTAATTATGATTGATATAATAAATAAAATCTATGAAAAGTAAAGGAATCTTTATAATAGGAATTGATACTGAAATAGGAAAAACCACTATTGCAGCAGGTTTAGGCAATTTGCTTTTTCGAAAAGGAATTGAGGTAGGAGTAATGAAACCTTTTGCAACAGGAATTAAACAATATTCTAAAGATTATAAATCTCTCGACACTAAAATGTTAAAAGATGCAAGCGGTAATAAAGACAATGATAATATAATTAATCCCTATTTTTACTCAATACCTACAGCTCCTTACCTTGCCAAAAAAATATTAAAATTAAATGAAAATATAGATATTGAAGAAATTTTAAACAAATACAAAGAAATTGAAAATAGACATGAATTTACAATAGTAGAAGGAATAGGAGGATTGATGGTTCCATTGAGCAAAGATTTTTCTGTTGCAGATTTAGCATCTATAATAAAGATACCAATAATATTAATAACGTCAAATAGAATAGGATCTATAAATCATATTATAATGACATATCGCTTAGCTATATTATATAAGTTGAAAATCAAAGGAATAATAATAAACAACAAATGTAAATTTTTAAAAACTTATTACAAATTAATTACTAATAATCTTCCACATACAGTAGAAGAATTGACACAAAATAGAGTTTTGGCAACTATACCATATCTAAAAAAACCAACTGCAAAAAAAATTGCGGATATCTTGGAAAAATACGATTTTATAAAGAATTTATAATTTTTCTATTATAAATATAATCTGATTATTATTATATTATTTTAATAATGAGTCTTGATTTTTTTTTGTTTTGTTGAAATGGTCAATTTCAGTTTTAATATGTTATCTATTGTATAAATAATTAAAATCTTGGTATTAAAATAATTAAGTTATGCTTTTATTTATTAGTTGTAATCGATTTAAAAATATTATCTTTTGGTTAAGCATATTTTACTATCGAATTATGAAATAATTACTTTCAAATGGCCAAAGCTAATTTTCAAATTTTTTTCCTATGTTATCATAGTTGTTTTTATGAAAATTTATATAAATACTACATCTTATTTTAAGAGATGAAGGATTACAAATCAAGACTAATCTTTTTCATAATTTTTATTTTTTTGATTATCATTACAATGAATATGGAAAATGCGAAGTCTCAGAATTCTACAGAACAATCTAATGTATATCTGAAACTATCAAATTTGATTAATAATACAAATGATGATGTTATCCAATCTATGAGAGCAATTGAATCTGGTGATGATTCAATTGCTTTAAATATCCTAACTAATGTAACTGTAAGCCTCGAAGAACTATCTAACGGATTAGAGGTATTGATAAATGAGCCATTAACACATGGAGATTAGACCTAAACATTAATGAGAATTTTTTACTCAAATCATGAAAGTTTCGAATAATTTTGAAATTTCGCCTTATATTTATTTTTTCTACAATAAGTACATATTCTCAACTTGTACTATTATCGTCTTTTCTTGTTAAGTATTAGAACATAAATAACGTTTTCCACTATACTTTGGCTTTTCTTTTTTTTTAGTAGCATTAGATTAACTGTGTACAAATTAGCTTTAACTTAAATGGATTTTATGAAAAAAATAAATTTTTGATATTTCAGAAGCTATTGTAGATAAATGAAAAATTTTTGTTAAGTATTTTGAGATAATATTTTTTTTGTAATTGTATGTATACTGTATTTACATGTTAAGAATGTGAACATTAGTATTCCTGATTTTGTTAAAACTCAATTTTTAGGGAGATTTTTTATTTTTTACTGCTTGATTTCTCTATTCCTTTTTTCTTCCTAGGTTGAGATCTTATTTTTTAACAGGAATTTACCAATTCCGATTGTTAATGATGTGTTGTTAAATTTTTAATTATTAATATAAAACTATGCGAGGTTTCTATATGGGATTATGTTATACCTTTTATATGGTAAGACAGGAAACCATAAATGAGGGATAATGTATATATGGTAACATGGTAAAAATTACTTTCGAATTAGAAGATACTTTAAATGAAAAATTTAGAAAGGTAATAGTAACGAAAAAAGGACTATATCGGGGCGCCATCCAAGAATCAATTATTGAAGCAATAAATGATTGGATGAAGAAGAAGAAGAAGAACAAAGAGGATAACAAGAAAAAACGTGTAAAAAGGGATGAAAGTAACACAATAATAAATAATTAATGTCTGAAATGTTTCAAAACTCGAATTTAGAAATATCGTTATTTTTTTTAAAAAATCTTATTAATTAAGTTAACTTACATTGTAAAGAAGAATGACTAAAAAAGAAAATGACAAAAAAAATCTTGAAAAAAATGATAAAGGTATTAATAAATCATTATCTTTTCTTGACAAAAAGTACGTTTGGCATCCTTACACCCAAATGCAAATTTGGAATAAGCAAGATAATGTAGTAATAACTCATGGAGATGGATTTTATCTTGTAAGTGAAAATGGAAAGAAGTATCTTGATGGAATTGCTAACATGTGGTGCAGTGTATGGGGTTATGGTACAAATCCTGTTATTGAAGCAATCAGAAGACAATTTCATCAACTTCCTCATTCTACTCTCTTTGGATTAGGTAATAAAGCTTCAATAGTACTTGCAACTAAACTTTTAAAATTGACCAAAGGAATGGACAAGATTTTTTATTCAGATAATGGTTCGACAGCTATGGAAGTAGCATTGAAGATTGCAGTTCAGTATTGGAAAAATAAACAATTTCCAAAAAAGAACAGATTGCTTTCTCTTGAGAATGGTTATCATGGAGATACAATTGCAACAATGTCTATGGGTTACGTTGAGAGGTATTTCAATCCTTATAAATCATTACTAATTAAAACATTTAGAGCTCCAGCACCATCATCATTTGAAAACGATTTAGATAATGGTCTGACAGATTCGGAGATTGCTGATTTATGTATAGAAAAAACAAAACAGATACTTGAAAAAAATTCAAAACATATAGCTGGACTTGTAATGGAGAGTGGGGCACAAATTGCAGGGGGTGTATCGATCTATCCTAATAATTATCAAAAAAGAATCGCTGATCTCTGTAAAAAATATGATGTTCTACTTATTTTAGATGAAATTGCTACAGGATTTGGAAGGTTAGGAAACATGATAGAATATCTCCAACAATCCTCTTTACCAGATATTGTCTGTTATGGAAAGGCATTAAATGGAGGATATTTTCCTATTGCCGTGACGTTGACAACAGATGAAGTTTATAAACAATTTTTAGGCGAATATGATGAAAAGAAACAATTATTCCACGGACATACGTATACTGGCCATCCTGCTGGATGTGCAGCTTGCATCGCTAATTTGGAAATGTATGAAAAAAGAAATCTTATCCAAAAAATAAGAGACAACAGTAAGCATCTTCAAAAAAGATTGAAAAAACTTGAAGATTATAAATCTGTCCATAAAATTAGACATAAAGGTCTTTTAGTAGGAGTTGAATTAGCAAGTGAAAATAAAATGTTACAAGGAATGAGAAAAAAACAATCACTATCTTTTATTGATGGCGTGGATCTTAGTAACTATATTATGAGAGAATCACTTAAGAGAGGAGTTATACTTAGATCTCTTGGAAATATTGTTACACTGATTCCCCCACTTGCTATGCCAAGAAACCAATTAGATATTTTGATTGATACTTTGTATGATATCATAAAATCTATTGATGGAAAATCGTTCTTGAATCATGGTAATGTATGTTCAATCTCCTAAACTCTTTGTAAAGAGTTGCCTTTGATATTCCTAGTTCCCTTGCGATTTTTGCTTTTGAATTATTTTCAGCTAGTAAGGTAATCAGGTTATTTTTGTCAATAACCTTCTCAGGTCTTCCGATTTCCTTCCCAGCAATTCTTGCTCTGTTCATCCCATCCTTTGTACGTTGAACAAGCATCTCTCTTTCTCTTTCTGCAACCCACGTTAGGATACTTATCATCAGTTTTCGGATGCTGGGGTCTGTGGTCTGCAAAAAAGACTCTCTGGGTGAACAGGATATCAGCGGGCTATGTTCTTCGATAACCTTTATTGCGTCAAGTGTATCCCAAAACGTCCTTCCTACCCTTGACAGCTCATATACCAACACTGCCTCCACTTTTGATAAACTTACAAATTCCATCAAATCTTGAAAGCCTTTTCTACAAGTGGCTGGTATCTTTCCACTTACTGAAGGATCTTCAAAGAAATACAACATCTGATAATCATGATCCTTTGCCCATTTGGTAATTGCAATTTTTTGAGTTTGTACTGTCTGTTCTTCAGTACTAACCCTAAGATATGCTATAGCATACTTTTGCATATGTAGAAGTAACAATTAAAAATGATATCTATATTCTAATGTTAAAAAAACAAGACAAAACAGTATAAAAAAGGTAATGATTTTTGAACCATTTGAGTGATGATATTGACAGAGTTTAAAGGTAAAAAAAAGATACTATTTTTTATACGTATTAGAAAAGGGTCCATTTTTGAACAACATTAGGTAAGAATAAAAACAACGAAAACCGTTATTCTTCTCGTAATTGTACTTTGATAATTGAGGCTGTTAGAAGAAGATGATATAGATATAATCTAGCTTTTTTATAAATTAACAAGAAGGAATGTCTCGATAAATTCTAACTATTATTCTCAGATTACTAAAGAGATGAGGTCGGTAAAGAGACCTAATAAAAATACAAGATTGTTAATCTTTCTAGACTCGAGTTTAGAAATATATAACTAAAACTCACGAAAAATAAGGATTAAGTATAGGAATTAGAAAATATAGATATATGACTCGTGGCTACGTAAGGAGTAATGAGAATTCCAATCACACCGTAGATTCTTTTATTGATACACTAATCCATAAGGTTTTCACTAATCAACAGATATCTTTCCAGGAAGCTTACACTCTACTGTCGACAGATGATATCCCGGCTTTAGCCAAAGGTGCCAATAAAATAACTCGGAAATTTAATGGTGAGTTAGTAGATATTGAATCATTAGTTAATGCAAAATCAGGTAGATGTCCTGAAGACTGTTCCTTTTGTGCCCAATCATCATTTTATAATACTGGAATTTCTAAGTATCCACTGCTTCCTACTGAAAAATTAATAGACTATGCAAGAAATGCCAAAAATGAAGGCTCAACGAGTTTTTGCTTGGTATGCGCGTATAGATCTCCTCCTGAGAAAGATTTCGAACAAATTTGTGACGCCATTTTAAAAATTAAAAATACTATAGATATTGATGTGAATGTCTCGTTGGGATTCATGACTCCAGAACGAGCGAAGAAGTTAAAAAGTTTAGGAGTAAAAAGATATAATCATAACCTAGAAACAGCAAAAAGTTATTTTTCTCAAATATGTACAACTCATGACTATGAAGACAGAATAAATACTGGAAAAATTGTTAAAGAGGCTGGACTTGAACTTTGTTGCGGAGGAATAATAGGGATGGGTGAAAGTCCTGAACAAAGACTAGAGTTAGCTTTCTCACTTGCCGACCTGGATCCAGATGAAGTTCCTCTAAATATATTAATTCCTAGAGAAGGAACACCACTTATGTATAACCCTCCTTTAACCAATGAAGAAATTATTAAAACAATAGCAGTTTGGAGATTTATAATGCCAAAAACCATTTTAAAACTAGCAGGTGGAAGAGAGAAATATTTTGGAGATAATGGAAAGTATGCACTTAAAGCTGGCGCTAATGGAATAATAAGTGGAGGATATCTCACCACAGGAGGAAATAATCAAAATAAAGATATTCAAATGATAAAAGAAATTGGCCTCGAAGTATGACCATATAAATGATCAATTACACGAATATAGAGAAAAAAGTATCTATAGGGAACCTCTGACATCAGAAATAAAAGGTAATACCTTCTACCTAGGAAATAAAAAAGTTATTAATTTATGCACTAATGATTATTTAGGATTATCTCAAAATAATAGAATTTTGTCTAAAATAAGAGATTCTCTTATACAGGTTTCTCCATGCAGTTCACGATTAGTATCAGGAAATAATATAAATATCATAAAATTAGAACGAATATTAGCAATCCATCGAAGTTCCGAAAATGCTCTCGTTTATCCTACAGGGTATATGGCAAATCTGGGGGTAATTACTGCAATATCTAGCTCAGAACATACCATTTTTAGTGATAGCCTAAACCATTCCAGTATTATAGATGCTTGCCGGTTAGCCAAATCAAATAATATTATGATTTTCGAACATAATAATCCTGATCATTTAGAGAGACTTTTAAAAAATTCAAAGGCTAAAAAGATCATTGTCACTGAAGGTATTTTCAGTATGGATGGAGACATGGCAAGACTTGATCTGCTAACAGAATTGGCAAAGAAACATGATTCAATTTTAATAGTAGATGATGCACATTCGGATTTTGTATTTGGAAATTTTGGTAATTATGGCGGAATTCCAGAGCATTTTGGAGTGGAAAATGATGTTGATATTCACATTAGTAGCTTAAGTAAGGGCTTAGGATGTTTTGGAGGCTATGTAGCCTCATCTAATCTAATTAGAGATTTATTAATAAATAAATCACGACAATTCATATATACATCTGCAATTCCAGAACATTTATGTGTAGCTGCAATTACTGCAGTTTCAATTTTAAAAAAAAATAAAAATATCCAAAAAAAATTTTTTATAAGAATAAAGTGGTTTATAAATCAATTAAATCAACTAGGTTTCAATATAGGTACAACATCTAGTCACATTATTCCAATTATTATAGGTGATGAGAAATTAACTTTCAATTTCTCAAAGGAATTATTCAAAAAAGGTATATTTATTCAAGCAATTAGATATCCGACGGTATCTTTAGGAAAAGCTCGATTAAGAATTTCTCTTAATATGTCTATACAACAGTCCAATTTAAATTATGTGATTTATTGTCTAGACAAATTAGGAAAAAAATATAACTTAATATAATATGTTACTGGTACATAAATATATAACAAATTATATCATATATTCATTATAAAATATAAAATAAATTAGCGCATAAAAATACCTCAATACAAATACAAAAATAAAGTTAAAAAATTTGTCAAGGCAATTTGATCAAAAATATCTTTATAGTATTAATTATATTGAGATGGTTTTATTTCTCTTTATGTACTGTAGAAAGAAATAAAAAGATAAATCTTTACAAGGCACTTATGAAAATAGTAGAAGTAAGTATTAAGGTGTCTGATGAATCATATGAAGAATTTTTATCCCATTTAAACTCTCTTCCCGTAAATATGATCTTATTTGGGTTAAGATTTGCGCATAAGAGATATGTTGCAGAAACTGGAGGATATTTATTTCCTGGTAGAAAAAGTATAATAAAAAAAGAGACGGATATGTTAAGTAAAGAACAAGCTCAATGGAGATTAGACAACTGGAAAAAAATGATTGCGAATTACCGGGAGAAAGGATATAGTTATCCTACAATTTCAAGAATAAAAAAGAAAATCGAAAATATTCTTATAAATTAGATAGAACGATTTTCTCTTCCTCAATATATTGAGGCTTCTGAACTCTCTTGATCTACTTCCGCTGACGATGAAGGTAAATCAGGGAATTTGTCTTTCATGCTTTGTTCTACGACCATGCTAGCTTCTTCTAAAATCTTCATCGAGTCTTCAGAGATCATACCTGTTCCAGATATTTCTGTATTAGGTATTTGTGAAGAATCATTCATTATGCTTGACAATAGATCTGATATCTGTCCAAAGGATTGGTCAGCCTCTGGCATCATAGATGATAAACCTCCTTGAATGCCTTTTATGACAGACATTGCAGGACTCAATGTAACAACCACATCCCCTAATTCAGTAATTGTATTTAGCCTTAATTGGATTTGTTCCATTGCAAGTTTTGCTGAACTCACCATCTTATTCATTTTTCTGATTTGAGAGAGCTCATTTGATAATACTTTTGCATATTGGCTATCATGATTTTGCATTGCATAAACAATTCTCTTAAAAATCAAATGGTCTTTTTCATGCATTTTATTAGAAATACCGTCTAATTTAGAAATTTGAAGTTGTAATTTTTTTTGAGCATCTTCAATTTTGGGTTTTAAAGGAACTGGAGATTTTATATTATCCATAAATTTATTCTCAAGAAGTTTATTTGCTACACCTTCATTAGTTGTAGGTTTTACCCACCTTTTGTTAAATGACATCGGCTATCTATTCACCAAAAACTATGAAACAAATTTGTTTAAAAATGAGATTGTAACTGTTTTGAGGGTCACTAGAGATACATTCGCAAAGGTAACTCTCTAAAAAGAAGATTCTATAGAGTTTAATTACTAAGTTGTTCCTCATTATATTCATATACATTGGGTTTGCAAATCGAGCCAGGAAACTTAATGTTAAAGATAAATTATATTTTATATTCTAGAGAATATCATAAACTATTGATTACTTACTTCCTAACTAGTAAATTAATTAAATAGCATCATTAACAATTAAAGCGTAATGGCCGCCGTAAAGATCTTAACTTTCAATGATTACAAGATCTACTAATTTTAATATTATTCAAAAGGTTAATAACAATTAGAGAAGAAATCTTGAGTTATCAAATATATCTACATGATTTTTATGCTCAGTGAATAATCGGATTGACCGGATATGCTCCACATATTCGACAATATGTGCCACTCCATGTAAAACTACAATTACAATCAGGACATGTTCTTTGTTCTATTACACCTTTTTGTGATCTTGGTGGTAGAAAATATTTTCTATACGTGAGATAATAAAATAAATGTTCCTTGTTGCGAATATTAACATTTTCCCTTTCTCTGATTCTTTTAATTTCATCTAAAAATTCTTTATTGGTACAGAATTGATTTTCAAAATAGTTTTTTATATTCGAAAATCCTGATCCTTCTTCTTGAGCTTCTTTTTCTCTCCAAGCAGGTTTTTCTTGATGGTGCCATTTTTCAAAACATTTTCTCAAGATAAACTTGCCCCATAATTTATTTTGATATTGACCTATTTTCATTGATAAATCTATAGATTTTGCAAATTTCATAAATTTTTCATTCAGAAATGGTGAAGTTATCTTAACCTTGAAAAAATTACCTATTGTTCCTGACGGAAAATGCATTGTATCCCATAATCTTTTGACTTCTTCTTCTAACTTTTGGGTATCATTGAAATATCTTTTAAGATAGTTATATCCTGCAAATAATTCGTCTCCTCCATCTCCTGTCAAGAGGGTATTCACCCCGACTTCGTTAGCTTTTTGTACTGCAGCAAAAATAACGCTAGAGTTACGAATAAAAATGGGGTCAAACGTCCGAAATAATTCTATTATTTTTTCTTCAACCTTTAATAATTCCATAGTTTTTATTTTTATTGTGATATGATTCGAGCCATATTGATTTGCAATCAATCTAGCATATTCAGAGTCTGACGCATTGGAACCGTCGAGAGTAACCGTAAAGGTATATTCAGGTTTTTGAAAACTAGCTATAATACTACTATCCAAGCCACCTGATAGTAAAAGGCCTCGAGCTTTCTCTTTTGTTATAATCTCTTGTAGCATAAAATAAAGTTTATTACAGTATGAAATTTCATATGGTAAATAATCTTCCTTCATTTTTTGAAAATATGGATGTCAACGTAAGATAAATGTTATAAGATTTTTAAGAGATTTAGGAATTCATAAGTGAAGGAGTTTCTATAAAATAACCTTCATTCTGTACGTTTTGTAGTAGGAATTAACAATAGAAAAGGAAAAATATATTTCTATTATTATGAATCTTCAATTTTTATAAAGTCTTGGAAACCAATGTATCGTTTTTTCGAATTAATTATTGTCGAGGATAGCAAATTATACTTATAGACTAAAAAATAAAAATTTTACAAAAGTTTTTTAAATCCTTCAGATAGGGTATGATCTTATGGAAGAAAAAAAGATAAAAGTAAATAATAGAGAATATAGTGTTACGCTTAATGATCAAACTCAACTAAATGCTATGAAACTTAAACGGTTATATCAGCAAAGCTATAGTGATATGGACAGTTTTGACGAGGTCAGTACTGAAATATCAACCACGATTAATAACCTCTTAAAGAGGTCTGTCTCTCCGGAGATTCGTGAGGAGGATATGGATGGGGCGATTCAACAAATCCTCAAAATGTATGAGAAAAAAGGAAAGAAATAGCCTATCATTTAAAAGGATAAAACAAATCATTTAGGATTCGACCACGGTTTGGTTATAATATCGAGTAGTTATAACTCCATCATTTTAAATAACTATAGAATTAACGATAATTGAAAAATAAGAGTAAGTAAAAACCTACACCAATAATATAAATAAGATAATATTAATGATTCATTCGAATGAATCGTGCTCTAAAAAAGTGTATAAATCCTACTTGTGGTTTGACTTATGAAATACAAAATCATAATTATCAGTGTTCTTGTGGTTCATTTCTGGATGTTCTATATTCAGAAAGACCTGATAAAGAATTAGTCGAGATATTTTACCAAAGAAGAAATCCTAACCGAAATATCTATAATGAAAGTGGGGTATGGAGATTTAGGGAATTATTAAATTTTCCTGAAATAGAAACTGATAATATCAGTGAATGTTCAGATGTTCTTGTTTCCCTCGATGGTGCAGAAGGGAGATTATCTAAACCATATAATATGTCAAAAGTTGCAGACTTTGTAGATCTTCCACATGAAAATCTTTTTCTGCAACCCGAAGGATACAATCCAAGTGGGTCTTTCAAAGACAATGGTATGTCGTCTGCCGTAACTCATGCAAAGATGCTCAAAATAAAGACACTGATTTGCGCATCTACTGGAAATACCTCCGCATCAGCAGCAATGTATGCTTCTAATGAAAACATGGAATGTGATGTTTTTATTCCAAAAGGAGAAATAGCTCCAGGTAAATTAGGACAAGCCTTTCAATTTGGGGCTCAAGTTATTCAAGTAGATGGAAATTTTGATGATGCACTAGAATCTTCTTTAGAATATTCAAAAACTTCACATGGTTATACTGTAAACTCTATTAATCCATTTAGAATAGAAGGCCAGAAAACTATTATTTACCGAGCCCTAGAGCATTTAGAATGGAACCCTCCTGATTGGATCATTTATCCGGGTGGTGCATTAGGAAATATATCCAGCTGTGGCAAAGCATTGATAGAATTACATGAATGGGGATGGATTCAAAAAATCCCTAGAATTGCAGTTGTAAATGCAGAAGGAGCAAATACTCTTTATGAGCTTGTTAATGGAAAGTTTGAAAATACAAAACTACACTGGAATGAAGGTAAACCAGATATTAATCTAATTCAAAGATATTATCAATATAAAAAGGATAAAAATATCCTTCCTAAAACTAGGGCCACTGCAATTCAAATTGGTAAGCCTTCAAACATTGTTAAAGCTTTAAGAGCCCTATGGTATACTAATGGATTAGTAATCCAGGTGAAGGATGGTGAAATGATGGATGGAATGTCAATCGTCGGACTCAATGGATTTGACTGTGAACTTGCATCTGGAGCAGTTCCTGCAGGCATAAAAAAATTGAGAGAAAAAGATATTATGAAAAAAGATGATATTGTTGTTGGGATTTTGACGGGTAGACAAAAAGATCCATCAATAGCGATGGAATATCATATTAATTCTAAAAACAGATTTTCGAAGCCTCCCAAGAATATTTATCAATAATCCCTCATTATTTTTAGAATAAAGAAAAGATAAGAAATAATGTTTATTTTAAACTCTGTTCGTTTTATTTTTAGAACTTCTTATTTCACGCTTATGATTATTTATACTTTTTAAAACTGATATCATAGCATCTGCTTTCCTTTCAGTTTCTTCCCATTCATTTACAGGAATGGAGTCCATTACTATTCCCGCACCTGATTGTACATATCCTTGCTTTCCATGTATGAATATTGATCTTATTGTTATAGCAAAATCACAACATCCATTGAATGAAAAGTAGCCAAGGGCGCCAGCATAAGGTTCTCTTCTTTCTTTTTCCAATTCATTTATTATTTCCATTGCCCTAACTTTGGGTGCTCCTGAAACCGTTCCAGCGGGAAATAGTGCTTTTAAAGCATCAAAAATATCGAAGTTATCTGATAAGTGTCCAACAATATGTGATACGATGTGTTGCACGTGGCTAAAACGTTTAATTGCCATCAACGATTTGACTTTTACCGTACCATAATCAGAAACACGACCTACATCATTCCTTGCAAGGTCAACTAACATAGTATGTTCAGCTAATTCCTTTTCATCGTTTAATAAATCCTCTCCAAGTTTAGTAGTTTCTTCCTCATTTTTACCAATGGGTCTCGTTCCAGCAATAGGAAAGGTTTCAATTACTTTTCCGGTAACTCTAAGAAGCATTTCTGGACTGGATCCTATTATACACCTTTTGTTAATTTTAAAGAGATACATATACGGAGATGGATTTAATTTTCTTAATGATGAATAAACATTAAGTAGGTTTCCTTCTATACTGAATTTAAAGTTCTTTGATAAGACTACTTGAAAAATATCACCATCATAGATATATCGTTGGGCCTTTTCTACCATTTTTATGAATTCTGATTTACTAAGGTTTCGTTGTGGAACAGAACATCTAATGTTGGAAAAATTAAATATTTGTTCATGATTACTCTTCTTATTCTTCAGATCTGTCTTAGTATTAAATTGGTAGCTATCCCTGTTTAAGATTTTATTGATATCTTCTATTTGAGATTCCCTCCCTGTATGGAAATAATATGGTTGGTCTTCTTGATGGTCATAAAGTATTCCATCTGTGAAAATTCCAAACTCAAGCAATGGAAAGTTAAGTATTTTTTTCTTCGGCGCAGGTAATCTTTCCCAAAATCTTATAGCCTCATAACTGATGTAACCTACAGCACCGCCAATATATCTATAATTAATATCAGGTGGATATATTTTTGGAAGTATTGATCTTAATTGTGATAATGGTTCCTTCACCTTCAGTATTTTTACTATTTTTTTATTTCTATTAAAAATAATAAAGTTTGTTGAATTACATTCTACCGTGAAAGTGGGACTAAATCCAATAATAGAGATCTCCGCCAACTCTTTGGGTCCAGATAGAGATTCAAAAATAAAAGTAGAATCAAAAAAATTAAAAATGTCTGAATAAATTTCAAATGGGTTTTTCTTGGTATTTAGTTTTTGTAAATGAAAATTGTTTCTTTCTTTTAGCCGTGAAAGAGATAATGGACTATTCAATTTAAAAATGGCCTCTATTAATTGATTCAATTTCTAAAATTATTTAAGTCTATGTAATTAAATTTACAATAAATGACTATATCACTCTATGTTTCAATTCAATTTCGATTAATAGACTATTTAAAGTTATAATGAAACAAGTACCAGAAATAGTGATACAACGGAGGTGATTTAATTTTGTGAAATTTCTAAAATTTCATTTTCATTGAGCTTATTATAATCTTCTTTTGTAATTAACGGTATTTTCCATTTATAACATAAATATCTATTTTTGCTTGGTGATTGTGATTTCAACTTATCTATGAACTGGTTACAGGAGGATTCATCTTCAAATACTATATTTTTTAACTGGCTGACCATCCCCTCAATCTGAACAGTTACCAAATAAACTTTTTTCATTTTGTTAGTTTAAACTGAAGATCTTCTCAAATAGAGGTAAAATATTATTCCCTCTTCTCTCACTTTTCTTGCATACTCTTCACTATAATTGGCAAAAGCTAATACAATGTTTGGCCCGTTTGAGCTATGGTTATTATTTTCTGTATGGATTAATTGGAGCCAACAATGATTTTCTACTGCTTTGGAACTATAAGTAAGATCTCCAATAGTATGAATGTCATATTTATGTTGAATGTTTCGATCTTGTTTTTTCGAACAAAAGTACTCTGAAAAAGACTCTGTACAATAAAGAAGGTTCATTTTTATCTATACTTGATTGTTTATTTAAATATATATTGTAATCTTAAAATATCAATATATTAGAATCATTACAGTTATTTTGCCTTTTTATCCTTGACTTTTAGATGCAACTAAATTTTTCTAATTATCCATATTGACTTAGTTCCTTAACATTATAAGGATATTACTAAGCACCACATCTCGAGTGATTTATTGTTAATTAGGATTTGCCTATTTTCGTATTCATATGATTATTTTATCAGTGTTGAAATGGAGCTAGATTTAATAAGATATAATGTAATAAAAGAATCATAATTTGTTTAAAATACCAACTCGAAACAAGAAAAAAATAATGGAAATAACATAAAATGCCTTGCAAGGGAATATGTGCACGACATAAAGCATTAAAACCTAAAAGTGGACAACGTTATATAATAGGACAGAAGCGTTGCCAAGTTTGTCAAATTTTTATAAAATGGGAAGGTTTATGGTGTCCTTGCTGTGGATATCGTTTACGCACAAGACCAAGGAGCAGAAAATATAAAGTACAGTTTAATGAAAAGGTTATTAAAAATTTGATAACAAAAGTTGCGGTAAAAACATAGATTTGAAATTTTGTCATTTGGGAACATAAAACTGATATAATGAGTTATTTTTGCTTATTGCGATAAACGTTTCGTCGTTGTGACACTTTGATTTATATGATATTGTTATTAAGGAATCAATACAATATTTAGGCATCTAAATATAAGTATCTAGAAATTATTCATTAATCCTTATTTAAAAAAATGTTGTTTGGAAAAATTACAATAACTAACAACTGCTATATAATTACCTACTAATGTGTTTAATTACTAAAGCTGAATATCGAAAGACGAATCAATCTAATCTAGTTGAAATAATTTTTACTTCGCTCTTTGCTAGGGCTTTTCTCCATATTTTAATTGTTTTCATGCCCCCTTTGATTGGAAACAAATTTGAGTTAGGAGAAAAAAAATTATGTAGTATTTAATACAATAAGGAACTTATGAAAGAGGATTTCAACACTGTGATAAATCTAAGACAGTAGGATCGGAAAAGAAAAATTGGCATTAAATATAATGTTATATCATTTTAACATCATATGGACTAGAGTGATAAAATAGGATTTTTATAAAAAGTAAAAATTTCCTTTAAACAAGATCGGCTTTGGCGAATCTGTTACCAATGCTGGTAATTTTAATTTTTACGTCATTTCCGACTTTACCATCTTTAACAAAGATCACAAAACCTTGAACTCTTGCAACACCATCACCTTTATAGCTGGTTTCAGTTATTTGTACGTTATATTCCTTTCCTAATTCTACCGGTTTATTAGTAAAATTTCTTTGATCGTTATTTTCGCCATACTGTTCATTACTAGTATTACTCATAAAATTAGTGAAATCTAAGATAATATGAATGAATGCATTTGGGTAATCAAAAAATTTTTTATAAAAAGATAAATAAAGATATATTCACTATCGAATTAATAAGAAAATTTATGATATTCTCAAGAAAAAGGAAAGTAAACACAAATTATTATAATATTTGAATTTTCGTAGGTAAAGAGAGAAAGATATAGGACCTTGTAATGATATCAATCACAATTTCAACAAGTGTCTATATTAAAATATAAAGGATTTTTAGCTTAATGACATAAAATTGCTAGAACCTTCTATAAATTTTGAGTCGTGTTATTCATAAAATTAAGAAAAATTTCATTAATATATTATCTAGCTATTATTTATATTAGAAGTGTAAGTAATGTTTTAAAAAACATTAGATTATTTCTTAATACATTCATTATTTACAACAGTTTTACATTTGTTGCTATGTCTCCAACTACCATTCATAAAGAATTCTAAATGTTTATTGTTATTATTATCAATTATAATACGTTCATCACTATTTTTTGCAGTATTTGATTTTCTTATCGTCTCAATTACTTTTCTCATGATTTATTATTGCTTTTTTCTTATAAGAATGTTAGGCTTAAGTTTTCTAGTGCTTTTATAAGAATATAATAAGAATTTCCCTTCCCGCTGATTAAGAATATGTAGATTTTGAAAAGTCATTTTACTAATTGTCCTGAATTGTTAAGACGAAAATAATAATATAATCTTTATAGAAATATATTAGTTATTGTTCTCTATTGTTGGATGATGATGCTTTAATTTGGAAATAGATTCAGATACATTTGTTAAATGTTTGAGATGCAAACACCAAAAGATTGATCATGATAAAGATGCGAAAATTGATAAAATGAAATGTTTAATAGAAAATTGTACTTGCAAAAAATTTAAACCAGATCGAAAATATTACCGATCAAGTAAAAAATAAATCACTATGACATAACATTGTTCATGAATAAAGTAGACTAATTAGACTACTAATTTTGAGAATGATTTGATATCAAATACATACTATTTTTCAAATACTTTAGCACTCACTAAAACCGTAATTTCGGTTTTCTTAAATAAAGGTACAACATGAATTTTCTAATCAGTAATCAGGAAATAAATAAATATACTATATGCGGTGCGGGAGGGTACGGGAGGGTATAATCCAATAATTGTTTAAATAGGTCGCATTATTATACATGAAAATAAAATACTTTGGCATTTTATGTTGTATCTACTATATTTTGAGTTAACTCCATAATATAGTAAAATACTATATCTTTATTTTTTTATATGTAGACATGGATGAAAATCATTACAATATCGATTTAGGTTTGTCAGATCTTGTTATTGGTAAACGAATTTATCACTATAAAAAAATAAAGTCAACCCAGCAACTTGCTATTTCCTTTGCTCAAACCAATATTAATAATGAACATGGGACTGTCATCGTGGCTGATGAACAAGATGAAGGAATCGGCCGGGGTAAAAAAAAATGGGCTTCGCCCAGAGGGGGATTATGGATGTCTTTAATTATTAAACCGAAAATTGAATTTGCTAAATTTAACATGATTTCGGTAATTTCAGCAATTTCTATTTGTGAAGCGATAAATGATATTTCTCAGTTAAAAACTAATATAAAATGGCCTAATGATATTTTAATAAATGAGAAAAAACTTGCAGGAATTTTAATAGATACTAATACCAATAATAGTAAAAATGAGTATATAGTAGTAGGTATCGGAATTAATATCGATGTTGATATACCAAAAATTAATTCATTCATTACCTCTAACAATATAATGCCTACAAAAGTAACATCTATACATAACGAAATTAAAGTAACAAATATTGATCGTTTTATACTGATGAAACAATTATTAAGAAAAATAGAATTTTATTTGTCCTTCCTTGAACAAGATAAATATCATACAAAAATTATCGAAATTTACAAAAAACTTAGCAATACATTAGGAAAAAGAATAATTGTTTACCATGACGGTTTGAAAGAATATAGTGGCCTTGTGAAGGACATAGATAACAGTGGTGGGCTAATCCTAGAAAGAGATGATAAGTTATTAGAGATATTATATTCTGGAGAAATTACTATTAGAGAACAAAATGACAAATAAAAGAAAATGTTCTCTTATAAATTATGAAGTTTTGTAGCATCATTTTTCTTCATATTCATTAATAGTATTATATAAAAAAACCTTCATTATTAGAATGTCAATTATTTTTTACTGCTTACAAATAATTGCTATATCATTAACATTTGTACCCGTTCTGCCAGTAATAAGATGTGAATAGACTTTTTTAAGTAAAGTTTCACTATCATGAGAATTTAAGAAGGAGTTTACATTGATTTTTGTTCGCTTTATATATTCTAAGGTTGACGGGGATACTAAACCTCCTGCAGATTCAGAATTGCCATCTATTCCGTCTGTTCCACAACAGATTATAATGAAATCCTCCAAGTTTCGAATGTCTTGAAGATAATTGATAGAAGAAACTATTGCTTCTTGATTTCTTCCTCCTTTTCCATTAACTTTATTATCTAAATTCTTACTTGTCAAATTTACCACGGTCTCTCCACCCATTACATATGCAAAGGAATCATCTACTTCTTTATTGTTAAACGATCTTGTTAGTTGAAATTTAAGCAATTCAGCTAATTTTTTTCCAAAAACCTTCGCTTCAGAATTGATATTGGATCCTAAATACTTTGTTTTTATTCCAAATTTCATTAATTCTCTCATTGCGCTTTTACAGGCAATTTCATTATTTCCAATCAAAATATTACTTACATTTTTGAAAAGATTATCATTAATGGAGGGTGTTTCTTCAATAATTCCTTTATTACCATCTTCTATTACTTGCCTGACATTTAAAATATCTATTGCATTTTCATGATTATTAGGATTCCATAATTCGTATTTTTCTAATATCCCTTTACAATTAGCAAATGTGGAATTATCTCCTACAGTAGGTCCTGAGCCAATAGTACTTAGATCATCACCGACAACATCTGATAAAATCAAGGTGATGATCTTAGCTTTCACATTGACATATTTTGGAAGCCTGCCTCCTTTGATTTTTGATAAATGTTTTCTAACTGTATTAATTTCTTGTATTGATGCTCCGGACTGTAGTAGTAGCTTGGTAATCTCTTGTTTAGATTGAAGTTTTAATCCATCCAAAGGACAACACAATAATGAAGAAGATCCGCCAGAGATAAGCACAAATACCAAAGATTTATTCTCAATTTTTTTTAGTAGGTCGATTATTTGTTTGGTTCCACGTATACTGTTTTCGTCTGGAAGAGGATGACCAGCTTCTATTACTATTAGTTTATCAGGCAATACCTTTTCATTATAGGGTATAGTTATAGCTCCAGAGGAAATTTCGATATTTAGGCTCTCCATTAAAGATTTAGCCATTCTTGCTGTTGCTTTTCCCGCTCCAAAGATATGAAAAGATTCGTAGTCTTTTAAATCAAAATAGTATTTGACGTCATTTACATCACTAATGACAAGTCCTTTATTATCTATTAGATTAATAGCTCTATTTATTAAAACACCGGGATCAACTGAATCAATGGCCTTTTTCAAGGCAGATATAGAAATATTAAATGAGGAGAATTTAGCATGATGTTGAATTAAATCTTTTTCATTTTGTATAATTTGCATTTATTAATAAATAATAATAGATATATTTTATTATACTGAATTGCTGAAACAGAATTACTGACGTGTATCTCTAATTCAATAAGTTGTAAATTAAATATATTCAAGCAAATAACAATTTGGAATTCCCTTTCAAGTCCTACTCTTACTATAATACTGATAATTATACTATTACTTGTTTTCCAAGCTCATAAGATAGATTGTTGGTCGATGGGTTATCTCAAGTCTGCAAAATCATCAACATATTCAAAACCTTCTTGAGGAATAGGTTTTCTACCCATAAAACCTTCATCCTTTCTATGCCAAAATTTTACTTCATTTTCTCCAAATTTCCAACATAACCAAATTTCCTCATCATATCTGATTGAGGGAAAATCGAGTAAACCTTCGTCAACACTTTTTATCATAATTCCCATGTCTTCTAATTCTTGGATCATGTTATATAAAGAAGTGACGGCATGATTAAGTTCTTGCTTTTTCTTTATGAATTTTTCAAATCCGCAATTAGAATCTGAAAGATTCTGTAGTTCTTCTTGAATATCCATCACATTATTTTTACAGCATAAAATTTCATCAAATCTCTTTTTTACTTTTGGTAAAATAGTATTTGCTTTATCTACTGTAAAGAGTATAGACATTAATCATGTGTGAGAGCAAGATAAGATAATTTATATTTTCACTATTTTTTTACATTTACATTCGAAGGGGAAATTACAATACCGATAAATGAGAATATATCCAGATCCATATTCTTTTATCTAACAATTAGAGACCTGAGTAATCAAGAACATGATCTTTGAGGTTTTTTATTTCAAATATGTAATTCCTGCTCGAGCTTATTACGATTATTAGAATAAAAATATAAACAATTAATTGAAAATTAATGTAAGTTTTTAGGTTGATAGTTTCCGTCTGGCTTAGAATAGTAAGAATTAAGTTTCTTTTGGCCTCAGTTATAGCTATTACTAATGGGTTATTATATACTTACCTCATTTACAATTATTTCAATGTAATTGATGCACTATTGACCTATATAGGAGTAATTTTTTTACATGCTAGCGTTGATATTTTTAATGACTACTGGGATTATAAAAGAGGAATTGATACCTCTACTAAGAGGACTAGCTTTAGTGGAGGAAGCGGAGTATTACCTGAGAAAAATCTCGATCCAACTATAGTATACAAAGCAGGATTAGTTTGTCTGGGGATAGGATTATCTATAGGAGGCTACTTTGTTCTGCACAGTGGTTTAATAATTGCAGTTATTTTAGCAGTCGCTACTCTATCAATTTATTTTTATTCTACTACTATTGTAAATATTGGATTAGGAGAAACCCTTGTTGCAGTCAAAGGTGCAATGATTGTCATGGGTACGTGTTACGTGCAGGCTGGTATGGTAGACTTGTCAATTGTTCTTCTAGGAATAATAAGCGGAACATTATCTTCTATTGTTTTATATATCGCATCCTTTCCCGATTTTGACGCGGATAAAGAAAAAGGAAGAAAAACCTTAGTTATTTTATTAGGAAAAAATAAAGGATTCAAAATATTTCCCTTTCTTATTGGCTTTATATATTCTTTAATAACTCTTGGAATCATAGTACAGTATTTACCAATCTACACAATTATTACTTTTAGTTCCTTACCTTTTGCTATCCGGTCTTCAAAATTACTGAAAAATTATGACAAACTTGAAGATTTGGTTAAAGCGATTTCCAATACAATTATATTCTCAAGAATATTAGGTATTTGTCTAATATTAAGTTACTTAATTGCAATAATCAATAAATAATAGAATTATATGTTCTAACAAGAAGTAATATATAAAAAAAAGATTTTTGAAGAATCTCTCTAATAAAATAAATCAATTAGTTTGTATGATTCATGTTATTGTTTTACAGTATTCAACGAAAAATCTGATGGATTAAGAGAAATTCCACACTTATTGCACCTTCCACTAGAAAGGCGAATACTATCTTTTATTGATTTTAGGTTTATCATTCTATTAATTGTGCTTCCGCAATTACCACATACAACTTCTAAACAAGGATACGACATTATTCATATCAATTCAATAGTAGAATAATATATTTCTTGTAAAAGGTTATTAACCATTTGCACAAAATAAAATGTTTTAAGAGAGAAAGAATATGTTAACTCAAAATACCGAAAAAGTAAGTAGTATTAAAAATTTTCTATTCATTCAATTTAGCATTTTACATATTCTTATCTTAAAAAATGATAATATTCTCTTTAATATTAAAAAGAAGATTATCTAATTAAATCTAGAATACTTTAAATTTTTCATATAATAAACTTTCCAAATTTCATTTATACCTTTCTATTAGTAACATAAGATTTGACAATAAATTATTATAGAGAATAATAGATTACGAAACAATAGAATTATAATATTATAGAATTGCGAAAAACTCCTGGATATACATCGAAATATATAAATAATTAGAAAAAATAATTGTGTTCAAGTATGCCAGTTGATCCTGTTTGTGGAATAGAAATGGATGAAGGACTAGCAATTCCTTTTGAGTATGATAACAAAAAATATTATTTTTGTTGTGAAGGATGTAAAGGTATTTTTAAAAGAAAGCCAAAAAAATACAACACTAATTAACATACTTTATATTCTTACTCTAAATAATATTTCTGTGAAATCTGTAAAAATCGTATCTCAAGGAGTAATTCAAGTTTACGAGCAAGACGATACCATGCTGAACTTTAAATCAGAAGGGGATATTCTTGTAAAAATGAAAGCTTGCGGTATTTGTGGTTCCGATTTAGAAAAGATCTATGGACAGTATGGTATGACTTCTGCAAGACTCGGACATGAACCTTCAGGTATAGTTTTAGCAATTGGAAATAAGGTCAAAGGAATTAAGATAGGAGATAGAGTATTTGTTCATCACCATGTTAGCTGTAATTCATGTCATTATTGTAGACATGGAAATAACACAATGTGCGAATATTATCAAAAAAGCAATATTGATCCTTGTGGCTTGTCTGATAAGTTTATTGTACCTGCTTGGAACGTTGAGCGTGGTGGTGTATTAAGGCTGCCAGATAGAATTACTTACGAACAAGCATCTTTAATAGAGCCTTTAGCATGTTGTTTACGAGCTCTTCATAAGATTCCATTTCAAAAAGGAGACGATTTGGTCATTTTTGGGGCAGGACCTGCTGGGATTATGCTACTTACTTTAGCTAAACTAGCAGGAGCAGGAAAGATATTTGTAGTAGATATTAACCATTTTAGATTAGACTTTTCCAGAAAATTCAATTCAGACACTTACTTTCTAAACGCTCAAACAGAAAATTATTCCAAAATTATTAAAGATAATACCAACAATAGAGGAGTAGACGTATCAATAGTCGCAACAAGCAGCTTAACGGCCTTGCCTAATGCATTTGAAATTACTAGAAAAGGTGGCTATATCATTCTGTTTGGAGTACCATCTAAAGATTCCCAATTCCCTTTGGAGGCTAGCAAACTATATTCTAATGAATTAAGTATTATACCAAGTTATGCTGCTTCTGAACTTGAAACCAATGAAGCATTGAACCTACTGGCAGAAAGAAAAATTAATTTGGACTTTCTCATTACACACAAATATACCCTCGAACAATCTCCTAATGCATTTTTTTGTGCTCATACAGCTAAAGATTGCATGAAAGTAATCATTACCACTTGAGAACAGCTTATAAAAAAAATATAAATAGTTAAAGAAATTTGTGGTTGATATAAAGCATGGATTGGGGGATGACAAATAGATTCTCAAAAATAATAAAACCAAAGAATGGACGTTGTGTAATGCTAGCTGTGGATCATGGTTATTTTTTAGGCCCTACAGAGAAATTAGAAGTGCCTCAAAGGACCATGGAACCTTTGCTTCCATATGTAGATTCGATAATGCTAACAAGAGGAGTGTTACGAACCTCCTTATCTCCTATTTCAGATGTTCCCATTGTATTGAGAGTTTCTGGAGCGACTAGTATAGTTGGCGAGGACTTATCAAATGAAACAATTACTACGTCATTAGAAGATGCAATTAGGCTCAATGTTTCGTGTCTAGCCTTATCTATATTTGTAGGATCTAAGTATGAACATCAAACATTGGCTAATCTTGCTACTTTGGTGGACAATGGAGAAAGATATGGTATTCCTATTTTAGCGGTAACAGCCGTTGGAAAAGAAATGGTAAGAGATGCTAGATATCTAGGATTAGCATGTAGAATAGCAGGCGAACTAGGTGCTCATGTCGTCAAAACATATTATTGCGAGAATTTTGAAAAAGTAATTGAAGGATGCCCTGTTCCAGTGATTATTGCGGGTGGAAAGAAACTAGCAAAGGAGGTAGACGTATTGGAATTAACCTTCAATGCGATTAAGGATGGCGCCTCGGGCGTTGATATGGGAAGAAACATTTGGCAATCAGACCACCCAATTCCAATGATAAAAGCTGTAAGATCTATAGTTCATGAGGAGTTTTCTTTGAAAGAGGCCGCAGACTTATTATTGACAGAGAAAAAAATAGAAGAAAGAAATACTGTGGTTGTTAAACAAAAAAACATTTAGAAGAAAACCTATTTCAACAATAATTTTTTATTTTTAGTAGATTGGTTTGACTATATCTTTGTTTGTATAATTCCCTTAAAAGTAAGAACATGATTAAACACTAAGGTAAAAATGGTCCATTTTATAAGTATATATTTATATTTTTGTGGAGATTTTTAGATTGTAATAAATGAAAAATAATTTGATCTTTTTTTTGGTAATGGGACTTTTTCTTCTTATCTTGAATTTAATCAATCCTGATAACCTGATACCTGTATTTGCTGCAGTTATTGTTGGAACAGAGGAAGCAGATGAAATAAAAGGAACGAGCAAAAAGGATTCTCTATTTGGATTAGAGGAAAGGGACAAATTATGGGGTAGAAGTGCATCAGATTATATTAATGGAGGCGAAGGACGAGACATAATAGAAGGCAATAGTGGTAAAGATCAACTTTATGGTGAATCTGGGAGCGATCGAATAGAAGGAAATAAAGGCAGCGACTATATTGACGGATATACTGGCAATGATCTGATTCAAGGAAATTCAGGTAAAGATAATATTTTGGGCTATAATGGTGATGATATTATACAAGGTAACAAAGATAATGATATTATTTACGGCGAAAAAGATGATGATAGAATAGAAGGCAATAGTGGTGCTGACTGGATTGATGGAGGACAAGGGAGAGATTTACTCATAGGAGGTTCCGGTGATGACATTCTTTGGGCAAAATCTGGGAAAGATGTTTTGATAGGAGGAACTGGCGCTGATGAATTTCATTGTGGCAAAGGATTTGATATTATATTAGACTATGATAAATTTGAAGGAGATACGAAATCTAAAAACTGCGACGTATTTTAAGAAAAATTTAAAGACCTAATTTTTCTTAAAATATTTTACCTTTTAGATTTTATTTATTTGTTCAAGTATTATTTATATTAATGATATGTTTGTTAGTGATCAGATAGACAAATGAATGTAAAATTCTTATTTCTAGCAATATTAATTGGTACGTTAGCTCTACCTTTACTGAATATACAGATTTTTTCAATAGCTTTCGCTCAAACTTCTGACAAATCTTTCAAGGGTAATGAAGCACCATTTATTCCTCCTCCCGAATCCGAAAGAATTCCTAAAGCTCCTCCAAGTGACGCTATATCAATAAATGATCGTCCTGCTGTGGGATTAGAAGATTCTGAAGAAGATGAAGGAGGAGAAGAGAAAGACAGAGATAGGCTTCCTCCTTTAACGGAAAAAGAAATTCAAGAATTGCCCTTTGACAATATCACTGCTCCTTCTCTCACAGAATTAAAAATTATTTCTTCTAACACTTCATTCACTGATCCTATTAAGAGTATTGTAGAAGAAATAATAAAAAATGATACCATCATTTCAGACGATAATAATATTAATTCATTTAATTCTTCAAAGATAAAGAATAAATTTGATATTACTAAAATGGAACAAATATTTATAGCTCAAAATATGTCTCAAGATTTAGAAACTAATCGAGGAAGCAATGAAACCGAAATGATCTCTAATACAACTGGAGACCAAGACGATGATGATAATATATTATCTACCTCAGAGTTACCAAACCTGGATATCCGAACTTTTATTAATAATACTAAAGTTGATTCTATTGTTACTGAAGCAGAAGAAGAACAACCAGCAATAACTGATGAGCTAACAACAGAAGGAAGAAATGTTACTGAAGCAGAAGTACAAAATAATGAAGACGATTTACAAGAGGAAGGTAAAACTATAACAATTGAGGAGATTCCCATGCAATCGGAAGAATCTCAAACTGAAGGCGCTAGAGAAGGAAATGTTACAATAAAAGGCCCACCAACAGTAAATAATACTAGTGAAGATTCAGACTCGACAACATCTTCAGCATTAGTTGAGAAAGATGAACAAGAAAAACAAACACCTTCTTTAGACGTAACAAGAGAAGAAACTCCAAAAAATGAAAGCAAAATGAAGATAACAGAAATTTGTAATGATGAAATGGATAATGATTTAGATGGGATTATAGATGAGGAACATGAGTGTATTTTAGAAACTTCAGATATTACACCAAGTAATGAAAAAGTTGTTCCAAAATTAGCAACTTTAGATGATAACGATAAAGATGAAGAGGAAGAAAAGGAAGACAACCAAAAGACAAACGCAAAAGATGAAGAAAATGATAAGGACGATGATCAAGTACGTGAAGGTTCAATATTGAGTAAGAATAATAGTAAAAATAATGTAATTGAGAAAGAACAAACATCTTTGGAGCCTGAAATCCGACCAGATGGAGTTGAAATAATTACTAGTAACGAGATTTGTAATGATGAAATGGATAATGATTTAGATGGAATTATCGATGAGAAGAAAGATTGTATCACTAAATACAATAGTGAGATCTTTAACTCACCTTTTAGCTTAATGTACTAGAATATTCAAAAAATTCAGGCGGATTTTGAGTATATTATTTCTAGAGAAATTTGTAAATAGTTATATAAATATTCTCTTGTCTATATAATGTGGTTGGACTCTAAGTACATTATTAGAAAGGTCTTTTATTCAGAATATTTTAGTAGTACTTTAGATTAAGTTTTATCCAACTTATATTATAAGAAAATGGAGAAAAAATTATGGTTGAAATGATTGGGGCAAAGGCATTGATTACTTCTTTAGAAAAAGAGGGAGTAGATATTGTTTTTGGATTACCAGGTGGTGCTAACTTGCCTATTTATGACGAATTGGTAGATGCGAATTTTAGACATGTCTTGGTAAGACATGAACAAGCAGCCGCACACATGGCCGATGGTTATGCACGAATTAAAAGAAAGGCAGGAGTATGCATGGCAACGTCAGGTCCAGGAGCTACCAATCTAATAACAGGTATAGCTACAGCCCATGCGGATTCTATACCAATGGTGGCAATTACAGGCCAAGTACCAGTAGCAATGATTGGTAAAGATGCTTTTCAGGAAACTGACATAATTGGAATAGCTAATCCGTGTACCAAATATGCATTTCAACCCAGAAAAGCGGTTGAGATTCCTGAAGTTATAAAAAAGGCGTTTTATATTACTGAGAGTGGGAGGCCTGGCCCTGTTTTAGTAGATATACCAAAAGATGTACAACAAGAGAAGGCAGAAATAGAATTTCCTGATCTCATTAAAGTTAGAGGTTATAAACCTGCTTTTGATCCTGATTTATCGCAAATAGAAAAAGCTATGGCTCTAATTATGAAGGCAGAAAAACCAATTATAATGGCTGGAGGAGGTGTAATTCTTTCAGGTGCTTTTCATGAATTACAAGCATTAGCAGAAATATTAATGTGTCCTGTTGTTACAACCTTTAAAGGAAAAGGCGCCTTTCCTGAAAATCACCCTCTGGCTATGGGGCCGATTGGGATGCACGGACATGCTGAAGCAAATAAAATAATAATAGAAGCAGATTGTATCATTGCAATTGGTGCTAGATTTTCAGATAGATCAGTTGGAAGATTTGATGAGTTTGGGAAAGGTATGAGTATTATTCATTTAGACGTTGATCCTGCAGAAATTGGTAAAAATAAATCTGTGGATGTCGCTGTAGTAGGTGATGTTAAATCCTCTTTAAGAACACTAGTAAAGATGCTAACTACAAAGGGAATAAGAAAAGATCCAGATAATTCTTGGCTAAAGAGACGAAAAGAGCTGATAGAATATTACACAAGTACGATAAAAGATTATTCTAGAGAGATAACTGCAAAAAAGACACTTAAAAAATTACGCGAATTATTACCTTCGGAAGCAATAGTAACTACAGAAGTAGGACAATGTCAAATGTGGGCTTCTTTGCATTTTGACGTTATAACTCCGGGAACTTTTTTTAGTTCAACAGGTCTAGGAACGATGGGATTTGGGTTTCCCGCTTCAATAGGAGCAAAGGCAGCAAAACCAGATGTTCCAGTAATTGATATAGCGGGAGATGGATCTTTTAATATGACTGAAAATTCTCTAGCAGTATCTGTATTAGAGAAACTTCCAGTAATCGTATTCTTACTAAACAACTACATGTTGGGAATGGTCGCGCAGTGGCAAAGAACTTTTTATAATAGAAGGTATATGGGGGTTCAACAGAATCGTTGTCCTGATTATGTGAAATTGGCTGAATCATATGGTGCACAAGGTATGCGAGTTCACTCTATAAATGAATTGGATAAAGCCATTAAAGCTGGACTTAGTTCGGATGTTGCCACAGTAATAGATATTCCAATAGATCCCGAAGAAGATGTTTATCCTTTTGTTGCTCCTGGTTCTGGACTAAAAGATATGATTGTCGGGGGCTAAAAAAGAAGATGTCATCATACGATTCTGATACAGAGAGTTCCCAACAGAAACCATTACCATATAGAATATTATCTGTCATTGTAGACAATAAACCAGGTGTTCTATTTAGGGTTACTAATTTGTTTAGGGCAAGAAATTTTAATATTGAAAGTATTACAGTTGGTACAACAGAACAACATGATATATCAAGAATGACTATTGCAATCCAAAGTGACTCTCGAACAACAGATCAGTTGGTAAAACAACTAAGCAAATTAATTGATATTATAGAAGTTAGAATACTAGATACAGGAAATACAGTATTTAGAGAACTTGCACTGATAAAAATGAAGGCACATAACCCCACCTCCAGAATGGAAATTACTCATTTTTCAAATATATTCAGGGCTAAAATTTTAGATGTCAGTACAGACTCTATGATGGTGGAGATAACAGGAACACCTGACAAGATCGATGCTTTTAAGAGTATTGTAGATCCATATGGAATTATCCAAATTGCAAGAACTGGTATTTCTGCCTTACCTAGAGGAGTTTAAAGATGGATAATAAGAGTAACAAAAACTTTAAAAGTAATCTTCATATTGACGATCAAATCCGGATTTTTGATACAACATTAAGAGATGGAGAACAGACTCCAGGTGTCTCCGTAAATCCAGAAAAAAAAATTAAAATAGCATTTAGACTAGATGAACTCGGTGTTGATGCAATTGAGGCAGGCTTTCCTATTGTTTCTCACGGTGAAAGGGAATCTATAAAGACAATTGCTAAACAAGGATTAAAAGCTAACATTTATGGACTTGCTAGATCGGTACAAGCAGATATCGATGCGGCCTTAGCTTGCGATTTAGAATACATCCATACTTTTATTGCTACTTCTGATATTCATCTGAAATATAAATTAAATATGACTAAAGAACAAGTCCTAGAACATGCAATTCGGGCAATTGAGTATGCAAAAAAACATGGGCTACAAGTCGAATTTTCAGCAGAGGATGCAACGCGTTCAGATAGAGATTTTTTGATTCGAGTTTTTAAATCAGTTCAAGAAGCAGGAGCAGATCGAATTGATATACCAGATACAGTTGGATACGCAACCCCAGAGTATATATCAAGTCTAGTAAAAGAAGTTGCAAATAATATATCATTACCAATAAGCATGCATTGTCATGATGATTTTGGTCAGGCTGTTGCTAATTCAATTGCTGGTATTAATTCAGGTGCAAATTGTGCTCATGTAACTATAAATGGCATAGGTGAGAGAGCAGGGAATGCATCCCTTGAAGAATTTGTAATGTCATTGCATTGTTTATATAATAAAAAAACAAATATACACACACAACTATTATATGAAACATCTAAATTTGTTTCCAATACAATGGGGATAATTGTTCAACCAAATAAAGCGATTATCGGCGAAAATGCATTTGGTCATGAATCCGGAATCCATACTCATGGGATTATTAATAATCCTTTGACTTATGAGCCTATTAGTCCTGAACTCGTTGGAAGAAAAAGATGGTTACAAGCAGGCAAACACGCAGGTGCTCATGGAATCAAAGCAATGTTAAATGAATTTGGTGTAGAACCAACTGATGAAGAATTACAAAAGATTGTTGAACAGCAAAAAATTATTTCTGACAAAGGAAAATCAATTACTACTGCAGAATTGTTATCAATTTCAGGACATGTAATGGGAAATACAAAATTTGAAGAAAAATTTACTTTACATGATTTCCATATAGTTACAGGTTTAAATATTATACCAACAGCAGTTATACAATTAAGTACTCAAGGAAAGGAATATATTGCATCAGAAATAGGAGTTGGACCAGTTGATTCTGCTCTCAAAGCGATCCAGAAAATAGCTGTGGAAGTGGCTAAAATAAAAGTAAGGGAATATAGACTTGAATCTATCACAGGTGGATCAGATGCCTTAGCCGAGGTTTCAGTCAAAGTTGAAGACAATTTTGGAAACGTCGTGTCGGCGAGGAAATCGGGAGCAGATGTCGTGGTTGCTTCCGTGCAAGCCATGATGGATGCAATTAACAAGGTAATGCTAAGAAAAGTTTTAGAATCTTAAATTACTGTTTTTGTCGGATCAATTTTCTCCTGCTCTCGTTTTTTTATAACTGTTCAAAGGTAATTAAGAATTCTTTTGTTTGTAAAGGACTACTACTATTTTAATACCTCTGTTTTTTGAGATCTTTCGTAAATAGTCAGACAAGTTTCAATAACATTAGCAGCATTTACAATGCTCGTACTTTAAAATATAAAATCAGAGAAGACTCATAGTTACCATGTAACGACTTATAAAAGATAAACAATCTTTTAAAATATATTGCTATATTTTTATTATTTTTTCATTATAATACTCGATTGATGACTTGTCTTCAATTAAAAATACTTCTAAATCTATTTCTCTCGAGGAATTTGAAATTACCAAATCTATTTATCTTAAATAATTCCAAGTTTTTGAGACATCTCATAAAATGGTTTAATTTTTTACATATCATTTATAGTATAAGAGGTCAAATTTTATCATTGATAAATATATTTTTTAATTGTATTATACTATTCCGCTGATCTGTCATTACTATAATATTTAATTCTTATTCTTGAAAATCAATGTGTCTAAGAATTGGTCCAAAACTTATATTTTATTGTAGCATTTAATATAATGCTATTATATCTGTATTATATATTATTCTATTGTAATAGATATAGCCTGACAATTTGTTGTATCTTTTCTTTCCCTAGAGTTCCGGGAGTGCAAATTTGATGTTTTATTCTCGAATTATATAGAAATAATAACTCTAATTAGAAAATTAATATATCCATATGTCATCTTCTTTGGTGAAGGATGAGAGTAGATCATATAGCTATTGCAGTTAAAAATGTTGAAGAAGCATTAAAAAATTATCAAAATATTCTTAACATAGATAAAATAGAGATAGAAGAGGTACCTAGTGAAAAGGTTCGTGTAGTAATGCTCAATTTAGAAGACACACGTATAGAACTCCTAGAACCAACTGCTGAGAATAGTCCTATTTCTAAATTCCTAAATGAAAAAGGAGAGGGTATACATCATATTGCCATAACTGCTGACACTATAGAAGAAGACGTTGCTAGAGGACAGAAAAATGGGATAAGATTTCTGGGTGAAATTAGAATTGGATCTTATGGTCGTAAAATAATATTTATTCATCCTAAATCATTAAATGGAGTATTAACAGAATTGTGTCAATCGTCACCAGGCAAATAAAATTTTTCTTTCTAATATAATATAATAACTTTAGTCTCATTCTATGTTCGCAATATAAGAGCATGCAGAAATTCAGAACAGCATAGACTATAAAAATAATGATAGTTACAAGATATCCAATAACATTCTAGTAAATTCACTAGTTGATAGGTTTCCTCCAATATCTATCGTCTTATAATTTTGTTTTAAGAGGGAAACAATTGCGTTTTCTATTTTAATTGCCTCGGTAAATAACAATGGATCTTTAAATTTTTCTCCTAGCCAATCTAACATCATCTTTATACTAAGAAATATAGAGGAAGGATTAGCAATATTTTTTCCGGCAATATCAAAAGCAGCACCATGTACTGGTTCAAACAATGAAAAATTTTCACCTATGTTACCTGCTGGGCCCATTCCTAATCCTCCAACGACCTGTGCTGCTTCATCAGAAAGAATATCACCAAAAAGATTAGTAGTAACAATAACATCAAAACTTTCGGGGTTTCTTATTAAATTCATAGCACAAGCGTCAACATATAGCTCACTATACTCTATTTGAGGAAATTTGGTAGAAACTTCTCTACAAATATTCTTAAATAATCCGTCACTTTTTCTCAGGACATTGGCTTTATGAACGGACACAACCTTCTTCTTTTCACCTCTCCTCACTGCAGTTCTAAAGGCATATTCAGCAATTCTTCTAGAAGCTTTTTCTGATATAACTCTAAGAGCAACAACTGTATCTGCATTAGCATAGAATTCCCATCCTAAATATACATCCTCGGTATTTTCTCGGACAGTAACTAAATCTACATTTTCCGAAATGGATTTAATGTTAGGAAAAGATTTAGCAGGTCTTATATTTGCATATAGATCAAAAAGTCGTCTTAATACTATAATAACATCTGCCGCACTTTCTCCTACAGGAGCTTTTAAGCATACATCACTTTTCTTAATTGCATCAAGTGTAAAATCAGGTAAAGCTTTACCAAATTTGGATAATGCATAATCTCCTGCATCGACTTCATTAAGACTGAATTTAACCGATGTCTTATCGTTTATGGATTCCAGAAGCATTTTAGCACTAGACATTAATTCTGGTCCAATTCCATCTCCAGGAATCAATGCTATATTATATTTCGTCATCAAAGGTAAATAGTGATATAATTGTTTTAAAAATTGTTTCCTTAAAATTATTTAGTCATATTTTTTACAAGATTAAAGCAGTCGATAAAAACGCTATTGTAGGGAATTCAGTTGCTCAATTTTGGCGAGTTCTCCTATTTCATATTTACATATTTAAAAATAGATTTAATTAATTTTTAGAAGTGTCAATAAAATTTTGTAGTATCCAGAGCAGTGGATTTAAGTGATATTAGAATGAGATCCTTGGCTCATACTTTCCAAATACCGATTGAAAAGCATCGCTAATTTCACCTAGAGTAACTCTATGTTTTACTGCATTTATTATATGAGGCATTAGATTTTGATTGTCTTTTTCCGCATTCTTAACCAAAAGTTCAATTGCATGAGAAACCTTATTTTTATCTCTTTTTATCCTTAGCTGGTTTAACCTTGCTATTTGTTTTTTTTCAATTTCAGGATCCATGACATTTAGTAAGGGTTCTACATCATGTTGATCCTGGAATTTGTTCACTCCAACTATAACCCTTTTTTGTTCATCTATTTCTTTTTTTAATGAGTATGCATTCTGCCTTATTTCATCCTGAAAAAATCCTTTTTCAACTGCAGAAAGTGCGCCACCTATTCTATCTATCCTTTTAAGGTATTTATCTACTTCATCTTCTATGCTATTAGTTAAAAATTCTACATAATAGGATCCACCTAATGGATCTACAGTTTTTGTGACTCCTGTTTCCGTAGCTATCATTTGTTGTGTCCTCAAAGCAATTTTTACAGAATCTTCAGTTGGCAATGCTAAGGCCTCATCTCTAGAATTTGTATGGAGGGATTGACAACCTCCTAAAACTGCGGCAAGGGCTTCTGTTGTAACTCTTACAATATTATTGTCAACTTGTTGAGCAGTTAATGACTCTCCGCTAGTTTGAACATGAAAACGTAAAGTTATTGATTTATCATCTTTAGCATGAAATCTTTCTTTCATTATTTTTGCATAAATTCTTCTAGCCGCTCTAAATTTAGCAATCTCTTCGAAAAATTCCATAGTACAACAAAAGAAAAATGAAAGACGAGGAGCGAAATCATCAATTTGGAGGCCTCTATCAAGACAAGTCTGTATGTATTCAATTGCATTTGCAAATGTAAATGCTAGTTCCTGAGTAGCATTTGACCCAGCTTCTCTTATATGATACCCCGAAATACTTATTGGATACCATTGAGGGACATTTTTCGAACAGTACTGAATCATATCACCTATGAGCCGAAGAGATGGTTTTGGTGGATATATATAAGTATTTCTAGCAATATATTCTTTCATAATATCATTTTGAGTAGTTCCTCTTAAAGAAGCAGGACTTACTCCTTGGGAATCTGCTACTGTTATATATAATGACAATAGCGTGGCAGCAGTAGAATTGATTGTCATAGATGTACTAACTTTATCTAGGGGAATCGCAGCAAAACAAGCCATCATGTCTTCAATAGAACTAATTGCAACTCCTGTTCTTCCAACTTCACCTTCAGATTGTGGATTGTCAGAGTCCCTTCCAGTCTGAGTTGGTAAATCAAAAGCAAGAGATAACCCGGTCTGACCATGATCTAGAAGAAACTTGAATCTTTTATTAGTTTCCTCTGCACTTCCAAACCCACTATATTGTCTCATGGTCCAAAAGCGTTGGCGGTACATTGTATCATGAATTCCTCTGGTAAATGGATATTTGCCTGGCTTCTCATCTTTTTCATTTTTCTTTGAAATATCGTTTCTATTGTAAACTTCTTTGACTAAAAATCCTGAATCAGTCTTAATATCTAATTTTTTAGACATTTGATTTTCATCTCCTAATAATTTTTGTTCTTTTCTATATAATTACTAAATGTATTCTTTAAAAGATTAGTAGTCAGCTCTTCTGCTGCTTGAAATGGATCCATTTTCTTGTTTTGGATTTTGTCAATAAAATTATGATAAGTAGGATTATCATTCAACATTCTTATGATTTTATCTTTAAGGATATTTAAAACCATATCTTTTAATTCTATTTCTAATAATTCTTGATCCTTTGCCTTAAACTTGTCTAAGTGTTCAGTGAGCATATTACGAATTGTTTCTGCAACCTCTTTTATACCCGTACCATTTTTTGCAGAACATTTTAGTATAATTGGTTGTCTTTCTGTTTCCCCAATTAAGTCCCTTATTGTATTATAAAGAGTTTTTGCACCTTCAAGATCGGTTTTATTTACAACATATACATCCCCGATCTCTGTAAGGCCTGCTTTTACTGCTTGGACTTTATCTCCTGTATTTGGAGTAAAAACTACAATGGTAAGGTTTACAACTTTAGATACTTCTATTTCTAATTGACCAGCCCCTACGCTCTCAACTATTATCAAATCATAACCCGCAGCATCAAGAATTCTAACAATATTTCTCAAGGATCTAGATATACCTCCTATTGCACCTCTGGAGGCAATACTTCTCATAAAGACTTCCGATTTGTCCATTAAATTCGATTGCATTCTAATCCGATCGCCTAAAATTGCACCACCCGTAACAGGGCTAGTTGGATCGACAGCAATTATTGCTATTTTATAACCATATCTTTTAAACTCATCTATTAATTTACCGATGAGAGTACTCTTGCCGGAACCGCCAGCGCCTGTCAATCCAATAGTCATTGCTTTTCCTGTATTTTGAAAAATTTGGCTGACAATTTCTTGATACTCCCCTTCTTCATTATCAATTATAGAAATTGCTCTTGAAAGTGAACGTCTATCTCCTTTTAAAATTCCCTCAACTATTTTTAGCAAATATATTTATCTCAAAATTTAAAGATGCGGTTAGGTATAAATAATATTTTAATTACAGATTTACTTGTAAAGTTAAAGTTCTAGAGAGAACAGAATCATTATTATAAATATATTACTTTATAACTTATTTCTTTATAACTAATGGTGAAAGAGGATAAAGATTTAAAATCCTATTTACTAATAATTATTATTAGATATGACGATTAGCCAGAGTCAGGAAGTCAAACGAACGCGGGTTTTGGTTGCAAAATTGGGTTTAGACGGGCATGACCGAGGAGCATTGGTTATTTGTAGAGCCTTAAGAGATGCAGGTATGGAAGTGATCTATTCTGGATTATTTTGTACTCCCGAACAGGTTGCAAAAACTGCAATTGACGAGGATGTTGATGTTATTGCCATGAGTTTACTTAATGGAGCCCATTTAACACTATTTCCAAAAGTGGCAAAATTACTAAAAGAGCAAGGGATTGATGACATCTTGATTATTGGCGGTGGCGTGATCCCTGCAAAGGATAAAAAGATACTAGAAAAGGAAGGAATTACAGGAAACTTTGGTCCAGGAACACCACTTAATTTAATTATTAATCATATAAATTCCAACATCAAGAAAAAAAAAGACTTTTAAGATTAAATATAAAAAAGTTGTAAAACGTATACTACTTTTACTCACGAATAGAAATAATATTTAAAAAATTCAATATCCGTAAAATAATAAAAATTATGGATAAACTAAAAAAAAGGTTATTTCATTATTATTTTGTGTCCTGACAATTATGTCCGCCATCAACGGGTGTTATTTTGTTCATTCCTCGAAGTGGGTATTTCTATAAAAGGAGTCAGGCCCTGTCCACCAGCACCGCCACCACCTGTTACCAAAGGCAATTGACCATCCCATCTTTGTGTCTTAAGCCATTCCAAATAGGATGGACTACTTTTCAATTGTTCATCAATAATTTTTATTGCAGCTGATTCACCTTCAGCCTTTAATACATTTGCTTCTTTAAGCCCACTTGCTTGTGCTATTGCTGCTCTTTGTTCTCCTATAGCTTTGGCCTCGGTTTGATTAGCTTCGATTTTGATTCTGAGCAATTCATTTTGTGCCTGCAAAGCTCTCTGCTGAGCTTCCACTTTAGCTTCTATAGCTTTTGTGAACTGAGTAGAAAATCTGAATTCTGTAATTGACAAGGTTTCCAATACAATATTATAATTAGCTAATCTAGCTTGTATTTGTTGTTCGATCTGGTTCTTAACTGTCTCTCTTTTGGTAATCAATTCTTCTGCATTGAAACGTGCTGTAACCTGCTTTACAGATTCCTGTATTGCTGGTAGTATAACCCTATTATCAAAGTCAAAACCCAATTGTCTATACAATAATTGGGCTGCTTCAGGGCGAATGTGAAAATTGAGGGCAACTTCTGTACTAACTTCTTGAAGATCTTTAGAGGCAGATGTAGAACTCACAACGACCTTTTGTGTTCTAACTTCAATTGGTATTACTTGATCTCGAAATGGAATTACAAAATGAAGACCTTCTTCAAGACTGATAGCAGTGTCAACTGCACCAAAGTGTAATAAAACACCTCTATGTCCTGCTTCAATCGTCTTGACACTTGCAGTTATTAAAACTATTACAATAATCAATCCAATTACAGCTGGGATTATTACTCTAAACAACGATTTGTTATATCCTGAAGATGAATATGATTCTAACGGTTCTCCTTCAGGAGTGACTCCTCCGCGAGAGTACTGTCTGCCAAAACCACTAAATGGGCTTTTCTGCCCTACACCATATCGACGTTTGTAGATCTGATAGGCAATATAGCCTATAATTATAATTGTAAAAACAATTCCAATAATCGCACTAATTTCAACCATTATTTGTTCTCCTTAGTAAGTATTATTTATTATTATTTACTTATAAATTAATACAAATCAATACTTCTAAAATTAGAGCCTAAGGTAAGCTCTCGACTCTATAAAAAAATAAGTCAGAAATTTATCTATTCCTTTCTGACCACATCATATTGCGCATTTCTTTGCCAACTTTTTCTATCTGATGATTTTCTATTTTTTGCATATATTCTTGGAATGCATTTTTCCCTTCATTTTTATAACTAGTTAACCATTCATGTGCAAATTGGCCAGATTGAATTTCAGATAAAACTTCTTTCATCCTTGATTTTGCAGATTCGTCTATTACTCGTGGGCCTCTTGTTAATCCTCCAAATCTTGCCGTTTCACTAACTCTGTTGTACATTCCGGTGAGGCCATATTTCTGAATCAGATCTACAATTAGTTTCATTTCATGTAGACATTCAAAATAGGCTACTTCTGGTTGGTATCCCGCTTCTACAAGCGTTTCAAATGCTTTCATTATAAGCGTATGAGCCCCTCCACAAAGGTCAGCCTGCTCGCCGAACCAATCTGTCTCAACTTCTTCCTTAAAATTCGTCTCTATTACACCTGGCCGAGTACTACCTATTCCTTTTGCCAAAGCAAGAACTCTATTTAAAGCAGTACCTGTATGATCTCGGTAAACTGCAACTAGAGATGGTGTACCAAATCCCTCTTGAAATAGTTCTCTAACTCTTTGTCCTGGGCCTTTGGGAGCAACCATAATAACATCCACGTTGGTTGGAGGGTCTATCCATTTCCAGTGAATGGAAGCACCATGAGAAAAACAAAGTGCTTTATTTTCAGTTACATAGGGATTGATTTCATTTTTATATACATCTGCTTGTTCCATATCGGGAATTAATATATGAATTATATCTGCAATTTTTACAGCATCTCTTACTTCCATAACCTTTTGTCCATCAGCTTCTGCAATTTTCCAAGAATTTCCTTCTTTACGTAAGCCTACAACAACATTAAGTCCGGAATCTTTGAGGTTATTAGCTTGAGCTTTTCCCTGTATTCCATACCCAATGACTGCAATTATTTGATTCTTTATAGAATCAAGCGTTACATCGTTATCGCCCCACTTTTTAACCATAAAATGATATAAAATGAGGTTTTATAAATAATAACTGCTGCTAAAATTTAGTTGGTTAATCCGCACTCTTTGAAGGTAGGGTACAATTGGAGAAATATGTGATTGTAAAACCCAGAATTTTAAAAATAGAGGATGTAGTAACATCGTAACGTTTCTGGTATATAATTATAAATATCAAATATAGACATAAAATATAGTTTATTTATGATCGAAAAATAAGATTTTTCTTCTCGATATATACTACAATGATGATAATTTAGTGTTCTATCAATATTATTTTAAAGCATTTTAAACATTGAATTTTAATAAATGCTAGAGATGTGTTTTTCTCAATAACTTTGAACTTCGTGGAACCACATCTGCTACAAAGAGGGCACTTTCTATTATTTTGGATAGATTTTCACCATTGTTGTGGATGAGTGTCTGACTTTGCTAAGACTCTTATTCGTTCAACTCCGTTTATATTCATTATTATAGCTTTGACGGGATTTGGAACTAAATTTTCCCATTTTTCATGGTTTATTATTAACTTACGAATATTTTCTCCATTGAATCGAAATTTATTTATAAAGATAGGTTTTTTGACTATTATTTCTTTAGTAGATAAATAACGGACATATTCATTTCCAGAATATAAAATATCAAATTTTGGAACCATGGATTTTAAATATTCAAACCAACACGCATTATTCTCAAAATTTGCTAAAGGGATGATAAAAATTCTACTAAGGTCGCAGGTTTGAAATGAAAGTGATGCATGAATCATTTCTATCCGTTCGCCTGCGGTAAATGGATCTTTTGCTAAGTAATTAAATTGTGCGCTTCCTATAACTACTACCAACTCTTCACATTCATTCACAATCTGCTTAAGTAGTTCTAAATGGCCATTATGAAAAGGTTGAAATCTCCCAATAACTAATCCTCTCTTATATTTAATCATCAGTTTTTTGATCACCAGATTCATTGATGGATCCTAATTTTATTTTCTCTTTTTCAATCTCTTTTCTTTCAATTTTTTTAAATATTGGTGAAATCTTACCTATTCTATGACCTGGGATAATTTTTAATAAAGATAAACTATCCCATGATTCTTCCTGCAATTTTTCATTATTATTTAATTGTGACCAAATTATCTCAGCAGAATTCGGGATAAAAGGGGATAAAAGTATCGCCAGTGCTCTAACTGCATTAAGGGAAATATAAAGAGTAGTAGGTGCAGATGAATCCTTGTTTGACCATGGCTCTTTCCTTTGGAAATATTGGTTAAAAAAATTAGAGAATTTTAAAATAGTTCTTAATGCTTTATCAGTTTCTGCCTTCTCTAAAAATTCTCCCGTATCTTTGGCTATATTCATTATGGCTTCTACTGCATTTTTGTCCTCTTTATTGTAAACAACCGGTTCTGGTACAATTCCATCAAAATTTTTTTTTGTAAAAGATAAGGTTCTGTTAATAAAATTTCCAATATTATCTATAAGATCGTTATTAATTTTACTATAAAAAATATCCCAATCAAAATTAACATCATCTTGAGTAGAAGGACTTATTACAGCAATATAAAATCTTAAGAAGTCAGGGTTAAACAAAGATATAAATTCTTTTAGGCCAATATACCAATTTCGGCTTTTTGATATTTTTTTATTATGAAGCATTAAATGTCCTCGTACAGGGATATAATCAGGAAGTTTATATTCCCTATTAATTCCCATTCTAATAGCAGGAAGAAAAAGGAAATGATGATATATTATATCTTTTCCAATGAAATGATAAATAGAGGAAGTATTCCAAATGTCTTTTCCATTTTTCCCTAATCTTTCTTGAATTAAAGCATTGAAGGTGGATATATAGCAAAGATGATTATCAAACCAACCATAGAATACTTTACCCTTAGCATCATCTAATGGAATATTTATTCCCCACTCTAGATCTCTGGTAATATCCCAATCCTCTAATCCTTCGCCAATCCAGTGTAAAACATAGTTTTTTATGTCTATTTGAAGGTTCTTATTATCTGTTAGCCATTCTTTTAGTTCAAAAGAAAAGTTAGATAGTTTAAAAAAATAATGGTTACTTGTTTTCTTTATCGGTGATTGTCCACAAATCCCACATTTTGGTTCTAATATTTCCTCAGGAACTCTTCCACATTTTTCACAAAGATCTGAATATTGGTCTTTTGACTTACAATAAGGACAAATTCCTATAACATATCTATCAGGTAAAAATTTCTTATCAAAATTACAATAAAATTGAATAACTTCTTTTTCATATATATGACCATTACTTCTCAATTTATTGAAAACATCTTTTACAAATTTTTGATTTTCAATAGAACTTGTTTTATAAAATTTATCAAAGGAAATCCCAATTGCATTAAAATCTTCTCGATCACGTTTGTTCCAGTAATCAACAAATTCCTTGGGGGTTTTATTTTCTTTTTCTGCTTTAATTAAAATGGGAGTACCAAAATCATCAGACGCACCAACATGAAAGACCTTCTTTTTTGATATTCTCAAAAATCTGGTAAAGATATCGGCTGGAAGATATGTTGAAGATATATGTCCAAGATGGATTTCACCATTAGCATACGGAAGGGCAGTAGTAATTACGATAGGTTTATTTGCTTCAAAAACATCTTCACTATCAATACTATAAGAAGATAATTGATTATTGTCGTGAATATTATTATTATTACTATTACTATTACTATTAGTGTTGGACAGCAATATATGAAAGTAATTTTTATTTCCGGTAATAAAATGATATGGGGGTTCTATTGCATTTGTTTAATTTTATAAACCTCCTGATTAAAAACAAGAAAGAATAATGCTAAAATTGTTTAAATATAATTGTTAGTGTAACAGTTTTGTTGCAAACTTTTACAGTTAATTAATGAAAATTTTTTCGTCAAAAAAAATGTGATACCATTTTTTCATATACTTGTTATATTATTGCATGATAACGTGTCCTTTAAATTTCTTCTGTGCTTATTTCCAAGGCAATATAAATTTTTTTGTTTTTGCTATTGGAAAATTAGATTGAAAAATCCAATAGTAGCATTTATTATAGGAATAACTATTTTAATAATTAACACTAACCTTTAGTATGATATTCAATTTGTTCTTTTGTAAGTTTATCAATTTTTATTCCAAAGGAGGATAGAGCCACCTTTGCAACTTTTTCATCTATTTTGTTCGGCACTTCATGAAGATCTTTTTCTAAATTTTTATAGTTTTTTGTAAGATACAATATCGATAACAATTGATTTGAAAAAGATAAATCCATTACTTCTGAGGGGTTTCCTTCCCCTCCTACTAAATTTATTACCCTTCCTTTCGCAATTAGATTAATTTTTTTTCCTTTAATATCAAAGCATTCTACATAAGGTCTCATTTGTACGGGAGGGTTATTTTGTGCGTATAAATAATCAACATCGATTTCAACATCAAAATGTCCAGCGTTAGCAAGAAAGGCGCCATTTTTTAGAATCTGAAAATCGTATTTAGTTATTACATCTCTTTGTCCAGTACATGTAATAAAACAATCACCTTTTGGCAAAGTTTCTTTAAGTCTTTGCACATCAAATCCATCCATATGGGCTTCTAATGCTTTTATGGGATCCACTTCCGTTATAGTAACCCTGGCTCCCAAACCTCGAAGACATGAAGATACTCCTTTACCTACCCAACCATAGCCACACACTACAAACTGTTTCCCTGCTATTAAAATTCCTAAAGTTTTCAATAATCCATAAATGGTACTTTGACCTGTCCCATACCGATTATCAAAAAAATGTTTAGATTTAGCGTTATTAACACCAATTATTGGATAATTTATCCCAAATTTGGATTTAAGTGATAAAATTCTAATAATTCCTGACGTAGTTTGTTCTGTACCTCCGATTATACCTTTTATTTTTCGTTTATGAACAATACCGTGTAATTCACCGCCATCATCAGTAATTATATCAGGATTACTATTTGCTACTTGGCTCATATTTTGAAAAAACTCAATTCTCGTGGCATCTCTTTTTGCAAATACATCTATCTCATTGTATCTCAAAAATTCCATTACGTCGGGTTGAATGGATAGAGGATTGGCGGAACAGAGAGATATTTGTGCTCCAAGTGCTTTTGCGGCCATTACAAGTACAGAGGTCTCTTTGGTTATATGCAAACAAAAACCTAATTTAAAATTGGCTAATGGTTTAGTCCTTTGATATTTTTCTGTTATTTTTGTGATAACTTTCATCATTTTAACAGCCCATTCATGTGATAATTTACCTGTTTCAAACAAATGTCGTGAATTAGCATATGTTATTCCCACAGACTTTTTATGTGTCAAAGATTGTCTTATCATTTGATATAATAATTACAATAGTGTTGATATTAAATATGAAATATTGAAGCTGTTTATCTGTAATTAGACATGGAATTGATAATTTTGCTTTATTCATAGGATCTGATGATCAAATAATGTAATAACGGTGGTAAGAAAATTATAACCGACCCGAGACTAATTTTATAAGTTTCATGACATGGATAAAAATTGCAAAAACAAATGACATTCCTAACAATAAGGGAAAAGAAGTAAACGTAAATGGAAATCGAGTGGCTATTTTTCATACAAATGGAAAATACTATGCTCTTGAAGCATTGTGTAGGCATCAAGATGGTTCACTTGCACCCGGAAAAATTGATGGTGAAGTAGTAGAATGTCCTCTTCATTTCTGGCACTACAATATCAGAACGGGAGAATTACTTGACTATCTTAAAGATGTTAAATTGGAAACGTATAATCTCGACATACGTGGAAATGATATTTTTATTGATATTCAGTGATTCGATTTCTCTTTTATTACCTATTTATAGTCCGATTAAATAAAAAAGATTGATTTTGAAATTATATAATACTCTATCAACAAAAGTTGATGAATTACAAATAAATAATAATATTAAGATTTATTTATGTGGAATAACCGTTTATGATGAGTCTCACATTGGTCATGCCCGAACTATTATTATATTTGACGTTTTACATAGATATCTTTTATCAAAGCAATTTAAAGTCACATTCATTCAGAATTTTACAGATATAGATGACAAAATAATAAAAAAAGCAAAGTCACTTAATACAGATTACAAAGAAGTATCAGAAAAATATATTAAACAATATTTGGAAGATGCATCCAGATTAAATGTATTAGAAGAAATTCATTATCCAAAGGCAACAGATAATATAAACTACATGATTGAATTAATAACATATTTACTTGAAAAAAATTATGCTTATATCACTCTAAATGGTATTTATTTTCAAGTAAAAAAATTTTCGCAATATGGAAAACTTTCCAAGAAAACTTCCGAAAGTATCGAATCTGGAGCAAGAATAGAGATAGATCCTACCAAAAAAGATCCTCTTGATTTTGCTTTATGGAAATTTTCATCTGAACCTCCTTTATGGAAAACACCATGGGGGACAGGCCGCCCGGGCTGGCATATAGAATGTTCTGCAATGGCATTAAAATATCTAGGAAACACAATTGATATTCATGGTGGGGGAAATGATCTTATTTTCCCTCATCATGAGAATGAAATAGCACAATCGGAATCAATAACTGGAGAAGAATTTGCAAAGATTTGGATGCATTGTGGTATGGTCAATATTAATTCTGAAAAGATGTCCAAATCCATAGGCAATATAGTATCAATACAAAATGCTATAAATAAATGGGGAGCAAATACCATAAGAATTCTTTGTTTATCTACTCACTATTCAAAACCATTAGAGTATACAGTATCCAATCTTGTTGAATCTCAGTCTAAATGGAGAATGATTGAAAATTGTTTTTATGAATTACAGTTCCCTAATGCTATTGAAGACGCACCTTTTGAAGCTTTGAAGTTCTCACAAAACACGCTAACTGCTATAAAAAACTATATGGAAAATGATTTTAACACTTCACTTGCACTTTCTGAGTTTATGAAATTTGTTTCCGAATTAAATAACTATGCAAGTAAAGAATACATAACAATAAAGATTTCGAATATTATATTTCCAATCTTCAGAGAAATTTTGTATATTTTTGGACTTAGAGTATTAGAATTAACAGAAACAGATATTTATGAAGTAAAGAACCAGATTTTTCAAAGGAATAAATTCAGAAAAAATAAAGAATTTGAAAAATCAGACAATATTCGTAGGAAATTAAAAGAAAAATATGGAATAGAATTAATTGATCATAAAAACTACAGAACTATTTGGAAAAAAGTTGAAAACTCCTAACCAAAACTTGAATTAAACTTAATTTAAATAACTACTCTAAAACGCCAAAATCTGGAAATAAAAAATGACCAATAAGAGGGACATTGCTAGATTGTATCATCATGATAAAATGGGAAGGAGAGACATAACAGTGGAAGACAAAATTAGAATGCAGTAAAATGCAGAGGTATTCAATAATACACATTAAAAATATTGTTCCATAAATCCTTATCAACAGATCCTCCATTACTATGTATTTAGTATATATAAAATAAAGAAAAAGAAAGACGAGTTACTTAGATAACTAACAAATTTTGAATTATGTTACCAAGAACTCATCTTAATAGTATTGTGGTTTTGCTGGTGGATATTTTGGTTTATCGTATGAGTCAGTTGGGTATTGTGGTTTTGCTGGTGGATATTTTGGTTTATCGTATGAGTCAGTTGGGTATTGTGGTTTTGCTGGTGGATATTTTGGTTTATCGTATGGATCTTTCATGTATGGATCTTTAGCATATGGACCTTTCATGTATGGATCTTTAGCATATGGATCTTTAGCATATGGACCTTTCATGTATGGATCTTTAGCATATGGACCTTTCATGTATGGATCTTTAGCATATGGACCTTTCATGTATGGATCTTTAGCATATGGACCTTTCATGTAT
>Ga0126306_10000006_pt1 | contig 49257 bp, 50 predicted proteins | sample Plot27_FD_92592 | JGI IMG/M metagenome (GOLD analysis project Ga0126306, IMG submission 92592) | Serpentine soil microbial communities from UC McLaughlin Reserve, CA, USA - Plot27 | ecosystem: Environmental > Terrestrial > Soil > Grasslands | place: USA: UC McLaughlin Reserve, Lake County... | reverse complement strand
GAGGCATGCCTCGAGGCGGTCGCCGACGGCGTGCGCACGGCCGACCTGGGCGGTCACGCGGGCTCGACCGAGTTCACCGACGAGGTCATCCGCCGGACCCGCTCGAAGCTCGAGGTCTGGGAGACGCTCTGAGGCGTCATGCGTTGCCTCGTCGGAACAGGCCGGCGGCCGGCGTGTCCTCTGAGCCAACGGGTCGAACCGATCGGAGGTGACTTCCGCGCTCTAGGAAGCAGCCGCGGCGGGAAGCTCGGCTTCCCGGAAGACCTCGAGGAACACGCCGGCGATCCTCGGGTCGAACTGCGTCCCGGCGCAGCGCTCGACTTCCGCAAGCGCCTCCTCGTGCGTGAGCGCGCTCCGGTAGGGCCGGTCGCTCGTCATCGCGTCGAACGCGTCCGCGATCGCCAACACGCGCGCTCCGACCGGGATCTCCTCGCCTGCCTTGCCGGAGGGGTACCCGGATCCGTCCCAGCGCTCGTGGTGGTAGAGCACGTACGGAATCGCCTCACGGAGAGCGGTTAGTCGAAGCAACAGCTTCGCCCCGATCTTCGGGTGCTCCCGGATCTGCGCCAGCTCGGCGTTGTCGAGGCGGCCTACCTTGCAGAGCACGTCGTCCGACACTGCGAGCTTGCCGATGTCGTGCAGCGGCCCACCAACTCGCAGGGTCGCGATCTGCTTCTCGCTCCAGCCGAGCCGGCGGGCAACGGCCTCTGCCAGCTCGGTCACGCGCGTCGAGTGGCCCCGCGTGTACGGGTCACGGGCCTCGATCGCCCGGCTGAGCATCGACAGCATCGCCACGAATGCGGAAATTCAAGGTCGGCGCGCAGATCCCTCTTTCGGGTGAGAGGAGACTTCAGCGCCAGATGCCGGTGATCGGGCCGACGCGCGCCGAGCGACCGAGCCGCGGCAGCCCCCAAGCATCCTCGATCGTCCGCAGGAGCCCGTAGTGCGACATGGCCGGCGCGAAGCTCGAGCCCGGCCGGACGAGAGGCCCGAGCGCCAGCGCCGCTACCCGGGAATCGATCGAGTCGGACTCGTCGAAGATGACGAACACCGCGCTGTTGGCAAGCTGACGGCTTCGCAGCAGCGGAGGCAGGAATCGCCCGAGCCAGGCGTCCCCGGTCGAGACGGGGCAGTCGTGCATGTCGTGGCACATGTCCGGCACGACGAGCACGAAGTCGGGCAGGCGTTTCGCCGCGAGGTCCCGCGAGAGCGCCGCCAGCGGCACGACGCTCGCCACCCGTTCGGGCCGGGACAGGACGCGGCGGAAGTAGAGAAACGGGACGTGGCGCTTGACGTAGCGGCCCGAGGCTGCGCCGGTCCAGCCCGCTCGCGGGAGGCCCTCCGCGTACGCCTTCCAGGTGCGTCCCTTTGTCTCGAGCGTGTCGGCCAGGCTCCGGCCACCGGTCGTGCAGCTCGTGCAGCTGTTCGTGATCCCCTGGGTCGAGCCCGACACCAGCGCGAGGTAGTTCGGGAGACTCGGATGCGTCACGCCGCGGTACCCGGCCAGCAGCGCATGACGAGAGGCGAGTGAGTTGAAGGTCGGCGCGACCGACCTGCCGAGGATCGAGCCACGTGCCTTGTTCTCGAAGACGATCACGACCACGTGCTCGAAAGAGGGCACGGGTTGCCGCACCGCCTGCGCCCCCGGAAGAGCCGCGGCTCCGAGCGCCGCAGCCAGCACGAGCACCCTCCGGCTCACGACGACTCTCTCTCTCCGGGCTCCGTTCACCAGCACCGAGGCTGTTCATCGCTCCAGTGTAGGTTCGACCTCGTAGGCCATCAGGACGGCGTCGACAAGCTCGTCTCCACGCCGGTAATGACGCCGCCGGTAGCCCTCCTTGACGAAGCCGAAGCGCTCGTACAGCGCAATCGCAGGCCGGTTGTAGGGGAAGACGTGCAGCTCGAGCTTCGTCACCCCGGTCTCGCGAGCCCAGTCCGTCGCAGCCTCGAGCAGCGCGCGGCCGACCCCGTGGCGGCGGTGGCTCGCCGCCACCATCAAGCCGAGGTCGGCGACGTGAAAGCTCGCCGGGTGCGGGTCGCGCGCGATCGAAAGCCTGCCCACGACCCCTTCCGGCGCCTCTGCCACGAAGACGGCGGCGTGCGGTGTGCGCCGGGTGGCACGCAGGTAGCGGCGCTCGTCGGCCGCGCTGCGCCACTCGTCGGTCGTGATCAACCACCCCTCAGGCTCGGCGCCGACCTCACGCGCGAGGGCGACCAGGCCCGCGGCGTCCGCGGCGAGGGCGGGCCGGATCTTCACCGCGCTCACTCGATCACGACGCCGTGACCACCGCGGCGAGGGTCTCCGGCGGCCGCGAGCGTTCCATCCGCGCGAAACTCGACTCCGGACGCGCCGCCGAAGAACAGATTGCGTCGGCGCCAGCGAGCGAGCTCGTAGCCAAAGGACTCGAGCCGGTCGAGCTCGACCGGATCGTGGCCACCCTCGCAGTGCACGTGACTCTCGTCGAGGTGGACTCGAGGCCGGTCGATCGCCTCCTCGACGCCAAGGCCGTGGGCGACGACGTTGACGATGATCTGGAAGATCGCGCCGCGCAGGCGCAGCGAGCCGGCGCTGCCGACGACGAGGCGAGGCCGCCGGTCGCGCAGGACGATGGTCGGCGCCATCCCGCTCGTGAAGCGAACCCCCGGCTGCGGGATGCCGCCTGTGGCGGCCAGGTCGAACTCGCCGAGCATGTTGTTCAGCTGGATCCCGGTGCCGGGCACGATCACGCCGGACCCGGAGCCGGTGGAGGCGGTCAACGAGGCCGCGTTCCCTTTGCCGTCGACAACGGAGATGTGGGTCGTCCCCCGCTGCACCTCCGGCCGCCGACGGCGCATTCGGCGGGCCGTAGCCTGGAGGCCGCGGTCATCGAAGAGCCGACGAGCGAGGCCGCCCCGGTAGAGCTCGCGCGCGAAGGGCCCGCCGCGGGCCGCTTCCTGCTCGCGCATGATCTCGACGAGCTGGGCCATTGCCTCGGCGCTTCCGGGCGGGCCGGCCGGGCCGTCGAGCCCAGCGAGCAAGCTCACGCCGAGGCCGATGAGCACGCCCCCGGTCGAGGGCGGCGGGTTCGACTCGAAGTCATGGCCCAGGAAGCTCGCTCGAATCGGCCTGCGCCGGATCACCCGGTACTCGGCGAAATCACGGGCTGTGAAATCCCCACCTTGCTCGCGCACGTGTTGCACGACGGCTCGCGCGAGCTCTCCTCGGTAGAAGTCGTCAACGCCTCCCTCAGCCAGGCGCTCGAGCGTCTGGGCCAGGTCGGCCATCACGAGGCGGTCGCCCGCGACGAGCCGATTACCGTCGCGGCTGTAGATCACGCGTCCCTCCTCGGTGTGCCGGAGGATGAGGTCGAGGATCGCGTGCAAGTAGGCCTGCGACTTCGTCATCTCCACGCCCTCCCGCGCCAGCTCGATCGCCGGCTCGAGCAGATCGGGCCAGGGCAGCGACGCGAACTGGCTGTGCGCCTCCCCGAGTCCGGCAACGGCGCCCGGCACCGCACAGGAGGCCGCGCCGATGCGAAAGACCTGCGACGACTCGGGGGTGAAGTCGACGTCCACGGAGTCCATCTCCGTCTGTCCGCGCCGCCGCCGCCCGAGGCCCGGAACCCCGACAAAGTGATCCAGCACCCGGGTCGAGTCGTCGGCGGCCCGGTGGACGAGCATGAACCCGCCGGCACCCGGCCCCGTCAGCGGGCTCTCCGTGACCCAGGAGACGAACGCGGCCGCAATGCATGCGTCGACGGCGTTCCCACCGTCGGCGAGCACCCTCGCCCCCGCCTCCGCGGTGAGCGGATGGCCTGCTGCAACCGCGCCTCGCATGGGCGAAGGCTACTCGGCCCGCAGGAGTAGTCTCCTCGACCGGGATGACCAAGGCCAGCCCGCTCGTCCGCGAAGCCGCCCTCTCCGCCGGCGGGGCTGGGGCGCTTGCGGCCGTCCTCGTCTGGCTTGGGCCGCCCGGAGCAGACCTCGCGGCGCATGCGTATCAGCGCACGCTGTTCCTCGATCACGGCTTCGCGCTCTGGAACAACTTCTGGTACGCGGGCCACTACAGCTTCGTCACCTACAGCCTCCTGTACTACCCGCTTGCAGCGCTGCTCGGGATCCGGCTGCTCGCGGTTGCGACAGTCTCGACCGCCGCGCTTGCCTTCGCCGTCCTGCTCTGGCGGGAGTGGGGCGCGTCCACGCGCTGGTCGAGTCGCACCTTCGCGGTGGTGTGGGCCGGGATCGTCTTCTCGGCGGCATTTCCGTTCGCGCTCGGGGCCGCGCTGGCTCTGCTCGCGCTCTGGTCGCTTCAGGCCCGCAGGCATGGCCGTTTCGTGCTGCTGGCGGCCCTCACGCTCGCTGCGAGCCCGCTGGCCTTCCTGTTGCTCACACTGCTCCTGGCCGGCTTCGGGATCTCCCGCTGGGGCGACCGCCGCGCACTGCTCGCCCCCGCGCTGACTGTCGTCGGCTTCGGCGTCGTCGAGGTGCTGCTGTCGCGCGCGTTCCCCGACCCGGGGCGTTTCCCGTTCTCGTGGCAGGAGTTGACGACCGTGTTGACGTTCTGCGTGCTCGGCGCCGCGCTCACCTGGCGTGTGGAGCGGGCGCAGTCGCTGCGCTGGATCTTCGTCGTCTACTTCGTCGCCTGCCTTGCTTGTTATTTCATCCCGTCGGCGATCGGCGAGAACGTCGCCCGGCTCCGCTACGCCGCGGTGCCTCTCGCGGTGCTGATGCTTTCGCTGCGCCGCTGGAAGCCGCTTCCCGTGTGCCTCGCCGCGCTCTGCCTCGCCGTCGCCTGGAACCTCACGCCGATCGCAGGCAGCATCATCAAGGGCCACGGGGATCCGGCTTCGAACCCGGCCTACTGGGCGCCAGCGGTTGCCTACCTGCACGCGCACCTGGAGCCGTCGTACCGCGTGGAGGCGGTGGACACGACCGGCCACTGGGCGGCCGTGTATCTCGCGGAGGCCGAGATCCCGCTGGCGCGAGGCGACTTCCGCCAGAGCGACTTCCCGCAGAACGCGCTGCTCTACGATGAGCTCGCTCCGGCGGGCTACCTAGGGTGGCTCCGCGGCCTCGGCGTGCGCTACGTCGTGCTCACGAAGGCGCCGCCCGACTACAGCGCCCGCGACGAGGCAGCGCTCCTGCGAAGCGGCCGCTCCGGATTGCAGCCGGTGCTCCGCACGAAGAACCTGACCGTGCTCGAGGTGCCGAGGCCGCGGCCGATCCTGACCGGGCCTGCACCCGCCCGCGTGCTGCGATTGACCGGGACGCGCATCGTCGTCGACCTGCCCCGCGCGGGGAGCTACCGCCTCGCGGTGCGCTACTCGCCGTACTGGGACGCCAACGGCGCCTGCCTGATCCGGCGCGAGGACGGGATGACCACGATCGCGGCGCGGGAGCCCGGACGGCTCGAGCTCGCGTTCAAGGTGCACCCGGCGAGCGCCCTCGCGGCCGCGGTGGTCGGCGAGCGCTCCCGGGTCTGCGACCTCGATTAGCCGTGCCGGGGACTAGCTCTGTAGGAAGCTCGGCGGCTCGAGTGACCCTTCGCCGTTGTCCGCCTCCGCCCGCATCGTGATGCGGCGCTGCGCGCCGCGGGAACCGAAGCCGGTCGCGACCACGGTCACCCAGACCTGACCCGTGAGACGATCGTCGATCGTGGCGCCGAAGATGATGTTCGTGTCGTCGGTCGCCGCACTGCGCACCACTTCGGCGGCCTCGTTGACCTCGTAGAGCGAAAGGTCGTCGCCGCCTGCGATCGAGAGCAGGATGCCCTTCGCACCGCCGACGTCGGTCTCGATCAGCGGCGAGCGCAGCGCGCGCTCAGCCGCGTCGCGGGCGCGGTTCTCCCCGCTCGCGGAGAAGCCGATGCCCATGAGCGCGGTTCCGGCGTCTTTCATGATCGTGCGCACGTCGGCGAAATCGAGGTTGATCAGGCCGGGAAGCGTGATCAGGTCGCAGATTCCCTGGACGCCCTGGCGCAGGACGTCGTCGGCGATGCGGAACGCGTCCAGCATCGAGGTCTCCCGGTCGAGCACCTCGAGCAGCTTCTCGTTCGGGACGACGATCACCGTGTCGCAGTTGCTTCGAAGCGTGTCGACGCCGTCGGTGGCCTGGCGCAGCCTCCGGGTGCCTTCGAACTTGAACGGGGTCGTTACGATCCCGACGGTCAGGGCGCCGAGCTCTCTCGCGATCCGGGCCACGACGGGTGCGGCTCCCGAACCGGTGCCGCCGCCTTCGCCTGCTGTGACGAACACCATGTCGGAGCCGCGTAGCGCACGCTTGATCTGGTCGTAGGACTCCTCGGCGGCGCGGCGGCCGAGGTCGGGATCGGCGCCGGAGCCGAGGCCCTCCGTCAGCTCCCGGCCGATGTGGATCTTGACCGGCGCATCGCTCGTCTGGAGCTGCTGGATGTCCGTGTTGACCGAGACGAACTCGACCTGCGAGATGTCGGCGTCGATCATGCGGTTGACCGCGTTCAGGCCGGCCCCGCCGACTCCGACGACTCGGATCACCGCGATGTAGGCGCCCGGCTCCGGCACGCGGTGCAGCCGCGGCGGCGGCTCGGGCAGCGGCTCGAGCCTGGGTAGCGGGCGCTCGCGCTCGGGCTCTGGTGCGCGCTCGGGCAGGCGGACGGGTTCGGAGGGCGGTGGAGGCGGCGTCGGAGCCGCCTCTTCCTGCCAGTCGGGGACGTGCTCAACGGTCTTCTCGGGCGGCTCTACCGGAGTCGGCGCGGCCTTGGCCTCGTCGACCCGAGCTGCCGGCTCTTCGGGCTTGCCTTCCTTCTCGGCCTGTCGCTGTGCCGCTTCGGTTGCCCGAAACAACTCTGCGAGGGGACCCTCACGCATGCTCGCGCGCCTTCGCGGCATCGAGCACCTCCTTTGCGAGGTCTCGGTACGCCTCGGCGGCGGCGCCGCTGGGGTCGTACTTGAGGACGGAATTGCCCTTCACCGGGGCCTCCGCGTAGCGCACGGTCTTGCGGATCTTCGTGTTGAAGACGAGGTCGCCGAAATTCTCCTGGAGAATCTCTACCGCCTCGCGCGCATGCAGCGTCCGGCTGTCGTACATCGTCGGGAGGATCCCTTCGATGCCGACTTCGGGATTCAGGTTCTCGCGAATCATCGCGAGCGTGTTCTCCAGCTGGACGAGCCCGCGCAGCGAGAGATACTCGCACTGGACCGGGACGATCACGCCGTTCTAGGCGACGAGGGCGTTGATCGTGAGCAGCCCAAGCGACGGCGGCGTGTCGACCAGGATGTAGTCGTAGGTGTCCTTGACCGGCGCGATCGCCTTTTCGAGCGCGCGCTCGCGTCCGATCATGCTCGAAAGCGCTAGCTCGGCTCCGGCGAGGTCGATCGAGGAAACCGCAAGGTCGACTTCTTGATGATGGATCACCTCGTCGATGGGCAGGCGATGCACGAGCACGTCGAACATGGAGCGCTCGATCGCGTCCGGATTGAGCCCCTGGCTCATGGTCAGGTTGCCCTGCGGATCGAGGTCGACGAGCAGCACCTTGAAGCCCTTCTCCGAGAGCGCGACGCCGAGGTTGAGCGTAGTCGTCGTCTTGGCGACGCCGCCCTTCTGGTTGGCAAACGAGATCACGCGACCCACCGGCGCCCCTTTGGCCGTTTCAGTCCGGATGCCCGGTCGCGGAAGCAGGCGTGCAAGCCCCATCGAGCCCCTTTCTTCGCTCTCATGCTAGCTATACCTCTGCGGAAACCTGTTCGATTTCCGCGCTCTCGTTTTGGGCCTCGCTTCGCCTACGGAATGTACGAGCGGCGTAGGACGACCCTGGCGGAGTCCCGCTCGTCCACGATGTGCGCTGATCGTTCCGAGTCAAGGACGCAGTGCTCGCAGCCGGAGGCTACGGTGCGGCTGAGGACGCGGCCTTGGGCGAGCAGAGGCCCGAGGCACAGGCAGGCGTCGCCAACGGCTCCGACTACGTGAAGAGGCGTGCGAGAGCGGTCGCAGCAGCCGCGATCACGACGACCATGGGCAGGGGCGCTCGCGCCGCGATCGCGACGGTACCGGCGCCGACTCCGGCGAGCCTGGCATCGAGGGCGAGCTCGTTGTCTCCGCCGACCGTCTGCGTCACGACGAGCGCGGCCAACAGAACCGGCGCGAGCAGCACGACTATCCCCCCGATGGCCTGGGGCAGGGTCCGGCCGCCGAGTAGCACCGGGCCGGTCGCCTTGAACGCGACCGTCGACGCGCCCACCACGAGCACGACCAGCCAGACCGTGCTCACGGCTTCCGCCGCAGTCCGAGCAGGCAGGCGGCACTCGCGGCCACGATCGGCGTCCCTGGTGGCGTCACCGGGATCAGGGCCAAAGCGATGAGCGCCCCCACCGCCGCCGCCAGCCCGGCACGAGGCCCCCGCAACTGCGGTGTGAGCAACGCCAGGAACAGGGCGGGGAACGCGCCGTCGAGGCCGAGGTCCTCAGGGTCGCCGAGCGCATCGCCTGCCAGGACCCCCACCGCCGTCCCGCTGATCCACGAGAGGTAAAGGAGGAGGCCGGCCGCGAGCAAGATGCGCCTGTCGAAGCGCCCGGCCCCACGGCTCGCCAGCGCCCAGGATTCGTCCACGATCAGTTGTGACTCGAGCAGGCGACGCAGGAGGCGCCCGTGGAAGAGCGGCCCGACCGAGATCGAGATCGGCGCGTAACGCGCGTTCAGCAGCACGGCCGCCGCGATCGCCGCTGCCGCGCCGCCGCTCGCACCGAGAATCGAGGTGACCGCGAACTGCGCCGAGCCGGCGAAGGTCGTGGCCGACATGACGAGCGGCGCAACCACGCCCATTTCCGCACCACGCGCGACCAGCCCGAACGAGGCGCCGAAAAACCAGACCGTCGCCGCGACCGCGAGGGCTGCGCGAGCGCCGTCCCGGTACCGCGAGACGAACGAGGACACGCTTTATCATGCCCTTCACCGACCTCTTCAGAGCGCCGCCGCAGGCGCGGCAAGGGCATCGCGGCAGCGCTCGAGGGCCGCTTCCGCGTCGTCGACTTCGCCCCGCTCGGAGGCCACCCAGGCCTCGGCTTCTTCGAGCAACGCGTGCACCTCCGCGAGCAGGGAACGCGGAGGAGCGCCCTCGCGCTCGAGCGCCTCGATCCGGCCCAGTCGCCGCAAGACGGCGCGTGCTTCGTCCATGCCTCGACGCTAGCCAGGACTTCCGCGCGCGTGTGTGTCCGAATCCCGACGGAAGCGGTACGGTTCTTCCGCGCCGTGGCCCCGAATCCCGACCGCGAGCTCGGCGAAGCCCGAGCCGCCATCGACCGCGGCGACTCACTAGCCGCCCTCAAACACCTCGACCGAGCCCGCCGCGGCTATATCAAGCAACGCGACTCCGAGGGTCTCGACCACGTGCTCCACATGGCCCGGCTAGTCGACGCCGCCAACGACCCGGCGCGCATCGGACGCGAAAACCTGCAGTACGCCGTGAAGCAGAACCTCCGGCAAGAGAGCAGGCGCCAGGCTCAGGAGCGCAAGGAGACCTGGACCGACCCGTATCCCGAGCTCCAGGCTCCGACGGAGCACACGGGCCTCGTCCTGACCCGCAGCGTCAGGGTCGCGATCGCCACCGGCGTCGTGCTCGCCACCGCGCTTCTGGTGGCCGTGTTCGTCCTGCCGTGGTTCTTCGAGTCCGACACGAAGACGGTCACCCTTCGCCTCCTGAACGACACGCCGCAGACGGTCACCGTTCGCGGCTGCTTCGCCCGCTCGTGCGATGAGACCTGGCTCGACCGGGACCTCGAGCCCGGACAGGAGACGGAGACAGACGTCGCCGCGGAGGAGTTGGTCGACCTGTTCCACGTGGCGAGCGCGGGCCGCGACGATGCCTGCCTACCGGTACGCGTCCACGACGGCTATCAGCAACTGGACGGCGGGGGCACCCTCGTCGTACGAGTCTCGAAGGCGACCCCATGTCCCGGGACGACGGTGCTGCCCGAGCCCGCTGCGGAAACCCAGACCGGTATCTAGGAAGCCAGAGCGGCGAAGTAGCCCGCCGGCCGCGGTCGCACGCCGATCAATGCGTCGTCGAGCGAGTCCACGAGCGCCGCACGGTCGCCGTGGGCCAGCGCCTCCACCAGCGCCTTGCGGATCGCGTCTGCCGCCGCGTGCCCGGCGGGCTCGCCGCGCGCCAGAGCCCGTAGCCGCTCGAGCTGCTCGGCCCGGTCCGGTCCCGTTTCACCCACCAGCACCGCCGCCCGCACGGCCGCAGCCCAGAGCCCATCTGCACGACCCAGCAACGCGGCCAGCGCCTCCCGCAGCTGCTCGGAGCGGAACGGCTCGTCCGCGAAGAGCGAGAGCTCCCAGCGGTCGAGCGCCTCGGCGAGCTCCGGATCCTCCTCGGCACGGCCGAGGCTCACGAGCAGGTCCGAAGCCAGCCGGGCCCGGAAGGCATCGAGCCGCGTTGGCTCCCCGTGGGGCTCCGCAGCGGCGATCGGCAGCACGGGCCTCACTGCGAACGGGCGCCAGTCAAGTCGCTCGAAGAGCACCGGACCAGCGGCAATCGGGCCCGCGGTTGCCAGGCGCAAGGCGCTGACCGCGTCGGCCAACTCGCCCGGCGCATCGGGGGGCTCGGGCACGTTGGGCGCGAGCGTGCGCTCCAGCTCGAGCACGCAGAGCCGGTCCGGCGCGCGCCCGAACTCGGCCGGCAAGAGTCCCGAGGCCTCGGGCCAGTGCGCCGCGAGCTCGCCCGTTGCAGCGAGGCGAACGCGTAGACCCTCCGCCAGCTCGATCTGCGCCCCAGCCGAGATCCCGACGAGCGGCGCCACGGCTGCGTAGGTGCGGCGCTCGCCCAGCAGCGTGCGCTCGAGCTCGATGTAGGCTCGGTCGAACGCCTCGTCGCTCCAATCAAGCCCGCCGCAGGCCTCGGCGACGTCGGCCAGGAGCGGCAGCGCGATCGTCCGCAGGAGGGAGCTCTCGCCCCTGCCGGAATGGGCGGCGGCGTAGATGGCGGCCGCCGGCTCGCGCCGCAGCTCCTCGAGCACGATGTTCGCATCGGCAAGCGCGCCGAGCCGCTCGGCCCGTGCGTCCACGTAGGAGCGGACGAGGGGGCGGTACTCGTACAGCGATGCGTTCCCGCGCGCGGCGTGCTCCTCGAAGGAAAACGGAATCTCGGCTCCGCCCTCGACGTCTGCCGCCAGCAGCGAGAAGCCGGCGAGGCAGAAGCAGCGAAGGGAACGGTAGAGATGCGGAGCGCGCACGGCCACGGCTGTCCCTACCGCGCCGCGCGCGGTGCCGTCGTCAGGTTGCGTGGGCTCTGCCCACGTAACCGTCTGAAACGACCGGTCGAACGGTTCGAAGTCACCACGAAGCGCTTTACGTCTTCGGCCGCTCCTCTCCTCTTTGACAGCGGGGGCACCAGTAGGCCGTGCGGTTGTCATCGCCCTGACCGCGGGAGCGGATCGGCGTGGCGCAGCGTGGGCACGGTCGACCCGCTCGGCGGTAGACCGCTCGCCCGTCGCTCCGCTGCTCCAGCGATGCGCGCATCAGCCTCGCCGCCTCGTCGAGGACATTCCTGAGCTCCTCGTCCGCCACCTCGCCGAGTCGTCTCCACGGCGAGATCTGGGCGTGCCAGAGCGACTCCGCCTTCCAGACGTTTCCGATCCCCGCGACGATGCGCTGATCGAGCAGTGCATCGCCGAGCTCGCGGGTCCGATGCTCGCCGCGCAGGTTCGCGACCATCCGGTCGAGGTCGGGCGGGTCGGCGAGGATGTCCGGACCGAGCCGATGCGTCCCGCGCGCCGAGAGCTCGAGCACCGGCCCGTTCCAGAGCACCGCCTCGTGGCCTCCGCCCCGGAGGACGAGCCAGGGGCTGCCCACGCGCCGCGTTCCCTCCTTCACGAGCTGCCAGCGACCGGTCATGCGCAGATGGCTGCGCAGGACGAGCCCGCCCTCGAAGCGCAGGAGCAGGTTCTTGCCGATCGCCTCGACGTCGAGAAGCTTGCGACCGTCCAGCCGCTCCGCGACCCGCCTCACGGCGGCCCGCGGGTGCGGCGTATCGACGTCGAGCCGTTCGCCCACCAGAACCTGGAGCTTGCGGGCCGCACGGTGGAGGGAGTCGCCCTCTGGCATCAGCTCACGGCCGCAGGACGGCGCGGCGCGGACCCGCTACGAAACCCGCTTCGAGCAGCAGGGGCATGATCTCCGTGTCCCCGACGGGCTTACTGTCGAAGCGCTCGACCGCGAGCCGTTTCCGGCGGCCCCCCTTGATGTGGGCGACGAGCGCGGTCAGCGCCTCGCGCAGCCACTCCTCCTCGGGCTCCCGCAGCGGGACGAGCGAACGGCCGCCGCGCTCGACGTAGAGCGCCGGCTCACCGCCGAGCAGAACCACGTGCGCACCCGCGACTCGCGCGGCTCGCGCGCCGGCCCGCTTCGGCCACGGCAGCGCCGCGCCGTAGGGCTGCGCCGGATCGGCCGCCGCGAGCACGAGCGGCTCTGTGATCTCGCCATCCCTCGGCTTCAGCTCCCGCAGCCGCTCGACAGCGCCACCGAGAGCGAACTGCGCGCCGCCGAGCCCGGCGACGAAGTAGCCGCGACGGCAGAGGCCGAGCGTCTCGAGCGCCTTCAACTCGCCGTAGACCGCGCCGTAGCCGCCCGGGACGCCTTCGGCGCGAACGCCGTCGCGAACGACGATGCCCTGACGCTCGAGCATCAACTCCGCGAGCGCGCGCCGGTCGGGGCGGCCGGTGAAGAGGCGGCCGGTGAGCGACCAGCGGCCCTGGGTCGCCGTGATCTCGCCTGCGCGGCGGCGCGAGAAGCGTCGCGGCGGACGCTGCCGCTGGCCCTGCGCCTGGTAGCGGCGGCCCGCCCGCAGCGGCGTCCACGCGTCGTTTGTGACCTCGCCCGCCCAGACGAGATCCCAGAGCGCGGGTAGCGCCTCCTCTGCTTCGAGACCCGTGTCCGCGAGCAGGTCGTACCAGAAGAGCGCGCTCCGGCCGAGCGCCGCGCGCAGGCGCTCGTGCACCTCGCGCTCCGGCCGGTCGGCAGCCGGCGGCGGCCCGAGCAGCGGCGCGTCCCCGCGGAAGTAGACGGCGACGCGGTCGAGGCCCGCGCCCACCCAGACGACCTCGCCCGAGGCGCAGAGCGCATCGAGCTGTTCCGGCCGGTAGCCGGGCACGCGGCGCGGCAGCACCTCCGACTCCCAGAGCGCGACCGGAAGCGCGAGCCCCTGCAGCGGCACGAGCGCCTCGCGCAGGGTCGCGCGCCGGTCGACGCCTTGCCAGCTCGGCAGGAAGCGGCCGAACGCCGCGTGCTCGGCCGGCTCGACCTCACGCCGAAGCGCAGCCAGTGAAGCACGGCGCAGGCGTCGCAGAACCTCGGGCTCACACCACTCGCGCTCGCTTCCGCCCGGTCGCAGCTCGCCGCGCACGAGCTGGTCGGCCCGCTCGAGCTCCCGCAGGATCGGCTCCACGTCGAGGCCGAAGCGCTCGTTCGCCTCGGCGGTGGTGAAAGGGCCGCGCGTACGCGCAAAGCGGCGCAGCAGCGAGTGCAGAGGCTCCGGGTCGGCCTCGAGGAAGGCCTCAGGCAAGCCGCCCGGAGGCATCGCCCCGAGCGCGTCGCGGTACCGGCCCGCATCCTCGGCGGCGATCAGCCGTTGCTCTCCGGCCACGCGCACGTGCACCGCGCGGCGCTCCGCCAGCAGCGGCTCGGCCAGCTCAGGGGCGTACTCGTCGTCGCGCAAATCGCCCCGCCGCCGCAGCAGGTCGTGCAGCTCGTCGGCGCTGCGCGGAGCTCCGCGCAGCTGGTCTTCGACCTCGGTGAGCGCACCCGGGTCGATCAGGTCGCGCAGCTCCTCCTGGCCGAGAAGCTCACGCAGCAGGTCGCGGTCGAGCGACAGCGCCTGCGCCCGCCGCTCGGCGGCCGGCGTGTCGTCCTCGTACATGTAGTTGGCGACGTAGTCGAACAGCAGCGAAGCCGCGTAGGGCGAGGCCGACGCCGTCTCGACGTCCACGAGGTCGATCTGCCGCGTGCGCAAGCCCCGCAGGAGCTTCTTCAGCGAGGGCAGGTCGAAGACGTCCTGGAGACACTCGCGGTAGGTCTCGAGCACCACCGGGAAAGCCGGGTACCGACGGGCGACCTGGAGCAGCGACTGCGCCTTCAAGCGTTGCTGCCAGAGCGGGGTGCGCTCGCCGGGCCGACGCCGCGGGATCAACAGCGACCGCCCCGCATTCTCGCGGAAGCGCGCACCGAAGAGTGCGGTGTCGCCGAGCTCCTGGGTCACCAGCTCCTCGACCTGGTCGGGGTCGAGCAAGACGTCGTCGATCGGGGGTGCAGCGTCGGAGTCGGGCAAGTGGATCGCGATCCCGTCGTCCGACCAGATCGCCTGCGCCTCGAGCCCGAGCGACTCGCGCAGCCGGGCGCCGAGCGCGAGCGCCCACGGCGCATGCACCCGGCCGCCGAAAGGGGTCAGGATGCAGAGTCGCCAGTCGCCGATCTCGTCGCGGAAGCGCTCGACCACGATCGTCCGATCGGAGGGCACGGCGCCCGTCGCGGCCTGCTGCTCGCCGAGGAACGCGATCAGGTTCTGCGCAGCACGATCGTCGAGCGAATGCTCGTCTCGGAGCTTCGCGAGGGCCTGTTCGTCGGAAAGCGCAACCAGTTCGCGTGAGGTGACCCCGATAGCCTCACCGAGCTCGTATGGGCGGCCGACACCCTCGCCTTTCCAGAACGGCACGGCACCCGGAACCCCCGGGGCCGGCGAGACGAGTACGCGGTCACGCGTGATCTCCTCGATCCGCCAGGTGGAGGCGCCGAGCAGGAACGTCTGCCCGGCGCGCGCCTCGTAGACCATCTCCTCGTCGAGCTCGCCGACTCGGCCGCCCCCCTCGACGAGGTAGACACCGAAGAGCCCGCGGTCGGGGATCGTGCCCGCGTTGGTGACCGCAAGCCGCCGCGCGCCCTGCCGTCCACGGACGACGCCACCGGTGCGATCCCAGATCACGCGCGCCCGCAGCTCGACGAACTCATCCGAGGGGTAGCGCCCGTCGAGCATGTCGAGCACGTTTTCGAGCTGCACCCGCGAGAGGTCGGCGAACGGATAGGCGCCGCGCACGAGCGAATGCAGCTCGTCGACCGCGATTTCCTCGTCGGCGCAGATCGCAACGATCTGCTGCGCCAGCACGTCGAGCGGGTTGCGCGGGATCTTCGTCTCCTCGATCGCCCCGTCGCGCATCCGCCGGGCGACGACCGCCGACTCGAGCAGGTCGGCGCGGAACTTCGGGAAGATGCGCCCCTTCGAGACGGCGCCGAGCTCGTGCCCGGCGCGGCCGATCCGCTGCAGCCCGCGCGCGACCGACTTCGGCGATTCCACCTGGATCACGAGGTCCACCGCGCCCATGTCGATCCCGAGCTCGAGCGACGAGGTGGCGACGAGGCATGGGATCTTCCCGAGCTTGAGGAGCTCTTCGACCTCGACGCGCTGCTCGCGGGCAAGCGAGCCGTGGTGGGCCCGCGCGATCTCGCTCGGCATCGCTCGCGATGCCGTTGACGAGGCGGCGCCGGCTTCGCCGCTGTCGCCGTTCATCGAAGCCAGCTCGTTCAGGCGCAGCGCCAGGCGCTCCGCGAGGCGGCGGTTGTTCACGAACACGATGGTCGAGCGGTGAGCCCGGAGGAGGTCGAGGATCTCGGGGTAGATCGAGGGCCAGATCGACTGCTGCTCCTCGGGCTCGCGCATGTCATCGAGCGGGACGACCACCTTCAGGTCGAGCTCCTTGGCGCGGCCGGCGTCTACGAGCTCGATCTCGGGGCCGCCCGAGACGAACCGGCCGATCTCCTCCAGCGGCCGCTGCGTCGCCGAGAGGCCGATGCGCTGCACCGGCGTGCCCACGAGCCGGTCGAGCCGCTCCAGCGAGAGCGCAAGGTGCGCGCCCCGCTTGGTGCCCGCGACCGCGTGCACCTCGTCCACGATCACGGTCTCGACCGAACGCAAGGTCTCCCGCGCGCGAGAGGTGAGCAGCAGGAAGAGCGACTCGGGAGTGGTGATCAGGATGTCGGGCGGTTTGCGCACCATCGCGGCACGCTCCTTCTGCGGCGTGTCGCCCGTGCGAACGCCGACGCGCAGCTCGGAGCGAAGTCCAGCCAGCGGCCCGCGCAGGTTGCGCTCGATGTCGTAGTTCAAGGCCTTGAGCGGAGAGACGTAGAGCAGGCGCATGCCCTCGCCGGGCTCCGCGTTCAGCCGGTCGATGCCGTAGAGGAAGGCGGCGAGCGTCTTGCCCGAGCCGGTCGGAGCCTGGATCAGCGTGTTGCCACCGCGGGCGATCGCAGGCCAACCGCGCTCCTGCGCAGGGGTCGCTCCGGCGAAGGCCTCCTCGAACCAGGCGCGAGTTTCCGCGCTGAAGACGGAGAGCGGATCCACGGAGCCAGAGTACCCTGCTGATGTGTCCCGCCGGATCAACGTAAAGGGTACGTCCGGCGCCGGAAAGACGACCTTCGCGATGGAGCTCGCGCGGCGGCTCGAGCTGCCCTACGTCGAGCTCGACGCGCTCCACCATGGCCCGAACTGGAGCGAGCCCACGGACGAGGAATTTCGTGCGCGCGTGCGCGAAGCGATGGCCGCCGCCCCCCACGGCTGGGTGATCGACGGCAACTACGAGGCGAAGCTCGGCGAGACCGTTCTCGCAGAGGCGGACATGATCGTGTGGCTCGACCTGCCTCTGTGGCTGAAGCTCCGACGGATCTGGAGGCGGACGCGGCATCGAATCCGCAACGACGTCGAGCTCTGGAACGGCAACCGCGAGACCTGGCGCAATTCCCTTTGGGGCTGGGATTCGCTCTTCTGGTGGATGGTTCGCGGCCATTTTCGCCACCGGCGAGACTGGCTGCAGCGGTTCGGGAGCGACCGGAGGCTCGTACACCTGCAGTCCGTCGGCGACGCGAACCGCTGGCTCGGCGAGCAGGAGCCGGCTGCCGGTCTTGCACCAAGACGACGGCGGGGGGATGATCGCTCAAGCACCCCCACGACGGAGGTTGACGGATGAAAGGGGACAACATGACGCTGGGCGAATTCCTGGACTGGCTGACCGATGCCAATCACCTGAAGAAGTTTCTGAAGAACCCCGAGCGGACGATGACGCAACAAGGTCTCTCGGAGGAAGACCGGAACGTCGTCCTGAGCGGGGACGGCGACGCGTTCGACGCGAAGCTCCAGGAGGAAGGCCGAGACGACCTGGCCGAATCGGTCCTCTACATCGTGCACCCGGGGAATCCGCCGATCGTCCACCCTTGAGAGCCGCAAGCGGAGCTGCCTACTCGCTGACGGTCGTCGGGACCGGGATCGACGCCGGCGGGCAATTGACACCGCAGGCGAGAGCGGCATTCGCTGCGGCCGACGAGGCGTTTTACCTCGTCGGCGACTCGGTCGCCGTCCGCCTGCTCGAGCGACTCAATCCGCGTGCCCGCTCGCTGCACGAGCTCTACGCAGAGGGCAAGGCCCGGCTCGAAACGTACGAGGAGATGGTCGGCGCGATCCTCGCCCCGGTGCGTGCGGGCCGCGATGTCTGCGCCGCCTTCTACGGCCACCCAGGCGTCTTCGTCTATCCGGGGCAGGTTGCGCTCGAGCGCGCGCGCGGCGAAGGTTTTCGGGCCCGGATGTTTCCCGGCATCTCCTCGCTCGACTGCCTCTTTGCCGACCTCGGCCTCGACCCCGCCGCAACGGGCTGCCAGATCCACCTCGCGACAGACTTCGTACTGCGCGGCACGGTGCCGGACACGACTGCGCTGCTGCTGCTCCTCCAGATCGGCGTCGTCGGCCAGCCGACGCATTTGGAGCAGCCGGACTGGTCACGACTGCCGGTGCTCGTCGAGTGCCTCGAGGCCTTCTACCCGAATGAGCACGAGGTGATTGGGTACGAGGCCTCCCCGTTTCCCCTGACCACGCCCCTCGTCGAGCGCGTGCCGCTGAGCGGGCTCACGGAGGCGAAACTGACGGCGGGGATGACGCTCGTGGTACCGCCGGCGAACGAGCCGGAGACCGACCCTACGATGCTCGACCGTCTGGGGCTGTCCCCGCGCTGACGAGGTCGCGGGCCTGCGCGGCGGCGGCGACGTTCCCCTTCAGCTCGAAGATCGCGACCGCATCCTCCGCGGCCGCCGCGGCCTCCTCGGGCCGCCCGGCCAGGACGAGCACCGCGGCTAGGCTCGTGCGGGCAGAGCCGCGAAGGTTCGGCCACTCGGTCTGGTCCGCCCGGGCCACCGCCTCGCGGGCGAGCTCCTCGGCCCGATCGAGCTCGCCGCTCCGGGCGAGCAGCTTCGCGCGCGTGATGCGCCAGGCGATCTGTGAGGTGGCGTCGTCGTCGGAGGCGGCCTCCTCGCTCATCTCGGTCAGGCGCTGCGCCTCGCCGTCGGCTTCCTGCTCGTACAGGGCCTCAGCGAGAAAGGCCGCGATCGTCGAGAGGTTCCCGCGTTCTCCCAGCTGCTCCAGCGTCTCGTAGGACGCGCGCCAGATCCGCTCGGCGGCGGCCGGGTCTCCGGCCAGCAGCTCGATCTGCCCGGTCCAGACGTCCAGCACCGAGGCAGCCAAGACCAGGCCGAGGTCCTCGAGGATCGTCCGGCTCTGAGCGGCCAGCTCGCGCGCCTCGTCGAACGAGCCTCGCATTCCCTCGAGATAGGCGAGGGCATTCGCGGTGACTCCCTCGGCGTAACGGTCTCCCGTCGACACCGCCAGGATCTCGCGGCAGCGGCCGATAGCGGCCTCCGCGGGCATCGGCCCGAGCGCCGCCGCTCGCGCCAAGGCGAAACGGATCTGCGAGAGCTCGCGCGCGTCCCCCGAACGGGACGCTAACCCGTGGGCCCGCTCGAGCAGCGGTTCCCCCGGCGTGACGCGGCAGCGGAGCCAGTGTGCGTCTGCGATGCGCAGCAAGGCGTGTGCGAGCCGGCTGTCGTCCCCGAGGCGCTCGAAGACCGCGGCCGCGTGCTCGCCCGCGAGCTGGAGCTCCTCGAGCGAGTCTGCGCCGGGATCGAACAGGGGCCGGAGGTTCGCGAGCTCCAGGCGCGCCCGGGCCCCGACCGCGTCGTCGCCGGATGTGGCTGAGCCTTCGAGCGCCTGCTGCAGGATCTCCCGTGCTCGCTGGAGCTCGCCGGTCTCATGCAGTGCCTCGGCGAGGTCGACCAGCAGCCCGCCACGCTCGGGCGCGTCGTGCGACATGAGGCCGGCGGCTCGACCGAACAGGCTCGTGGCAGCAGGCGCGTCAGCACGCGCGACGGCACGACGGCCCGCAGCGGCCAGGCGCCACCCGGCTTCCTGGGCCAGCGCGGCCGTCTCCTCCTGGCGCCGACCGAGCTCGCGACGGTAGCGCACCGCCTGCTCGAGGTGGTAGCCGGCAATCTCCTCGTACTCGGCGGCGCGTTCGCCGGCTCTGCGCTCGAGCCAGCCCGCGAGCTCCTCGTGCAGGTTGGCGCGGGCCTCCTTCGGAAGCGCTGCGTACGCGGCGTCGCGGATCAGGATGTGCTCGAAGCGGAAGGCGTCTTCGGCCGCGAAGTTCGAGCGCTCGTGCCGGATCAGCTCCTTGTGCACGAGCGACTGGAGGTGCGCGCCCACCTCGGGCCGCTCGGCCGCGGGCGAGAGATCGGCGACCGCACCCCACCAGAAGACCTGGCCGACGACCGCCGCGCGCTGGATCACGGCCCGTTCCTCGGGCGCGAGCCGGTCGAGTCGCGCGGACAGGAGAGCGTGGATCGTGGGTGGGACGGCCAGTCGACCGAGGTCGCCCGCGGCCACCCAGCCACCGTTCTCGCGCCGGAGCAGGCTTTCGTCGACCAGCATCCGCAGCAACTCCTCGACGAAGAGCGGGTTGCCCTCGGCGACCGCCGCTATGCCGGCCCGCGGCTGCGCCGGCAGCTTCCCGAGCAGGTTCGCGATCAGCTCGTCGGTCTCGTGCTCGCGCAACGGCTTCAGGAGGATCGTGGCCGCGTTCGGCTTCGGCACGCCCCAGGAGGGCCGCAGCTCGAGCAGGTCCGGCCGAGCGAGGCAGCAGAGCAGGAGGGGTGCGCGCCTCGTCCAGCCGGCGATGTACTCGATCAGGTCCAGCAGCGTGCTCTCGGCCCACTGCACATCGTCGATCACGACGACGAGCGGCCGCTCGCGCGCAAGAGCCTCGAAGAGGCGGCGAACCGCCCAGAAGGTCTCGTCGGGCCTCGCTGTGGCCGCCTCGCCGCGACCGATCGCGGCGGCGACACGCTCGCAGACGACCTCAGCGTCCTCGCCCGGGGGCAGGAGTGCGCCGATCTTGCGGCGCGCCTCAGCCGCGGAGTCGTGGTCGTTGAGCCCCGCCGCCTCCCTGACGACCTCGACGAGCGGCCAGAACGTGATCCCATCGCCATAGGGCAGGCAGCGGCCCTGGAGGACGGTCGCGCGCTCGCCGACCCAGGAGATGAACTCGTGGACCAGTCGGGACTTGCCGATCCCGGCCGGGCCGAGGACGGTGAAGAGGCGGCAGGCCCGCTCCTCCTCGGCGAGCTCGAACGAGCTTTCGAGCGATCGCAGGTCGTCGGCCCTGCCCACGAGCGGCGAGTCGAGCCGCAGGGCGATCGCGTCCCCGCCGTGCACCTCGAGCAACCGCCAGGCCGGGAGCTTCGACTTCCCTTTGGCCTCGATCGAGCCGAGCGGCTCAGCGGCGACGGCCTCACGCACGAGCCGATACGTGCTCTGGCCGAGCAGGATCTCGTCGGCTGCGGCGGATTCCTCGAGGCGCTTCGCCACTACGACCGCGTCGCCCGTGATCAGCGTCTGAGGCGTGCCAGGCGCCCCGGCAACCACCTCCCCCGTATTGATTCCGGTGCGGACGGCTATCTCCAGCTCCCACTGGCGGCGAAGGTCGTTGTTCACCTCGGCCAGCGCGGTCCGCATCTCGACGGCTGCCCGGACCGCGCGCAGAGCATCGTCCTCGTGCAGGACCGGGATGCCGAAGACGGCCATGACCGCATCGCCGATGAACTTCTCGACGGTGCCGCCGTGATTCTCGAGTGCGTTGTGCATCGCCTCGAAGTACCGCCCCATCACGCGCCGGTGCGACTCGGGATCGAGCCGTTCGCCCAGCCGCGTCGAGTTCGCGATGTCGGAGAAGACCACGGTCACGGTCTTGCGCAACTCGCCCGCCGTCTGCCGCTCCGAGGCGAGCGGCGCGGCGCAGGCGGAGCAGAAACGCGCCTCAGCGGGGTTCTGGCGGCCACAGCTGGCACAAGCGGCCATGGCCCGAGTGTACGCCGGTTGTAGGATCGGCCCAATGGCGACGACTCGGCCGGACCGGCTCCACTTCACGGGCAACGACGAAGCCGACACGCTGCTGGCGCGCGAGCCCTTCGCCCTGCTCGTCGGGTTCGCCCTCGATCAGCAGGTTCCGGTGCAGACGGCGTTCGCGGGCCCGCTCAAGCTGAAGCAACGGCTGGGCACGATCGAGCCCGCGCAGATCGCGGTGGCCGAGCCAGCGCGGCTCGACGAGGTGTTTCGCGAGAAGCCGGCGATTCACCGCTTCCCGGGCAACATGGCACGGCGCGTGCAGGACCTGGCCGCGGTGGTCGCAGAGGAGTACGACGGAGACGCCGAGCGCATCTGGAGCGAGGCGGCTGACGGCGCCGACCTGCGCAAGCGAATCTCGGCGCTACCCGGCTTCGGCGAGATGAAGGTCAAGGCGTTTGGCGCGGTGCTGGCGAAGCGCTTCGACGTCGAAGCCGCGCAGGAACTCGCGCCGACCCACCCCACGTTGGGCGACGTGGACTCGATCGAGGCGCTGGAGGCCTACCAGGCGAAGAAGCGGGCTCACAAGGCCTCGATGCGCGCGGCGAAGACCTAGGCGAAGTCGGGCTCGAGGCCGCTCGTAGCAGGGCCGATACTGGGCCCGTGACCCGCGCTGCCGCCGCCCTCGTTCTGCTCGGCCTCGCCTGCCTAGGTGGGGCAGCCCAGGCGCTGCGCGTCCCGGATGCCCCCCGCTGTCCCGTCTTCCCCGCCTCCAACCCGTGGAACCAGCGAGTAGACCGGCTTCCGGTCGCGCAGAGCTCGGGTGCGATCATCAGCTCGATCGGCGCCGGCGCCGGCCTCCACGCCGACTTCGGCTCGGGGCTCTGGGCGGGCTCGCCGATCGGGATCCCCTTCGACGTCGTGTCCCGCTCGACACCGCGCGCCCGAGTGGCCTTCGACTACGACGACGAAAGCGACCACGTCGGCTACCCGATCCCGAAGGGCGTCCACGTCGAGGGCGGCAGCGACCACCACGCGCTGCTGCTCGACAAGAGCGCCTGTCGCCTCTACGAGCTGGCCGGGCTCGAGCGCCGCCAGCGTCGCTGGCACGCCTGGGCGGGAGCCACCTGGAGCTTGCGCTCGAACCGCGTCCGTCCGGCCGGTTGGACGTCGGCCGATGCTGCAGGCTTGCCGATCCTCCCTGGCCTCGCCCGCTACGACGAGGTTCGCCGCGGCGTGATCGACCACGCCCTGCGCTTCACCGTGCGGCGCACACGGCGCGCGTACGTCTATCCGGCGCGGCACTACGCGAGTGATCTCACCTCGCCGAGCCTCCCCCCGATGGGCCTGCGGGTGCGACTGAAGGCGAGCTTCGACGTGCGCCAGTTTCCACGACAGGCGCGGATCGTCCTGGTGGCGCTCAAGCGCTACGGGATGATCGTCGCCGACAACGGCTCGGACTGGTACATCAGCGGCGCGCCGAACCGCGGCTGGTCGAACGAGCAGCTGCACACGCTCGGGCAGGTCAAGGGCTCGAGCTTCGAGGTCGTCGAGACGAGCTCGTTGCGGCCTTGAGGTGCAGGGCGGCCTGCGCCGCCCAGTAGCCGCACATTCCGTGGACGCCGCCTCCCGGCGGGGTCGAGGAGGAGCAGAGGTAGACGCCTTCGAGCGGCGTCCGATAGGGCACGAGCCGCCGGACCGGCCGGAAGAGAAGCTGGCCGAGGTCCATCGCACCGCCGTTCAAATCACCGCCGACGAGGTTGCGGTTGCGGGCCTCGAACTCGGCCGGTCCGATCGTGTGGCGGGCGAGCACGATTTCGCTGAAGCCGGGCGCGAAGCGCTCGACCTGGGCCTCGATCCGCTCGGTCATGTCGAACGTCGAGCCGTTAGGGACGTGGCAGTACGCCCACGCGCTGTGCTTGCCGGCGGGAGCCCGGGTGCCGTCGAACACCGTCTGCTGGACGAGCAGCACGAACGGGCGCACGGCCGGGCGTCCGCTCCATGCCGCCCACTCCGATTGCGAGATCTCGTCGAGCGTGCCGCCGAGGTGCACCGTGCCCGCACGGCCACACTCCGGAGCGCTCCAAGGAATCGGCCCGTCGAGCGCCCAGTCCACCTTGAACGCGCCAGGCCCGTGTCGGAAGCTCCGCAACCGCCGTTCGTAACGGTCGGGCAAGCGGCCGCGTGCGAGCCTGACGAGCTCGCGCGGGACGACGTCTGCAAGCACCAGCCTGTCCTGCGGAAGCTCGTCCACGGACGAGTCGGTGGCCAGCGAGCCGCCGAGCTCGCGGACGTGGGCCGAAAGCCCATCCGCAAGGCGCGACGAGCCGCCACGAGCAAACGGCCAGCCGACCGCATGTCCCAGCACGGCCAATCCCAGCCCGAAGCCCGCGCTCGGGCGGCGCTCGAGCGGAAGCATCGCGTGCGCGCAATGGCCCGCGAACCAGGCCCGCGCCCGCTCGGTTTCGAACAGCGACTCCGCCACCGAGCGCGCGTCGCCGAGCGCGGCTCGGGCACCCGTGGCCAGCGGCCCGAGACCGGCCGCTCGCGCGGCTCGCAAGGTTCGCCGCGGCGGAGGAGGCAGCCGCCCGAGCAGAACAGGCGCCAGCTCGTCCCAGGCCTCGACAAGGGGCTCCACGAGCCGCCGGTACGGCAGGCCGTCCCGGCCGAGCGCGTCGGCGGTCTCGGCGATCCCACGCTCGAGCATGACCGCCGTCCCGTCGTCGAGGGGGTGAGCTGCCGGCGCGCCCGGATGGACCCATTCGACACCGAGGTCGAGGCTCCTGAAGAACGGCGACCCCGCAGCGAGCGGCTGCACCGTGGCGCAGATGTCGTGCAGGTACCCCGGCAGCGTCAACTCCTCGGTGTGCAGTCCACCGCCGAGATGGCCGGCCGCCTCGCGCACCTCGACCTCCACCCCGTGCTGCAGGAGGGTGATTGCCGCCGAGAGCCCGTTCGGGCCCGACCCGATCACGAGGGCGCGTGTCACGTGCGCAGCTGACGTAGCGCAGGCCCGAGAGTCTGGCCGCCATGCAGGACTGGCTCGAAGAGGTCGCCGTGCTCCTCGACCCGCGCGAGCGCCTCGCGCAGGCCGAAGTCGCGTGGGCGCACCTTCTCGCCGAGCTCCTCCCAACGCAGCGGCGTCGAAACGGGCGCGCCCTTCTTGGGTCGCACGGAGTAGGGAGAGGCGATCGTCTTGCCGCGCCCGTTCTGGCGATGGTCGACGAGCACTCCGCGCCGCTTCTTCTTCAGCCACTCCGTGGTCACGAGACCCGGGTTCTCCCCTTCGAGCGCGCGCGACACACGCTCGGCGAACTCGTAGGTATCCGGGTAGGTCGAGCGGCGCGTGATCGGCACGAGCACGTGGATCCCGTCCGCGCCACTCGTCTTGACGTACGAGTCCAGCTCGAGCCGCTCCAGCGCCTCGCGCACGAGGTGGGCAACCCGGATCGCCTGCGCGAAGCCGTTGCGCGACTCCGGCGGGTCGAGATCGAAGACGACGTAGTCGGGCCGCTCCGGCTTGTCGACCCGCGAGTACCAGGCGTTCATGTCGATGCAGTTCATCTGCACCATCCAGGCGAGCGCGGCAGGCTCGTTGACGAGCGTGAAGTCGACCAGCCGCGAGCCCCCCTCCCGCGGCCAGGTGCGGAACTGCCGGGTCGGGATCCACGCCGGCTTTCCCTTCGGCGCCTGCTTGTGGAAGTACGGCCGCCCGTGAATGCCGTCGGGGTAGCGCTTGAGCGTGAACGGCCGGTTGCGCAGGTGCGGCACGATCGCCTCGCCGATCTCGACGTAGTACTCGGCTAGATCGCCCTTCGTGACGCCGTCGTCCGGGAAGAGGACGCGCTCCGGGTGGGTAATCCGCACGCGGCGCCGGCCGGTGTGGAGCTCGAAGTCAGGCACGGCGCGCCCAGTGGAGCACCGTCGCGATCTCGAGCAGGTAGGAAGGGCCGACGAGCGAGAGGAGCGCGCGCTTCAGCTCCTCGCGCTCTCGAGGCGGGAGCGAGGCGACCGAACTGACAGTGGTGTAGAGGTCGACGACCTCGGAGCCCGAGAGCCGGCGAGAGCGCGCAAACTCCTCTTCGTGGATCGACTCGAAGGGCCCTCTCGCGAACGCGACCAGGGGATCGGCCATCTCCGCTCGTGCCGCCGCCCGGCCGGACCTGACGTAGATGTCGTCGAGCAGCGCTTGTGCTTCGGCCGGGAGCGGCGGGTCGAGGGAACTCGTCGTCCCGTCGTCGCCGTCGCTCCACCAGTGATTCCAGAGCAGCGCAAGTCCGCCGCGCGGGCGCAACACGCGTGCGAGCTCGGCAACAGCGGCCTCCCCGTCGAACCAGTGGAACGCGTCGCCGACGAAGACCGCATCCACGGATTCATCCGCAAGCGGAATCTCCTCCGCCGTGCCGGCGAGCACCTCGACCCCGGCCGAACGGCGCGCCAGGACTGCACGCATCTCGTCATCGGGCTCGACGGCGACGACCTCGGCGAACCGACCCGCTAGCGCACGGGTGAGCTTTCCCGACCCCGCGGCCAGGTCGGCAATGCGCGAGCTGGCGGTGAGGCAGAGCGCCTCCTCCGCACGATGGAGCGCCTCCGGCGCGTAGTCCGGCCTGATCCCGTCGTACTCGGACGCGATCCGCCCGAAGCTCCGTGCCAGCTCAGGCACGGGGCGTCCAGTAGGCGATGGTGCGAAAACGGTGCCTGACCCCGCGCGGTGGGATCAGCTCGCGCAGGCGGGCGGAGAACCCAGCGCGATCCTCGTCCGGCTGGCGGACGGTCGAGCTCACGGAGAGCATCTTCGCGATCCACTCGTCGACCAGGAGCACGCGCTCGAAGCGCCGAAAGAGCACGCGCGTCAGGCCGAGCTCGTACCCCCGCGCCGAGCACCCGAGGGCGTCGGGAGGCGCCTGTCGGTCAGCCAACGCCGGCGAGCAGCGAAGCGCGCTGCTCCTTGAGCATCTCGCGGGCGATCACGAGGCGCTGGATCTGGTTCGTGCCCTCGTAGATCTGCGTGATCTTGGCGTCGCGCATCATCCGCTCGACCGGGTACTCCTGGATGTAGCCGTAGCCGCCCAGGATCTGGACGGCGTCGGTCGTGACCTCCATCGCGACGTCGGTGCAGTAGAGCTTGGCCATCGCGGAGATCTTTGTCAGGTCGGCCCCGTCGCCGCCCTCGTCGATCACCTGCCCGCACTTGTAGAGCAGCCCGCGGGCCGCCTCGCACTTCGTCTCCATGTCGGCGAGCGTGGCGGCGATCAGCTGGTGCTCGGCAATCGGCTTGCCCATCGTCTCGCGCGACTTCGCGTACTCGAGGGCGTAGTCGGTCGCCCCCTGCGCGAGGCCCAGGCCCTGCGCGCCGATCCCCGGGCGCGACCGGTCGAGGATCCGCATCGCGAGGCGGAAGCCCTCGCCCTCCTCGCCGAGCAGGTTGTCGGCCGAAACGCGGCAGTCGTTGAAGAAGATCTCGCCGGTGGTGGAGCCCTTGATGCCCATCTTGGGCTCGATCCGGCCGACCTCGAACCCCGGCGCGCTCGCCTCGACGACGAAGGCCGAGATCCCGGCGTGCCCCGCGGCGGGGTCGGTCTTGGCGAACACGGTGTAGAGCTCCGCGACTCCCGCGTTGGTGATGAAACGCTTCGCGCCGTTCAGGACGTACTCGCCCCCCTCCCGGCTGGCCTCGGTTCGCATCGCGGCCGAGTCGGAGCCCGAGCCCGGCTCCGTCAGCGCGTAGGCCGGGAGCCATTCTCCGCTCGCGAGCCGCGGCAGCCAGCGGGACTTCTGCTCGTCGGTGCCGGCGAGCTTCAGCCCGAGCGAGCCGAGCTCCTGCACCGCCAGCAGCAGGCCCGTGGTCGCACAGACCTTCGAGAGCTCCTCGATCGCGACCAGCACCATCAGCGCTCCGGTGCCGGTGCCGCCGTGCTCCTCCTCGAACGGCAGCCCGAAGAGGTCGTGTTCGCGGAGCAGCTCGACCATGTCCCAGGGGAACTCAGCCGACTTGTCGATCTCGGCCGCCCTAGGCGCCACCCGCTCGCGTGCCAGGTCGCGCACGAGCGCCCGGATCTCGCGCTGCTCGTCGCTCAGCGGGTCGCTCGGCACGGCCGGAGTCTAGCCCCGGGGTGAAGCGGTCGACTCGCGCACCAGGAGCTCTGTCGGGAGGATCGTCTGCCGGTCTCTCCCCCGAGGGCCTTCGCCGCGCTCGATGTCCTCGATGAGCCACTGCGCCGCAAGCCAACCCTTCTCCTCCTGAGGCTGTGCAACTGTCGTCAAGGGAGGCGTCGTGTGCTCGGCAACAGGGCTGTCGTCGAACCCGACCACGGAAAGGTCGGCCGGAACCGAGACGCCGAGCTCGGCCGCCGCCTGCAAGGCGCCTACGGCGAGCGTGTCGGTCATGGCGAGGATCGCCGTCGGCGGCTCCGGTTCCCCGAGCAGCTCCAGCGTTGCCAGGCGGGCGGGCTCGGGAGCATTGGGTCGGCACACGCGGACGAGGCTCGGATTCCAGACCTCGCCCAGTCCCTCCTGGTACCCCCCAAGGCGCTCGACGCTCAGATCGAGCTCGAGCTTGCCATGCGGATCGAGTGCCTTGGTGAACGTGAGCACCGCCACACGCTCGTGTCCGAGCTTCCGAAGGTGAGCGGCCGCGCTGCGTGCTCCCGCGCGGTCGTCGATCCCGACGAAGGGCGTTACCGCGCCCCGCGGCTGGTCGACGGTGACCACCGGGAGTCGCCGGGCGATGGCCGCTTCGACGCGAGGATCGTTCTGCGGCGCCGAGTAGACGATGAAGCCGTCGACCGCAGCCTCTCGTACCGTCCGTGCGGCCTCCTCGCGGAAGCGTGAGTCGGGGAGCAGCAGCAACCCGTTCGGCGCCTCCTCCATCGCGCTGGCGACCCCTCGCAGGAATGGCGCCTGGGCGGGATCGGTGAAGGCATAGCCGAGCCGCTCGGCGAAGATCAGGCCGATCGCGCCTGCCCGCCCGAGGCGGAGCCGGCGCGCGGCCGGGTCAGGCCCCGGATAGCCCAGCGCGTCGGCTGCGTCGAGCACGCGCCTGCGTACGTGCTCGGAGACGAGCTCGGGCCGTCCGAAGGCCTGCGAGGCGCTGCCGACGGAGACGCCCGCCTTCTCGGCGACGTCCCGAAGCCGGACTCGCTTGTGCTCGTCGTGCGGCACAGCGGGAATACTACGCCGGAATGAACCGTTTCAGGTAATGTGATTAATGAATCGGTTCACCGAAAGGAGATGCAGTGCTTGATCTACTCGTAGCAAGCGACGCAGTACGTCGGCGCATGAAGGATTCCCAGACGCCGAAGGCGGCCCGAATGAAGACGCGCAACGCAGTGCGTCCCAGGCGGGCGGTGCTCCGCTCCACCTCGGCGGCGGCACTCCGCGGCCTGGCCGACCGGCTCGAGCCCTCGCCCACCACGTAGCGAGGGCTACGCGCCCCGGTAGTCGAAGTCGCTCTCGTACGCGCAGTTGCCGCGGAACGAGAAGTCGAGCTCCCGGTCGCTGACCTCGAGGCTCTCGGCGATCAGCTCGCGCCCGCTCCGCTCGTGGCCGGGAATCACGCAGGTGACCGTCTCGCCGCTCGCGACGGGTTTCGACGCGCGCACCTCGACGAAACCGCCGACGCGGAACCAGCCGCGGCCGGGCGTGTGCTCGATCTCGATGCGGGCCGGACGGACCGCGATCAGCTTGCTCGTCTTCCAGGCCCACGGAAAGTGCTCGACCTGCGTGCCGGGCACCGCACCACTGAAGATCGTGGCGAGGGCCTCCCGCTGGCGCTTGTCGCCGCGCTCGTCGACGTAGACCACGAAGTTCCAGGGCGAGCCCTCCTCGTCGTCGCTGTAGCGGGTCGCGAGGACGACGGCCAGACCGGCTAGGTCGAGACCGTCGGCGTGTCCCTCTTCGACTCGCCAGGAGAGCGCCCCGAGGCAGATGCCGTAGGTCGAGCGCCCGCCCATCACCCCGTCGATCCGCCGGCATGGGAAGATCGCCTCGCAGTTGCACGACTCGAGATAGGAGCCGGCGACGCGCCAGTCAGCCGTGGTGCACCGCCTCGGCGTTGTTCTCGTCCGGGTCGAGCACGTAGGCGGCGTAGTAGTCGGGGTGGTAGATCGTGCGAAGGCCCGGCGGTCCGTTGTCGGTCCCCCCGGCCGCGAGCGCCGCTGCATAGAACGCCTCGACGGCTCCATGGTCGGCGGCCTCGAAGGCGATGTGGATCGGGCCCGACCGCTGGCCCTCGCGGATCCAGAAGGAGGGCTTGCCCTCGCGGCCGAAGCCTCCGACCTTGCCCTCGAACTCCCTCAGCAGCTCGAACCCGAGGGGCGCAAGCGCAGCGACGTAGAAGTTCTTGCTGCGCGCGTAGTTGCTGACTTGCAGGCTGACGTGGTCGATCATTCGGCCTCCTCGAAGTCGTGGAAGACGGCTTCCACATTGTTCCCGTCCGGGTCGAGCACGTAGGCGGCGTAGTAGCCCGCGTGGTACTGCCGACGTTTCCCGGGCGGGCCGTTGTCGCGGCCGCCGACCGCCAGGGCCGCCTCGTAGAAGCGCTCCACCGTCTCGCGGTCGGGGGCGCTCAGCGCGAGGTGGATCGGCCCGGAGGGCTCGCCCTCGGCGATGGCAACGTCCTCACTTCCGGGTGGGCCGAAGGAGATACCCCAGTCATCCTGCGTCTCGTGACTTCCCCAAGGCTCGAGTGCGGCAGCGTAGAAGCGGCGGCTCGCCTCGAGATCACGCACACGGAGAGTCAGGTGGTCGACGAACGCCTCGCGCGGACTCACGATCTCATCTCCATCTCAGTCGGCGACGAGCTCGGATCGGTCAGGCCCGGCACCTGCCCCGGCGCAACGGCGACCCAGATCCCGAGAGCGACGAGGACGAGCGCAAACATGTGGGAGAGGCGCAGGCCCTGGGGCAGCACCTTCTCCGCGAAGATGACCCCGGCCACGGCCGCCATCCAGAACAGGCTCATCACGCCGAGCGCGAACAGGACGGCCATCAGCCCCCAGCAGCAGCCGATGCAGTACGCGCCATGCTCGGCTCCAATACGCAGCGCGCCGAGCCGGCCCTCCCGCCAGCCGTGGACGACGTAGTGGAAGGGGCCCCGGCAATGGCGTAGACACAGCTCTTTCAGCGGCGAGAGCTGGTAGAGACCGGCCGCCGCGATCGCTCCGCCGGCCACGTAGGGCCCGGCGCGGTCCCAGGCGAGCCACTCGGTGCCCGCAGCCGTCACGAGCCGATCCGCGCCGTAAGCCGCGAGCCCGTAGGCAGCCCACACCGCTAGGTAGCCAACGACGAAGACCGACGTCTGCGACTTGCGTGAGACACGGGCGAACATCAGCGTCATCGGAGCCGCCGAGGGCAGCATCATCGCCGCCATCATCGTCACCCAGATGCCGAGGAACCAGGCGAGGCCGCCGAGGTCGGTGCCCGGTCCGGCGTCCATCCCGCGCATCCGGTCGACGGCCACGATCCAGGCGACGAGCCCGGCGGCGAGCAGGAGAGCGGCGCTCCACACGAATCGCGCCGAGCGGCGCAGAGCCAGAACGCTCATCGCGGGATCATGCGCCGCCGTACGATCCCGGTCAACATGATCCTCGAGAACGGCGTGATTCGGACGATGGAGCCTTCGCTGCCGCTGGCGCGCAGCCTCGCGATCGTGGGCGACAAGATCGCCGGCGGCGTCGGCACCCACGAGACCGCGCTCCCCGGGCCGGAGCGGATCGATCTCGGCGGCCGCTGCGTGCTGCCCGGGTTCACCGACTCGCACGTGCACTTCCCCACGTGGGCGATGGCGCAGCACGAGGTGCGGCTCGAGGGCACGGCCTCGATGGACGAAGCGATCGCGCGCGTGCGCGACGCGCTGGCGACGACGGAGCGGGCGTCGGGCTGGCTGCGCGGCCGCGGCTGGCGCAGCGGCGACTGGACGTCGCCCGCCGAGCCGACGAAGGAGGCGCTCGACGCGATCGCCCCCGACCGCCCGGTTGCGCTGATGGCCCGCGACTCTCACTCGGTCTGGCTGAACTCCGCCGCCCTGGCCCACGCGAGCGGCGACCTGCAGGTGCCCGGCGGCGTGGTCGAGCTCGACGAGCACGGCGAGCCGACCGGCGTGCTGCGGGAAGAATCGTGCTGGCACTTCCGCGACCGCTACATAGACACGACCGACGACGAATACGTCGAGGCGATGCGCACGGGGATCAAGCTCGCGGCCTCCCGCGGCGTGACCGCGGTGCACGACAAGGACGGGTGGCTTGGTGCGCTGCGGTTCTGGCAGCGCCTTGCCGACGACGGCGTGCTCACCCTGCGCGTCTGGCAATCGCTCCCCGAGGTGAAGGCGGACGAGCTGGCGGAGGTGGACGTGCGGGGCGGCTTCGGCAACGCGCTGCTGAAGGTCGGCTACCTCAAGGCGTTCATGGACGGCACTCTCGGCTCGGCGACTGCACGCCTGCTCGACGGCTCGGGCGTGCAGATCACAAGCCGGGAAGAGCTCGAGGACTACATCCTTCGCGCCGCACAGGCAGGCTTTCCGATCGGCGTGCATGCGATCGGCGACCTCGCCAACCGCGAGGCCCTCGACGCCTTCGAAGCTACGCGCGAGGCCTGGCAGCCGCTGGGCTTGCGACAGCGCATCGAGCACGCACAGCTCCTCGCGCCCGAGGACGTGCAGCGCTTCGCGCAGCTCGGGATCACCGCGTCGGTGCAGTTCAGCCACGCGCCCTCCGACCGCGACCTCGCCGACCGCATCTGGAGCGGCACGACGAGCCTCCCCTACGCCTACCGCTCGCTGCTCGACTCCGGCGCGACGCTGGTCAACGGCTCGGACGCCCCGATCGAGGAGCTCGACCCGCTCGAGGGCCTCCGCGCCGGAGTGCTGCGAACGCTGGACGAACGTGAGGCGTGGCGCCCGGAACAGGCGGTGACGGTCGAGGAGGCGCTGATCGCGGGCACCGTCGCGCCAGCCTGGCTCGCGCGGGACGAGCGCCGCCGCGGAAAGCTCGTGCCGGGCTTCTTCGCCGACCTCGTGGTGCTCGACCGCGACCCCCTCACCTGCGAGCCGGAGGAGCTCGCCGAGACGCGAGTCGTGGCAACGATGCTCGGCGGCGCGTGGACGCACGACCCGCCGCCCTGGTGAACTTTCCGTAAAGGGTGCTAACTGCCGTGCGCTCGCGCCGTCCGAGTCGGGACAAGGCGCAAGACGCGACCGCCCCTCTCCCCCGATCGGGTGCGGTCGCCGTTCAGTCGACGGAGGGCCGGCCCCAGAACCGGCCCTCCGCCTCCCGTCAAGTCCGACGTGAACCTCGGAGAGCTGCGCGATCAGCATGTGCGCACTAGGCGTTGTTTTCGGGGTGCGAGGCGTCCGTGAACTCGCGGAACTCGGCCGTGAGCAGGTAGGCGACCTGTTCGCCGATGTCCACGGCGTGATCGCCGATCCGCTCCAGCGTCCTCGAGACGAGCACCATCCTGAGCACCCATTCGCGCAGACCGGGCTCGGCAACGATCTCCACCACGCGCTCGACGAAGCGGCGGTTCGAGCGATCGATCAGCTCGTCCAGATCGACGAGCGACTCGGCCGCGTGCAGGTCGCGGTTCGCGAGCGAGTCGAGCGCGACGCGAATCATCTCCTCGGCCCGCTCGCCCATCTCCTGGAGGCTCAGCAGCAGCATCGGATCCGGCTCGACGTCGGCAACGAGCTTCGTCAGCTTCGCGATCGTCACCGAGTAGTCGGCCATCCGCTCGAGGTGCAGGTTCACGTGCAACATCGCGAGCACCAGCCGTAGGTCGGTCGCCACCGGGGTCTGCCGCGCGAGCAGCGACTCGATCTCCTGCTCGATCTGAAGATAGAGACGATCGACGTCGTCGTCGAAGGAGATCACTTCGTCGGCGAGCTCGACGTCCCGCTGGGCGAGCGCGTTCAGCGCCCCGCGGAGGACTCGCAGGACGAGCGCGCCCTCCTCCTGGAGGCTCGCTTCGAGCTGGTCGAGCTCCTCCTGAAAGGTGACCCTCACGTTTTCGCTCCTAGCCAAACCGACCCGTAACGTAGTCCTCGGTGCGCTTGTCCGACGGCGCCGTGAAGATCTTCGTCGTCTCGTCGTACTCGACCAGAACACCCGCCCGGCCCGACTCGTCCACGTCGAGGCTGAAGAAGGCAGTCCGGTCGGCGACGCGCGCGGCCTGCTGCATGTTGTGCGTGACGATCACGAGCGTGTAGTCCTCCTTGAGGCTGTGCATCAGCTCCTCGATGCTTGCGGTAGCGATCGGATCCAGGGCTGAGGCGGGCTCGTCGAGCAGCAGAACCTCCGGCTCGATCGCGATCGCCCGTGCAATGCAGAGTCGCTGCTGCTGGCCGCCCGAGAGCGAGAGCGCGCTGCGCTTGAGCCGGTCTTTGACCTCGTCCCAGAGCGCCGCGCCCTTCAGCGCCCGCTCGACCCGCTCGTCGAGACCCTGCTTCAGCCCGAGCACGCGCGGCGCCCAGGCGACGTTGTCGTAGATCGTCTTCGGGAACGGGTTCGGCTTCTGGAAGACCATTCCGATCCGGCGGCGCACCTCCACGGGGTCGACGCCGTCACCGTAGAGGTCGATCCCGTGATAGAGGATCTGCCCGTCGTGGTCGAAGCTTCCGATCTCGTCGTTCATGCGGTTCAGGCAGCGAATGAATGTGCTCTTGCCGCAGCCCGAGGGGCCGATCACCGCCGTGATCAGATTCCGTGAGATCTCGAGGTTGACGTCCTTGATCGCGACGTTGGTGCCGTAGCGGGCAGTCAGCCCCCTGATCTCGAAGACCGGCTCACGCGTTTCGGGCGACGCCTCTCGGCGCTCGGCGACGTCGACCGGCCTCATCGGGGGCATCGTAACCTGCGTCATCGGCTGAGCTTCCTGCGGGTGCGGGCCAGCGCAAGACGCGCCAGCAGGCTCGTCAAGAGCACGAACACGATCAGAACCAGCGCCGAGGCCCAGGCGCGCTTGTGGTCCTCCGGATCGGCCGACTCCGACCAGATGAAGATCTGAACGGGGATGTTCGGCATCGCGTGTCGGGGGTCGGTGGTGAGCTGGTTGACGAAGATCGAGGTCGTGAAGAGGAGCGGAGCCGTCTCGCCGGCCGCGCGCGCGATCGCCAGCACGGTGCCGGTCAGGATCCCGCCGAGCGCGCTCGGCAGCACGATGCCGACCACGATCCGCCAGCGGCTGACGCCGAGGGCGAGCGCGCCTTCGCGCTGGCTGCGCGGCACGAGCCGGAGCACCTCCTGCGTGGACCGCGCGATCAGCGGCAGCATCACGATCGAGAGGGCAAAGCCGCCGGCGTAGGCGCTCTGGGTGTGTCCGTAGACGAGCAGGCCGAAGGCGAAGATCCCGATGATCACCGACGGCAGGCCGTTCATCAGGTCGATCGTCAGCTGGATCGCAGCCGAGAGCCGCCTCGGAGCGAATTCGCTCAGGAACAGCGCGGTCAGGACGCCGAGCGGTAGCGCGATTGCCGTGGCAATCCCCACGAGGATCCCCGAGCCGACGATCAGCGGTGCGATTCCACCGCCCGTCTGGCCGAACGTGGGCAGGTCCTCGGTCAGGAAGCCCCAGCTCAGCTCGCCGCCGGCGCGCTTGGCGACCGAGAAGATCACGATCCCGAGCACGGCGACCGCTGCGAGCGCCGCGATCGTCGCGGCGGATTCGGCCAGCCGGTTGACGATCCGGCGGCGGCGGACGCGCGAGTCGCCGCGCATCGTGAGGGCGGGCTGGACCGCGGACATCAGTCGGCGCCCACCCGCTGGAACTCGAAGCGGCGCACGATCACCTGTGCGAGCAGATTCGTCAGGAGCCCGATTACGAGCAGGATCGCCGCGAGGTAGAACAGGGACGAGATCTGCAGCTTCGAGGTGGCGCCGATGAACTGGCCGGCGATCCGGCTGGCCAAGGTGTCACCGGTCGCGAACACGGATGCGTGGATGCCGCTGTTGCCGGCCCCGATCACCTGCGTCACCGCGATCGCCTCGCCGATCGCCCGCCCGAGGCCGAGGATCACCGCCGCCCCGATCCCGGCCTTCGACGAGGAGAGCACGACGCCCCGCACCATCTCCCAGCGAGTCGAGCCGAGCGCCAGCGCGGCCTCCTCCAGCTCGCTCGGCACGCTCAGGAATAGCTCGCGGCAGATGCTGGCGACGATCGGGACGACCATGATCGCGAGCACGAGCGAGGCGACGAAGATCCCGCTCGAGCCGGGCTTGCCGCTGAAGATGGGCAGGAAGCCGAGCGAGCGATGGAGCGACGGCTCGATGTGGTTCGCGACGAACGGGCCGAGCACGAGGATCCCCCAGAGGCCCAGCACGACGCTAGGGATGGCCGCGAGCAGCTCGACGAGCGCGCCCACGGTCCCCCGCACGCCACGGGGCGCGAGCTCGCTCAGGAAGAGCGCGATCGCAATCGCCAGGGGGGTCGCGATCAGCAGTGCGATCAGCGAGGTGACCGCGGTTCCGAAGAGGAACTGCGCCGCGCCGTAGACCTCTTTGTTCGTGTCCCAGACCGAATCGGAGACGAATGAGAGGCCGAAGGCCTGGAAGGAGAGGTCGGCCCCGCGAACGACCTTGTAGGCGACCGCAACCATGATCGCCACCGTGGCCAGGGCGGCAACGAGCGTCAGGCCGAACATGATCCGATCGCCGAGCCAGTCGCGAACCCGGCGGCCCTCGGTGAGCTCTTGCGTGGCGGGAACGACGCCCATTGAGACGCGCACGCTAACGCCCTCATCGGCCTGTCCCTGCGCCTGTCACCGGACCGTTACCAGACGCACACCGCCTGTCAGCCCACGCGGCCCTCGATGCGAAGCACCTTGTAAGCGGTGCAGTTCAGCGAAGAGGAGAAAACCCGTGAACAGGAAACGAACTTCAGCGGCAATCATCGTCGTGCTCGCGCTCGCGGCGAGCTTCGCCGGGGTCTCGACGGCGAGGCAGAGCGCGTCACTGACGGGCGCGGGGAGCACGTTCGTCGTGCCCCTGGTTTCGCAGTGGACGAGCAACTACCACGCCTCACAGGTCAACTACAGCGGCATCGGTAGCGGCGGCGGCATTGCGGCGATCACCGCCCGGACGGTCGACTTCGGCGCGAGCGATGCGCCTATGACGACGAATCAGTTCTCGGCCTGCAAGGGCTGCGTCCAGATCCCCTGGGCGTTCTCGGCCACGTCGATCCCCTACAACGTGAGCGGCGTCGGTTACGGGCTCAAGCTCACCGGCCCGATCCTGGCGAACATCTACCTCGGCAAGATCAAGAAGTGGAACGACAGCCGGATCAAGGCGATCAACCCGGGCGTCAAGCTCCCGGGGGAAGACATTACGCCGATCTACCGCAGCGACGGAAGCGGCACGAGCTACAACCTCACCGACTACCTCTCCCACGTCAGCAAGGAGTGGAAGAACAAGATCGGCAAGGGCACGCAGCCGAGCTTCCCGACGGGCGTGGGCGCGCGCGGCAGCTCAGGCGTGGCCGCGAAGCTGAGCAGCACTTCTGGGGGCATCACCTACGTGGACGTCGCCTACTCGCTGAAGAACAAGTTCAAGATCGCGAAGCTGAAGAACCGCGCTGGGAAGTACCAGCTCCCGGGCTTAAGGCAGATCCAGGCGGCGGCGAATTCGATCGTCAAGCTCAGGAACAGCCAGAACGCGTTCACGGCGGTCGACCCGAATCCCCGCGCGCCGAAGGCCTACCCAATCTGCACCTTCACCTGGGCGATCGTCCCGCTCAAGACGAGCAAGGCGCCCGAGTTGAAGAGGTTTATCGACTGGGCACTGACCAAAGGGCAGTCATTCGGGCCGAAGCTCCTGTTCGTCCCGCTCCCGGATGCGGTCAAGAAGCAGAGCCGCACGACCCTGGCTCGGATCCATACCTAGCTCACCCCGGAAGGCTGCACCGAACGTCGAGCCCGTGGCCCTGCCCCCCGCGGGCTTCGACGTTTCCCCCCGCGGCCTCGATCACGTGCTTGACGATCGCGAGGCCGAGCCCACTGCCGCGCGTGGTGCGAGCCCGGTCCGAGCGGAAGAAGCGCTCGAAGAGCCGCGGCACGTCTTCCTCGGGGACGCCGGCGCCGTCGTCGGCGACCTCGAGCACGATCGCGTCGCCATCGCGCCTGAGCGAGACAGTGCACGTCGCACCCTCGCCGGCGTACCTGATCGCGTTCACGACGAGGTTCTCGGCGACGAGCCGCAGCATCCGGCGTCGCAGGGGCACGTGCAGGCTCTCGTCCTCGATTCGAAGGTCAACCGTGAGGCCGGCGAGCTCGGCCCGCTCGGAGAACTCGGCCACGAGCTCGCGCAGGACCGGCGCGGCCCCGGTGTCGCCGAGCGAGACAACCTCGCGCTGCTGCTCGAGCTCGCTCAGAAAGAGGATGTCGTCCACGAGTTCCCGCATCTCCGCAACCTCGCCGTGTGCCTGCCCCAGCAGGGCCTGCAGGTCGGCGCCGGGCAGCTCCGCCGACTCCAAGAGCGCCAGCAGCCGCGCGAGCGGCGTGCGCAGCTCGTGGGAGACAGCGGCCGTGAAGCCGGCGCGCAGCTCGTCGTACTCGGAGCGAGGCGTCATGACAATAGGCTGAGTATCGCGTGACCAAGGTCCTGATCGTCGAGGACGACGAGCTGATCGCCGAAGGCATGGCGCAGCACCTCACAGCCGCCGGGCTCGATCCCGTCCGTGTCGGCGCGGGCGAGGTCGGCCTGGCGCGCCTGCGCCACGAGCGGCCCGACGTCCTCGTGCTCGACCTGATGCTGCCCGGGCTCGACGGCTGGAGCCTGATCGAGAGGGCGCGGGCGGAGGGAATCGGCACGCCGATCATCGTCGTCAGCGCCCGCGGCACCGAGCACGACCGCGTGCACGCCCTCCAGATCGGGGCAGACGACTACCTCGTCAAGCCCTTCTCGATGAAGGAGCTGGTCGCGCGGGTGCAGGCGTCCGCCAGAAGAGGGGTGCGCGGAGTCCCGGAGGACCGGGGCGAGAAGCTCGTAATCGAGGAGCTCGTGATCGATCCCCGCTCCGTACAGGCCTTCGTGGACGGCGCCAACGCTGGTCTGACCCCCACCGAGTTCCGGCTCCTGCACGCCCTCGCCCTCGATCGGGGCCGGGTTGCGAGCCGCGACGAGCTACTGCAGCGCATCTGGGGACGCCGCGCGACGCACCGCGACCGCACGGTGGACGTCTGCGTCCGCCGCCTGCGCGAGAAGATCGACAAGCCGGCGTCGAAGCACACGTTCATCCACACGCGCTACGGCGTCGGCTACAAGCTCGAGCCGGTGGCCAAGTAGTTATTCCAGGTGGTAGAGGGGTACGAGGCTCTTCTCGGCCTCGTTCTCGATCCGCGCGACGACCTCGACGTAGGGCTCCAGCCCCGAGCCGTGCAGCTTCGCCTTCAGCAGTTCGTCCACCTGGTAGAGCCCGGCCGAGTTGTTCATCTTGATCTCCACGCCCACTGCCCGCTCCTTGCCCTCGTTGATGATCACCTCGTCGATCGCGGCGGCCGAGATCGAGTGGATCGAGACGCTGCCGCGCTCGAACGGGATCCGCGAGCGGCCCTCCTCGATGTCGAGCGCGTCGGCCACCCGGACGACCCCGGCCTCGATCGTCAGCGGTCTGCCCGACTCGCGGTGGCTCGTGATCGCCTGCAGCACCTCGGAGGAGACGACGGTCAGCTCCGGCTCGTCGTAGATCCCCGCGAGCAGCTCGCGCATCTTCGGCTCGGCCAGGAAGAGGCTCCAGTCCTCGTGGCGGTCTCGGTGTACGGCCATGCCGATGCAGTGCAGGAGCGCGCCGAGCACGACCACGACCTCGGCGTCCTCGCGCTTCATGCCGTAGTCGGCCACCATCGCCGGCTCGACGCCCCGCTTGGTCAGGATCCGCAGCAGCCGCAAGCCGATGTTGGCCACGATCTGGATGTGCACCCACGAGTGGTCGTTGATCCCGAGCCGCTTGATCGCATTCACGTTGGCGACGTGCCACCAGGCCTTCAGGCCGTCGTCGGCGTTCACTCGCTCGAGCAGCGTGCGCAACTTCGCGTTCCGCTGCGCCGGGACCGTGATCCGCATGTGCGCGGTCGCCTCGCCGGGCGTGAGGCGCGTCTCCCGCTCGGCTTCCTCCGAAACCGGCTCGTCGATGCGCTCTTGGAGCTCCTTGTCGAGCTGCGACACCGGGCCCGAGACTACTCCTTCCGGCCTCAGCCCGTTACGATTCGTACCGAGTGCGCACGATGAACCCGATCCACGACTCGACCTGCTCGGTCGCGGCCTGCGCGGAGATCCTCGGCGCGAAGTGGACGGCGGTGCTCGTGCACGACCTCTCCGAGGGAGCGCGCCGCTTCACCGAGCTCGAGCACTCGTGCCCGGGGATCAGCCCGCGGACGCTTTCGGAGCGCCTGCGGGCGCTCGAGACCGAGGGCATCGTCGTCCGCCGCAGCTATGCGGAGTCGCCGCCGCGGGTCGAATACGAGCTGACCGCCAAGGGCGAGGACCTCCTGCCCATCATCGAGGAGATGCGGCGCTTCGGCCACGCCTGGCTTGTCGAGGACGAGCCCGCGACGCTGTAGCTAGAGCCGCGCGAGGCCGCGGAAGAGTTCGCGCGAGACCTCGATCCCGAGGGGGAGGTACTCGGCGAGGAGGCGCTCGTTTGGCGAGTGGATGTTGCTCTCCGGCAGCGCAAAGCCGCTGATGATCGTGGGGATGCTCTTGTCGGCGAGCGCCGGGACGATCGGCAAGGTTCCGCCTGAGCGCACGAGCAGTGGCCTGGTGCCCATCGCCTGCTCGAAGACCTCGAGGCCGATCTGGACCGCTCGCGCATCGGAGGGTACGAGCCCTGCAGGCGCCGCCGAGAGGCGCGTGACGTCCAGCTCTGCGCCCTCAGGCGCGGCCTCGCGCAAGAGGCGTTCGACGGCGCCGCCGATCGTCTCGACGTCCTGGCCCGGCGCGAGCCGAATCGAGACGTTGGCCTCTGCGAAGACCGGCAGGACCGTCTTCTGGAGCAGTGGCGAGCCGCCGACGATTCCGTTCACGTCCAGAGACGGCTCGGCGGTGGTGCGCAGGTAGAACTCCTCGGCGGCGGACGGGTCGATCGGGCGCGCCGCCGCGTCCGCAAGCATCTCCGGCCCGGGGACGAGCTCGGTCCAGGCCGCCAGCTCCTCCTCGGTCAGCGGCGCGATCCCGGCTCGCAGCGGCTCCGGCAGCCGACCCTCGCGCGGCTGCACGGCGGCCAGGACCTGCGTGAGCGCGTGCATGGCGTTGAGGGCGGCGCCGCCGAAGATGCCAGAGTGGAGGTCGCGCTCGCCGGTGCGGATGGTGACGTGGAAGTAGACGAGCCCGCGCGTCGCGACGGCGAACTCCGGCACGCCGCGCTTGGTCATGCCCGAGTCGAAGATGAGCGCCGCCTCCGCCCCACGATCGTCGGCTGCGAGGAAGTCCACGATCTGGTGTCCCCCCGTCTCCTCCTCGCTGTCGCAGGCGAAACGAACGTTGACAGGCAGCTCGCCGGCCGCAGCGAGCTCGGTGGCCGCCTTGGCGAGCATGTACAGCTGGCCCTTGTCGTCGGCGACGCCGCGGCCGTAGAGCCACTCGCCGCGCTGCTCGAGGGTGAAGGGGTCGGTCTGCCAGAGCTCGAGTGGGTCCGGTGGCTGCACGTCAACGTGCCCGTAGACGAGCACCGTCGGGGCCGCGGCCCCGTTCGAAGCGGCGAGCTCGCCGACGATCAGCGGGTGCGTGTCGGTCTCGACGACGTCGGCGTCGCCGCCGGCGGCGCGCACGAATGCCGCCAGCCACTCGGCGGCGTCGCGCACGTCCCCGGCACGCGTCGGATCGGCGCTGACGCTGGGGATGCGCACCAGCTCCGAAAGCTCGTCGAACCAGGCCTCGGCCATGGCGCGGGACTCTAAGTGACGCTAGGCAACGTCGCGGAGCGCGACCGAATCCGCCAGTGCCCGCAGTTTCTTCAGGCTCTGGTTCTCGATCTGCCGGATCCGCTCGCGCGTGACGTTGAACGTGCGGCCGACCTCGTCAAGCGTCCGCGGGTGCTCCCCGTTGAGGCCGTAGCGCAGCTCGAGGACACGCCGCTCGCGCGCGCTCAGCGTGCCGAGCACGCGTTGCAGCGTGGCCTTGCGCAGCTCGACCTCGGCCATTTCGTCAGGCAGCGGCTCGGTCTCGTCGGTGAGGAAGTGTCCGAACTCGGACTCCTCGTCGTCGCCGACGGGCTTCTCGAGCGACACCGGCGCCTGCGAGCTCCGGCGGATCTGCTCGACTTCGTCGGGCCCAAGCTCGACGTCGATCGCGATCTCCCACGAGCTCGGCTCGCGCCCGAGCTCGGCGCGCAACTTGCGCTCCGAGCGGACGATCTTGTTCAGCTTCTCGACGATGTGCACGGGCATTCGGATCGTGCGCGCCTTGTCCGCGAGCGCACGGGCGACCGCCTGGCGGATCCACCACGTGGCGTAGGTGGAGAACTTGAAGCCCTTGCGGTGGTCGAACTTCTCTGCCGCGCGGACGAGCCCGATCGTCCCCTCCTGGATCAGATCGAGGAAAGGCAGCCCCTGGTTGCGGTACTTCTTGGCGATCGAGACGACTAGCCGTAGGTTCGCCTCGACCATCTCCTGCTTCGCGCGATGCTCCCCGCGCTCGATGCGCTTGGCCAGCTCGACCTCCTGTGCGGCGGTGAGCAGGTCGACCTTGCCGATGTCCTTCAGGAAGAGCTGCAGCGAGTCCGTCGTGACCTCGCGCGGCTGGGGCACGACCTCGCGCTCTTCCTCCTCACGGCTCTCGACGACCTCGATGTGCAGCTCCTCCAGCGCGTGGTAGAAGTCGTCCATCTGCGTGGCTTCGAGCTCAAACTCGTTCAGCGCAAGCGCAATCTCCTCGGTGCTCAACGACCCTGCCTCGCGACCGGTTTCCAGGAGCCCCTTGGCCTCGTCCGTCTCCAGTACCTCGGCGATGGTGGATGGCCTGACCTTCTCCCCCTGCTTACTCACTGCGGCTCCCTCCCTGGGCTTGTGACATTTCGCACGCGGCGTAGCGGATGCGGCACTCTCGCATGGCGACCGGACGGACGCCATAGGCCGAACGGCCCTAATTTCGGTCAGGGGGTCCCAACATCACGCAGCACAGCCAAGTACCTCGACGCCTGCGTGCCCAGGAGCGATGTTGGTGCCTCCGCTCGGGCCAGCCGGAGCTGCTTCCGGGCGGCCTCCACCTGCCCCGACCAGACCAGCATCAGCCCGAGATGGAAGCGGACGGTCTGCGCGTGCGGGAAGACACGGACGAGCGGGCCCAGGCGCCCGAACGCACGTGAAGGGTCGCCCTTGTCGAAGAGCCCGACGGCGGCGGCGGTACGCGCGTCCGGGTCGTTCGGCGCGAGGCTCGCGGCCGCGGCGAACTGCCGCTCGGCCGAGACCGGATGGCCGAGCTGCTGCAGCGCCGTGCCGTAGAGAATCTTCGCGCGGGCGCCGCCGCCCGCGGCCGCCCGTCTCAGCGCCGCGAGCTTCCGCGCCGGCGGGAGCACGCGGATCCGCAGGGGCATCGGGAACGACGGCACGAAGCCGGGCAGGCCGGGCGCGTACTGCGGGTGCAGCAAGTCGTTGGCGCGCACCGCGTAGAAGGTGTCCGGCTCGAGCCGCCGCGCCGCCCGCCAGGCGGTCACGGCCTGCCCGTCGCGGCGCGACCAGTAGAACGCAAGCCCGAGATGAAGGGCCAGGAGCGCGCTTCGTGGGTGCTCGGCCGCGAGCGCCCGCAGCGTCTCGACGCTGTCGTCGGGCCAGGCAGCGAGCGCCGCGCCGACGCGGGCCTCGGGAGAGCGGTAGCGGCCGAAGATCTTTGCCGCTCGGGCCGCGTGGTCGTCCTTGTAGAGCTGCTGTGCCTGCTGGAGGGCGCGGGCCTCCAAATCGCTGCGGACGCCGAGGTCGAGCGCGAGCGGCGGGTGGCCGGCGCGCGCCTTCGGCGGCGCGGCGACGTGATCCCGAGTGGCGACGACGCCGAGCACCACCACACCCGCGGCGGCGACCGTCGCAAGCGCGACGAGGAAGACGATTCGGCGCCGCGGCGTCACGGCGCGACCATAGCCGTCGCCTTCGCGGCCACCCCGGCTCCCCGCTATACAATTGAAAGCGTGACCAGCTACCGCGAACTGCTGCGAGCCGCCCGCGAGTCGATCGAAGAGGTGGATGCGACTGGCGCTCAGGAGCTGCTCGGCGCCGAGGACGCGCCCGTGCTCGTGGACGTGCGCGAGCGCGACGAATGGGAGCAAGGCCGCATCGCAGGCGCGGTGCACGTTCCGCGCGGCCATTTGGAGTCGAAGATCGAGGCCGCGGCACCGGACCGCTCGCGCCCCGTGCTCCTCTACTGCTCGGCCGGCAACCGTTCAGCCTTCGCCGCGAAGACCCTGGCCGACCTGGGCTACGAGCGGCCGATCTCACTCGCCGGCGGCTACATCGACTGGCAGCGCTCGGGGCTGCCGACCGACCTTCCGCGCACGCTTGGGCCTGCCCGCAGCACGCGCTACAGCCGGCACCTGCTGATCCCCGAGGTCGGCGAGGAGGGACAGTTGCGTCTGCTCGACTCGAGCATCCTGCTCGTCGGCGCGGGCGGCCTCGGCTCCCCCGCGGCGCTCTACCTCGCGGCTGCGGGCGTCGGCCGGATCGGGATCGTGGACGCGGACGTCGTCGACGAGACGAATCTCCAGCGCCAGATCGCGCACTCGACCGACTCGCTCGGCGAGCCGAAGACCGATTCGGCGCGCCGGCGCATCGAGTCGCTCAATCCGGACGTCGAGGTCGTCCCGTTCCGCGAGCGACTCACCTCGGCGAACATCGAGCGAATCCTCGAGCCCGGCTGGGACGTGATCGTGGACGGCGCGGACAACTTCCCGACCCGCTACCTGGTCAACGACGCCTCGGTCTGGCACGACATCCCCGTCGTGCACGGCTCGATCTTCCGCTTCGAGGGGCAGGTGACGGTCTTCGAGCCGGGCTCTGGCCCCTGCTATCGGTGCCTCTTCCCACAGCCGCCGCCACCCGAGCTGGCGCCTAGCTGCGCCGAGGGCGGCGTACTGGGCGTTCTGCCCGGAGTGATCGGCTCTATCCAGGCCGCCGAGGCCCTGAAGCTCGCACTCGGGATCGGGGAGCCGCTCGTCGGCCGGCTGCTGCTCTACGACGCGCTCTCGGGTGAGTTCGACGAAATGAAGCTGAGGCGCGACCAGGCGTGCCCCGTCTGCAGCGAGAACCCATCCATCACGGACTACGTCGATTACGTCGAGTTCTGCTCGGGTGTGGGGCATTGAGCCGCGTGCGGATCCCACCGACGCTCCGGAGCGAGACCCAGGGCGCGCGCGAGGTGGAGGCGAGGGGCGGCACGGTCCGCGAGCTGCTCGACGACCTGATGGTCCGCTTCCCGGCGCTGCGCGGCCAGCTGCTGGAGGACGAGGAGCTGGCGCCGTTCGTCAACGTCTACGTCGGGGGCGAGGACGTGCGCACCAAGGACGGGCTGGACACACCTGTGGACGAAAGGTCACAGATTGTTTTGCTTCCGGCCATGGCCGGAGGGGCCATGGCCGGGGACAGTCCCCGGCCCTGTCCGAAGCAGGCATGAGCGGAGCGGCCCCGGCCGCGAGCCTGCTCGATCTCGTTGGAAACACCCCCCTCGTCGAGCTCTCCCACCTGAGTCCGAAGCCCGACGTCGGCCTCTACGCGAAGCTCGAGGGCCAGAATCCGACCGGCTCGATCAAGGACCGCATCGCGCTCGCGATGGTCGAGGCCGCCGAGCGCGCGGGAGAGCTCGAGCCCGGCCAGGAGCTGCTCGAGCCGACGAGCGGCAACACCGGCATCTCGCTCGCGCTCGTAGCCCGGCTCAAGGGCTACCGCCTGACCTGCGTGATGCCGGAGAACGTGACCGAGGAGCGGCGGCGGCTCCTGCGGCTCTACGGCACGGAGATCGTCGAGTCCCCGGGCGCGGAAGGCTCCAACGGCGCCGTCCGCCTCGCGCTCGAGCTGGCCGGGCGCGAGCCGCGCTTCCGGATGCTCTTCCAGTACGCGAACGCTGCCAATCCCGCCGCCCATTACGCGGGCACCGGCGCCGAGATCGCCGAGGCTCTCGAGCGGGTAGACGTGCTCGTCGCCGGGCTCGGCACCGGCGGCACGCTCATGGGGGCGGGCCGGCGACTGCGCGAGTCGTTCCCGAACCTCGTCGTCGCCGCGGCCGAGCCGCTCGCAGGCGACCCGGTGATGGGCCTGCGCTCGCTGGAGGACGGCTATGTGCCGCCGATCCTCGACGTTGCCGAGCTCGACCGGAAGGTGCTCGTCTCGAACGCCGAGGCCGTCGCGGGCCTCCGCGCTCTGCTCGACTGCGAGGGCGTCTTCGCCGGCGTCTCCGCAGGGGCGGTCATCCACGTCGCGCGCAAGCTGGCCGCGGAGCTCGAGGAGGGCGTCGTAGTCGCAATCCTCGCCGACGCCGGCTGGAAGTACCTGTCGGCTGACTTCTGGGACAGCGAGGACGTGGAAACCGAGATGGAGGAGTCGGTCTGGTGGTGATCCCGGCGGCGATCCGCGCGCAGCTCGAAGAACATGCTCGCGTGGAGGATCCCAATGAGGCGTGTGGGCTCGTCGCCCTGCGCGACGGCGTGGCCGAACGCTTCATCGCCGCGACCAACGCGGCAGCCAGCCCGTACCGCTTCGAGCTCGAGACCGACCCTGAGAACTGGTTCCTCGAGGACGAGGGCTACGAACTGGCGGTCTTCCACTCGCACCTCTCGTCGCCCCCACACCCGTCGCGAACGGACGTCGAGAACATTGGCCTCTGGGAGGGCCGGCCCTACCTGATCCTGTCGCTCGCGACCGGTGAGCTTGCCGCCTGGCGGATTGCCGGCGGCGAGGCCTCACCCGTCGAACTGACGACTTAGGTCGCCTTGAACTTGCCCTTCATGCCCAGGCGGGCATGGCCGGGCACGGTGCAGATGTACGTGTAGGTCTTGCCCTTGATCAGGGTGACGGTGAGCGTCGCCGTCTTGCCCTTCTTGATGACCTTCGTCTTCTTGCCCGCAATCTTGAAATCGTGCGGCGATGGGCCCCTGTTCACGAGGTTGAAGACGACCTTGCCGTGCGGCGCGGTCTTGCGCGAGAGCGTGAATCTGAAGTCCTTCGCTATGACCTTCACCGCCGTGGCGGTCGAGCTAGCGACGGCAAACGGAGCGACGACGAACAGCGTGACTGCGGCCACCGCGGCCGCCAGGAGCAGGGAAACAATGCGCTTCATGAATCTCCTCAGGTTGTGGACCCCGTCCCCCCGAGAATACCTGGCTAGGACGCCTCTTCGAGCCTCCGCTCCCCCGGCTCTTCCGGGATGAGCTCGACCTCGAGACGCTCGATCCGCGAGCCCTCGATTTCGAGCACCTTGAAGTGAACGCCGTCGTACTCGACCTCGTCGCCAGGCTCGGGCGCACGGCCCAGCATCCCGAAGACGAACCCACCAATCGTGTGGTAGTCCTCGATGGGCAGAGACCGGTTGAACTGCTCATTGAAGTCGTCGATCGGGAAAGTCCCGTGGATGCGCATTCGCCCGTCCTCGAGCGTCTCGACCGACTCGTCCGGAAGGTCGAACTCGTCCTCGATTTCACCGACGATCTCCTCGAGCAGGTCCTCGAGCGTCACGATCCCGACCATCGTCCCGTACTCGTCCACCACGATCGCCATGTGCTGGTTCGCTCGACGAAACTCCGCCAGCATGGCAGCGAGGTCCTTCGTCTCGGGCACGAACGGCGCCGCCCGCAGGATCTCTTGCACATGCACGTTCGCGAGCCCATATTCGTTCATCGCGGAGAAGAGGTCACGCACGTGCAGGATCCCTACGACCTCTTCGAGCGAGCCTCGGTAGACCGGGTAGCGCGTGTACGGCGACTCGATCACGGCGGCGAAGCACTCCTCGGGCGGTAGGTCGATCGAGAGGGCAACCACGTCCGGCCGCGTAACCATGACATCCGCAACCTCCTTGTCGGCGAAGTCGAAGACCTTGTAGAGCATCTCCTCCTCCGCCTCCTTGATCACCCCGGTGTCCTCGGCCTGGGCCACGATCATGCGAATGTCCTCCTCGGTGTGAGCGATTACGCCCGCCGGCGCAGGCTGGATCCCGAACATCCGTGTGAACGCGTTCGAGGAGGCCTGCAGAAACCAGACGATCGGGTAGCAGACGATGTAGACCGCTTCGATCGGCAGCGCGACCCACAGCGCCGTCGCCTCGTTCTTGCTCAGCGAGATTGCCTTCGGTACGAGCTCGCCCAGTGTGACGTGCAGGTAGGTGACCAAGCCGAAGGCGACGATGAAGGCCACACCGCTCGAGAGGAGCGCGTCATGGAACAAGCTTTCGACGATGGGCTCGCCGACGGCACCGAGTGCGATCGAGAACGCCGTGATCCCGAGCTGGACGGTACCGATAAAGCGCACCGGGCTGTCCATGATCCGCAGCGCGATCCTCGCGCGGCGGTTTCCCTGCTCCGCCAGCTCGTTGAGGCGCGAGCGCCGCGCCGTCACGAGGGCGTACTCCGCCGCGACGAAGAAGGCGTTCCCCGCTACGAGCAGGAAAACCGCGATGACCTGGAGGAGGATCACGCCCCGCTCTCCGGGGCGCGGGTACTAGGGGGTTTTTCGTCCAACTGGATCTATGTCGCAGTATAGGAAAAGGCGCTGCCATCACTTCCGCGCGCGGCCCGGCCCTCCTGGACAAGCCGCTCGAGGTGCGCCAGCGTCTCGGCGAGGGCAAAACGCCGCCCGCTCGCATCGAGGTCGGCGCCGAAGAGCGCGAGCGAAACCTCGTAGGCGGTGCGAGGCTCGGAGCCGAGCGCCGCGATGGTTTCGCCGAGCCGTCGCCGGTGATGCTCGATGATCTCTCGCGCCCGTCCGGCGGGGTCGAAAACGAGGTCGTTATGGCCTGGCAGCGCCAGGCGGGGTGCGAGCAGGAGCGTGCGCTCGAGCGAGGTGAGATAGTCGCCCAGCGGATCGGGCCGCGAGTCGGGATAGAGGCCGATCGTCGGCGTGACCTTCTCCAGCAGGTGGTCGCCGGCCACCAGCACACCGTCGCGCAGGAGGCAGATATGCCCGTCAGCGTGACCGGGCAGCTCGAGCACCTGCCACCCGTCCACCTCGTCGTCCTCCCGAAGCCGCTCGGGATCGTGCGCGAAGCGGATGAACGGGGCGAAGATGCGCGCCTCCTGCCGCAACTCGTCGGCCACCGGCTCCGGGAGGCCGTGGCCTCGGAGGTAGCCGGCGAGATGCTTTGACCAATCCTCGCGGCCCCAAACACTCTCGCACTGCTCGTAGTCGCGGGCGCCCTGGTAGACGCGCGCGCCCGTCAACGCCTGCGCGTCCTCGCCACCGCCGGCGTGGTCTGGGTGAAAGTGCGTGACGACGATGCGGATCACAGGTGCGTCGAGCTCGGCGAGCACCGGCTCCCAGCGCTCGACTGCCTCGGGAAGGCCGAGACCGGTATCCACGAGCGTCCAGCCGTCGGAGCCCGGCAGCAGGTAGCAGTGCACGTGCCGAATCCCCATGGGCAGCGGGAAGGTGAGGCGACGGATCCCGTGCGGAAGGGCGTCCATGAACGTATCCAAGCTGGAAACGCCGTAGGCTCGCCGCGTGACCAAGTCCGCCGAAGAGCGATACCTCCTGCTCGGGCTGCGGCTCGGCCGCCACGTCGACGGGATCGTCGACGCCTACTTCGGCCCGCCCGAACTGGCCGCAGCGGTCGCCGCCGCGCCCCCGGTCGACCCGCGGGCGCTCGTCTCCGCCGCAGAGACTCTGCTGGACGAGCTCGAGGATGGCTGGCTGCGCGACCAGGTGGTCGGGCTGCGCACCTACGCCGGCGTGCTGGCAGGCGAGTCGGGCTCGTACGCCGACGAGGTGGAGGGGTGCTACGGCGTACGGCCAACCTTCACCGACGAAGCCGTGTTCACGGCCGCGCACGAACGGCTCGAGGGGCTGCTCCCCGGCGAAGGACCACTGGTCGAGCGTTACCAACGCTGGCGAGACTCGACCCTCGTGCCGACCGAGCACCTCGAGCGCACCGTGACGGCCGTCATCGAGGAGGCGCGCGCCTGGACCCGACCTCTCGTCGAGCTGCCGGCCGGCGAGG